>CESG01011331.1_pt1 | contig 22253 bp, 22 predicted proteins | sample 531121 | NCBI WGS metagenome assembly CESG01 (sample SAMEA2621287, study PRJEB7988) | marine metagenome | biome: marine biome (ENVO:00000447); feature: mesopelagic zone (ENVO:00000213); material: "saline water (ENVO:00002010), including plankton (ENVO:xxxxxxxx)" | depth 800 m
TTTTCCTGTTCATCGCTCAATTCATCTATTTCTACACCCATTGAAAGTAACTTTAACCTACCCACTTCGTTATCAATATCTCTCGGAACCACATATACTTGTTTTTCAAGGTTTTGGTATTCATTAGCCACAAATTCTGCTGACAATGCTTGGTCAGCAAAGCTCATGTCCATGACTGCCGAGGGATGCCCTTCGGCGGCGGAAAGATTAATTAGCCTTCCCTCTGCCAATAAATTTATCCGACGCCCATCTGACATCGTGTATTGCTCAACAAAGGGGCGCACTTCTGTTTTACTGTCTGACAGTTTCTCAATCCCTTCTATGTCGATTTCCACATTGAAATGTCCACTGTTAGCGAGAACAGCTCCGTCCTTCATAACCTGTACATGTTTTGAATCAACTGCTTTCATACCTCCAGTGACAGTGATGAAGATATTCCCCAGTTTCGCAGCCTCTTCCATCTTCATTACCTGATGACCGTCCATTGCTGCTTCTAATGCTCGGATATGGTTGACTTCACAAACCACCGTGTTTGAGCCCATCCCTCTGGCTCGCATTGCCACTCCCCTTCCACACCATCCATATCCAATGATAACCACCGTTTTGCCTGCCCAAAGAATATTGGTTGCTCTCGTAATGCCATCCAGGGTGCTTTGGCCTGTTCCATATCTGTTGTCAAAAAAATGTTTTGTGTCTGCGTCATTGACTGCTATAACTGGGTATTTTAGTTTTCCTTCATCAGCCAAACTTTTTAGGCGTATCACACCCGTTGTTGTTTCCTCCATTCCTCCTATCACATTCTCTAAGAGATCATTGCGATCTCCATGAAGCATTGCCACTAGGTCTGCGCCATCATCCATAGTCATATGTGGTCTTGTTTCCAATACTTTGTTGATGTGGTTGTAATACGTTTCTGTGTCCTCTCCCTTAATCGCAAAAGTTTTGATCCCATATTCTGAGACCAGTGCTGCCGCAACATCGTCTTGGGTGCTTAAAGGATTACTTGCACATAGCGCAATTTCTGCTCCTCCATCTCTGAGAGCGAGCATCAAATTTGCGGTTTCGGATGTGACGTGTAAGCACGCAGCAATTTTAAATCCTTTTAGAGGCATTTCTTCAGCAAAGCGGGCACGTATCTGTCTTAAAACCGGCATCTCCCGGGCAGCCCAGTTGATTCTTTTTATTCCGGCGGCGGCAAGAGATTGATCTAATACATCGCCGGAATGAGAATTAGTTGTCAACGCGTTTCTCCTATTAATTTAAAATCTTAATGGTCGTCGAGTAATTTGTCTTCGTTGGAAAGCGGGTCAAAGTAGGTCATTCCTGCTATACCTCTGAACCGGTCATCAATTTCATTCGATACAAGAGATTCAAATCTGCCGCTACCAAAATTTTCGACGGCGTAAGAACCCATTACTGAGCCAACTACGGTTGCTCGTCGGAAACCTTCGGCTGACAAATCCCCCGATTCAGATAGGTATCCCATGAATCCCCCTGCGAAGCAATCCCCGGCTCCAGTTGGATCTTTAACTTCTTCTAAGGGAAAAGCAGGTGCAGAGAACGTATCTCCCTCGTTGAATACCAAGACTCCATGCTCTCCCTTTTTAACAACCACTACCTTGGGACCCATTTCTCTAGCTGACTTTGCGGCCGTTATGACACTCCGTTTCCCTGTAAAGCTCTTAATTTCATTTTCATCCATAAATAAGACATCTACCAAAGCCACCGTCTCGCGGAGATTTTCCACATGGTCATCAATCCAAAAGTTCATTGTATCCATAGCCACTAGTCTAGGTCTGGAATCCATTTGCTCTAGAACATTCATTTGTATAAGTGGGTCTATGTTAGCTAAAAAAAGATAATCTGAATTTCTATGGTTGTCACTTATAACAGGAGTAAATTCAGCTAAAACATTCAGTTTAGTGTCAAGAGTATCCCGCATATTCATGTTATTGGGGTCGTATGATCCTGACCATCTAAACGTTTCCCCGGCTGCGGTTTCCATTCCTGAGATATCGACCCCTCTTGATAATAGATACTGTCTGTCACTATCTTGAAAATCTTGACCTACCACTGCCACTACGGCAACTTGGGTGAAGAAACTTGCTGCGATGGAGAAATATGTGGCCGATCCACCCAACGAATCAACTCGGGACTCTGTTCCTGCAGAGACCGTGTCATAAGCGACAGTTCCAACAACGAGCAAAGACACCTTTAAATATCAGTTCCTTGGCTGGTTGGATGCCCCTTTTCAATCCAAGTTGGAGTGCCTTCCTCAATGTTGTACAACCGGTCTGCTTCTATACCCATTGCGGCGGCCATCTCGCAGGCCAATCCACTTCTCACTCCAGCGGCACATATAAAGAGAAGTTTTTTATCTTCAGGTAGCTCGTCTATTCTAGCTAGAATGTCGTCTACTGTTATAAAGATAGCCCCCTCTACATGGCCTTCCACATATTCGTCCAGTCTTCTGACATCAACAAATGCATAATCATCGTTTCCATGTAAGTCAGCTGCTTCATCAACGCTGATCCTGAAATATGGTTCACCCTCTACTTGCCTTGGCATCCTCTATCCCTCCAGTTTCATTGAATATATTTTTCGATTATTGGTTGTATTTTTCGTACGGAAGCGGTTTCTATATTTATTTCACTTATCAAGGCCTTTTCTAGACTTTCCTTACAGTTACAAGGCACTTCAACAGTGTTTATGTTTTCACATATTAGCCTAATTAGAGAGTTTGATATCAAGGTATTCTTTTTTAAATTAGCCACTACCAGATCGGCTGAGACTTCTTCTCTTTCAGGTCTCCAGCAATCATAGTCTGTCACCATTGCTAGTGTGGCGTAGCATATTTCTGCTTCTCTAGCGAGTTTTGCCTCAGGCAGCGCTGTCATTCCAATAATGTCAGCTCCCCATGATCTGTACAAATTTGATTCTGAACGTGATGAGAATTGAGGACCTTCAATTACCACTAAGTCTCCACCGTTGTGGAAGGTGGCGTCTATGTTTTGACAGCATCTGCGGATAAGTGCTCTCAAGTTGGGACAGTAAGGATCCGCGAATGATATATGGGCAACGATTCCATCCCCAAAAAAAGTGTTGCCCCTTGAAACGGCTGTAGTTCTATCGATTAATTGATCTGGAATTACCACGTCCAAGGGACTGATATTTTCTCTCAAGCTACCAACGGCGGAAACAGATATTATGTTAGCTGCACCTAAGGTTTTAATAGCGAATATGTTTGCTTGATAAGGTATCTCGCTTGGCAATAGGGAGTGATTCTTGCCGTGTCGAGGCATGAATCCAATTTTTATTCCGCCCAGCGAGCCAGTAATAATAGGATCACTTGTACCCCCAAAAGGAGTAGGAATATTGACCTCTTCAACTTGTTCGAGGCTTTCCAGTTTGTAGAGGCCGGAACCTCCAATAAACATGATATCTATCAACCAAATATCTCCAAAACTGTCACATTGCGTTATAAAAAAAGACTTCTCATCAAAGAGAAGTCCCGCAAAAAAAATCAGCTCATAACTTCCCTCATTTTCCGGATGTTCTATCCGCTGGAATTGGCACCGTTTTCCTATATTTCACTAAAAAAATTAGGAGTCGGTTGCCGGGCGTCCAAGGGCCAGTCCCTCAGCCACTCGAAATAAGAGTATTTGTATTCAATTGTTAACCAAAAAATGGTACTAGAGTGACGAACAAACCGTCAAGAAAATATGAAGTCTGAGGATAGGAATCATAGTAGAAGAATTCTTGCTTGCCCATTTGTGACTGATTTAAAGTTATAAGGCTAATTTCTGAACAAGTGTTTCGGAATATTTAAAGGAGAGCCAGTAAGAGGTTCCAGGTAATTCTTAAATTTATCTGTTGTATTACCTACACCTGCGAGTTCTATATCCAAAAATTCTCCAGGCATAAGTCTAACTTTACCTGCCACATTTTCGAGTGTTGCAGTTTTTAGTGAACATTCATAGATTGATCCTGGCTCCCTCTCTAAACTCATAATGATTCCCGTCTGTCCCGATTCCGCCCTCAAAGTTGCTTCTCGGCCTATTTTGAAAGCTTCAGCTGAATCTATATCTGAGACTGAATCCATCAGTGATCTTTGTATAGTTCCAGGTTTTTCGTACCTACATCTCACTCCAAGTTTTCTTGTCACCTGCTCTGCCAGGTACCGTGACGGACCTTCGTAGTAAGCATGCCCAAAGTCGTCCGTGAACCAAGGCTCAGTTTGTTCCCCTATAGTTCCATTGGTACCTTTCACGTTTTCAGCTAATACGGCAACTGCGTAGCCATGTCTCCTATAGGCCTGTTCCATTTGTATTAGGAATCTTTCTTCATCTAATGGTATTTCTGGCACGCCTATAAAATGAGGGGGATCAAAATCATCTCTTTTATAAAGACTTGCTGATGCTGCTAGCCATCCCGCGTCTCTACCCATAACTTCTATAATGGTAATTGGTGACGAAATGCCCATGGCCAATGCATCTCTTCCGGCGCCCAGGGTTGCTTGAGCAACAAACCGAGCAGAGGAACCATAACCAGGGCAATGATCTGTTTGGACAAGATCGTTATCGATCGTTTTGGGTATGTTTACAACGATTAAGTCGTATCCCATGGATTCAGCTTCTCTTTGAAATGTGAGTCCAGTTGTTGCGGAATCATTGCCCCCTATGATGTGGAAAGTTTTGATCTTGTGCCTGTCGAGGAGATTAATAATAGCCTCGGTGTCGGATGGTCGAAGTTTTCTCCTCGTGGACCCTAGAGCAGAGCCAGGAGCCGCACCAAGAGATTTTATGGTCTCATTTGAGATATCAGTGATATCGGGGATGTTTCCAGACAGGATTCCTTCAACTCCATGGTCAGCCCCAAAAATACGAGATTGAGGAGCAATTTTTTGATAGGAAGTAATGATTCCTGCCAGGCTCTGATTGATAACCGCTGTACAGCCGCCTGACTGCATTATCAGAATATTGCCAAGGCTCATATTTACTTATTCAGGTATAAAACCAGTTTCTCTGGCCTCAGTTAATTTCTTTGAAAGATCTACGAAGTCATCGGCGATGATATCAATATATTCTTCTGGTTCTCGATCGACTTCAACATCCAGACCATGCTCATATGGTCTGGGCACGTAAGCCGTTCTCATACCTGTGCTTCTAGCAGATTTGAGATCATTCTTATGCGCAGCTACCATCATGACTTTTTCGATGGGTAAACCAAAGAATTCAGATGTAGATAAATAAGTCTCTCTGTCGGGTTTGTAATGTCGTACCAATTCTGCAGAAAGGACTGTGTCCCATGGTAACCCGCCGTATTTAGCCATATTGACCAGTAGTGCCACATTGCCATTGGAAAGGCTACTTATTATGTAATTTTCCTTTAGATATGTAAGACCTTCCACAGAATCTGGCCATGGGTCTAGCCTGTGCCAGGCTTTGTTAAGACATTGCGTCTCTGACTCACTCAGAGAACTGATATTGTAAGTCTCAAGCAAACTGTCGAGGATCATCCTATGCAGTGTGTCTATATTGGCCCATCCCATTTCTCCCGTCCGGACCTTGTTCATTGAAGGGCCGTATCCGGCTCTCCATTCGTCGGCAAATCCATTCCAGTCAAGTATGAAACCTTTTGCAATGCCTACACTCTTTATTTCTTGAGCAATACTTTTTCTCCAGTCGACCACTGTTCCAAAAACATCAAATGTTAAAGCTTTTATTTGAGAGACCGGATGAGTGTTAGCCATTAATCTACTCCGCGAATTTCGCCGCTACATGCCTTCTTTGAATTTTACCTGTGGCCGTTCGAGGTAGTTCGCTTACTATGTATACTCGCTCAGGTATTTTAAAGCCGGCCAACTGTTGTTCACAGAATGCTTTGATTGCTCCCTCATTAGAATCTGAGGATAGCACTACGGCTGCCTGGACAATTTCCCCATATTTCTCGTCCGGAACGCCAAAGCACACTGCTTCGGAGATCGACGGGTGTTTTATTAACGCCGCATCAATCTCCAAGGGTGATATTTTCTCTCCGCCCCTGTTAATGAGTTCTTTAAGTCTGCCGGTCAAGGTCAACACACCATCACCTGAAAGCTCACCTTGATCTCCAGTTCTGAACCAACCCTTTGTAAATGCTTCAGCATTGGCCTCGGGGTTATTATGATATCCGTGTGTAACGTTTGGACCTTTAATAACCACTTCACCGCGATCTCCTGTAGTTGCTAAAATGCCCCTGTCGTCCATGATACCTATCTCCACTCCAGTGCCAATTCCAACTGTACCCGGGTTTCGAGATCCGGGGGGTAATAGATTAGATGACATCTGATGCGAAGCTTCTGTCATGCCATATGCTTCAAGAACCGGTGCCCCAAAACGCGCTTCAAGGTCGTTGAATACGGTTGGGGCCAAAGCAGCTGAGCATGACCGAATGAACCGGAAGGATTTGTCAGGAGCCTTATCATCATCGGCCCGCATTAGGAGTATCTGATGAATCGTTGGAACTGCAGAGTACCATGTGGATCGGGTGTCTCGTTGATCTTTCCAGAATGTGCTGGCACTGAATCTGGGTGGAATCACTATAGTTCCGCCACTTTTAAGGGAAGAAAGGGATACACCAATCAAACCGTGAACGTGAAAAAGTGGCATCACCACCAAGGCAATGTCATCCCCATTTAAGTCATATGTTCCAACAATATTTGAGAGAGATGCCATTAAGTTTCCATGTGTTAGAGGAACGCCCTTAGGTCTACTCGTGGTTCCTGAAGTGTGTAGGAACAGTGCGATATCCTCAGGCGTAGGTGGGGCAACGTCAATATTCTGAGAAAGTACAGTCCCGTTTTTGGAAAGGGTAAGTTCTCCTATCCGATTCCCGGAGATAGTTGCTACTGGGATTTCAAGATTTGCCGCCGCCTGGATAGCTGCATCAGAGTCTTCGCTGACTATTACCAACTGCGCATCGGCGTCTTCCATGAAGAATTTGAATTCATCGACTGTATAAGCAGAGTTCAGAGGAGCGGCTATCGCACCCGCCCTGGCAACTGCGAGGAATGTCACCATAAACTCCAAGCCATTGCCTAAAACAATTGAGACTGCTTTTCCCCTTTCTAATCCGTTACCAGCCAACAGTCCGGCTATTCTCTCTACCTCATCAGAGAATCCCCCATAGGTGATGGCTTCTGCACCAGGGATAATTATTGAATCTTTGTTTGATGGATGATCGTCTAATAAATTCGCAAGAGTTACCAAGTCTAAATTCTCCTAGTGTCAAGGCTGTTATGTTCACTCGCTACTGTCACATTGGTTGATGTCTCTGTCAACATTTCAGTCACTGCAATAACATCAACTCACTTTTCTGTTCCATTTGATTGCATCGGCAATCCCCTGCTCAATTGACATTCTAGGTTTCCAGCCTAAATTATCCCAGGCTTTGTCGCCATTTGCGTATGCACCCGCTGTGTCTCCTGGGCGTGGGGAACTGTCGTTTCGTGTTATCTCAGCTCCGGAAACCTCTTCGAAAGCCTCTAAAAATTCCAGAACTGTTGTACCTTGGCCACTGCCTAAATTTATGACTGAGTATGGGTTTCCATCAGTTACCAAATGGTCAAATGATTCCAATGCCTTAATGTGTGCCTCTGCTAAATCCCACACATGTATGTAGTCCCGTATAGCTGTACCATCTCTAGTGGGCCAGTCAATTCCGGCTATCCTAAAAGCGGACTCCTTCCCGTCGAATATAGACAGTAATTTCCCCAATATATGTGTGGGTGCATCTGCAGAGGGTCCAGAACGCATTTTGGGATCGGCTCCTATTGGATTGAAATACCTAAGAGATATTGCCTTGGTGCCATAGGCATTACAGAAGTCCTGAAGTGCCATCTCTATAGCGATTTTAGTACGAGCATACGGGCTGTCTGGGCCTAGTGGGGAATCTTCAGTAACCATTTGATCTTTGGAGGATTTGTAAACCGCTGCAGTGGAACTGAATATGATTCTGATTTTTGAATCAGAAGCGAATTTGAACAATTCCAGTGATTTGGATACGTTTTCGTGATAGTAGAGGTAAGGTTTCTTAACCGATTCCGGAACTGTCACAAGGGCGGCGCAGTGGATAATTGCTTCGATATCTTTATGGTCGCTGAATATTTTTTTCAGAGCTTTTGAATCAGAAATATCAGCTTTATAAAAAATTCTTCTTTCTGTAAATGTTTTATTGCCAGTAACCAGTGAATCGATGATTACGGGGACGTGTTTATTATCTTCCAGAGCCGAACATATTGTGCTGCCTATGTACCCTGCACCCCCAGTCACTAAAACTTTCACTTTTGATTACCCTCCAAAATTGCCATCACAATCGAGTGATATCAGTGCAAATGGAACACTGGGCTTATTTTAGCGCCAGACCTGTTCAAATGTCCCTGTTTAATGCTAGCCTTTGCCCCTCTGCAGGCAATTTGAATGTGTGAGCGCATAAGGGAGACTAGATGATTCACGAGATGAGGACCTACGATTTAAAGCCCCGAACCGTCGATATTATGGGGGATAGACTTCGCGAAATGTTGGATGGCCGACTTGAATATTCACCCCTTGGAGGTTTTTGGTATACAGAGATGGGTCCATTAAACCAGATTGTACATATATGGCCTTATGATGATGCCAACCACAGGGCAGATGTGCGTTCACGCGCAGTTGCTGATGGGGCGTGGCCTCCCAATTCTTCTGACATCATGGTCAATATGAATTCTGAAGTATTAATTCCTGCTCCTTTTATGCCTCCTTTAGAGCCTAGAAAGGTAGGCCCTATTTTCGAACTTAGGATTTATACATACGGCGTTGGGGATATTCCAAAGGTTTTGGAAGCTTGGTCTGATGCTATTGAGGAGCGTCAAAAATACTCTCCCTTAGTTGGATGTTGGTACTCTGAAATAGGTAACTTAAATCGTTTCATGCACATGTGGGCATATGAATCTTTTGAGGAACGGGGGAAGATAAGGGCAGAGACCCGAAAGAAAGGAATTTGGCCGCCCCCTGGAAATACCGCAACACCTATTGCTCAGGAGAACAAAATACTGCTGCCTTATGACTTTTCTCCACTGCAGTAACGAGTTCTAGAGTTTGCTAAGGTCAGGCTTATTTAATTTTGAAATCGACTCAGTCTGAAGGGCTCAATATCAAGATGACTCTGACCAAGCGTAATTAAATCGCATATTATTTTCCCCAAGGCTGGGCCAAGTAATATTCCCTTTCTGCCAGTTCCGCTTGCTATGAATACGTTGGTTTTGTTTTGTACGGGACCTACAATGACTTTGCCGTCAGCCGATAAGGGTCTCAGGCAGGCAGTGTGTTCGACTATACGTGCTTCTTCAAGATTCGGAATCATTTTTGTCAATGATTCAATGACGGAATCTCTTCCACTTGGGGTAGGAGTTTCGTTGAATCCCACGTCTTCTTCTGTCGTGCCGGTCCAAAGCAATCCATCAGGCTTTGTGCAAGCATAACTACCTCGCCACCCAACAGAGCAATTAATTTCTAAATCTCCAGCATCCAGTCTTAATATCTGACCCTTGAGAGGTCTAATCGGGACTTTTGCGTCGATCCATTTGGAAATTATTCCTGACCATGGTCCCATAGCCAAAACTAATGAATCGCATTGGATCCTGTCGTTGGCGGTTAGTATGGTCAGTACCTTTCCATTAGGTTGATCCATGCCAATTACCTCTCCGTGTCTTATAGAGGCTCCCATCGACTCACATGCTTGTGCGAGTGCTAAACTTAGTCGGTAAGGATCGAGATCTGCGACCCCCTCGGTATAAGCAGCCCCTACGACACCTTTAGATATCTCAGGTACTATTTCCCTTGCCTGGTTTCCGTCAAGCCATTCCGATCTGTATCCATCTTCTTTGCTACGCCATTCCACCTGGGATTTTCCTAATGCAACTTCCTTTTCGCTAAACGCTATATCCAAAGCAGGTCTGAATCTGTGTTGTGTATCCACCCCTGTTAATTCCGGCAGAGTTTTTGCCCATTCCGTGTGGATAGACATTGCCTGCCTAGCCAGAGCCAGCTCGGGCAATATATCTTGAGCCAGTCCGGCCTCACCAAGGGGGCTTAAGCTGCCATAGGCAAATCCAGAGGCATGGCTTCCAACAGAGTCGCGTTCTAATATCGTGACACTGTGTCCATTCTGTGCGAGGAAGTAGGCGCAGCTAAGACCTACGATGCCACCCCCTACAACGCATATATCTGGATGATCTGGTTTAGCCAATAACTAAAGGGTCTTTTCGATCTTGGAAATAGCCGAATCTAGCTGATTTACGAAATGGTCAACCTCATCACTTGTTATGCAAAGAGGTGGAGCTACAGGGATGGAGTCACCAGCTCTTCCAAGTATGTGATGATCTCTAAGTATTGCGGAAGCTTTCTCGGTGATACCAGATTCTTTGGGGAATTTTTCTTTTGTTTCTCTGTTTTTTACCAGTTCCACCGCGCTAAGTAGCCCGAGTCCTCCCCTTACGTGGCCTACAATATTATGGCTATAGAGACCCTGCATTCTTTCATACATATAGTCTCCCATTTCGGCAGAATTCTGTACGATGCCTTCTTTTTCCATTATGTCCAGGTTCGCTATTCCGGCCGCGCAAGAGGCTGGGTTGCCACCGAAAGTTATGAGATGCTTGAATGTGTCATCTTCTCCACCCTCAAAGGCAGAGGCGATTTTTTTGCTCGCTATTGCAGCGCCGATTGGTAAATAGCCGCTGGTTAGAGCTTTCGCAACGGTGGTTATGTCAGGCTGAATGCCCCAATGTTCCGTTGCGAACATTTTTCCGGTTCTTCCAAAGGCGTTAATTACTTCGTCGCAAATTAGTACAACTCCATACTTATCGCATATCTCTCTCACAGTGGGCCAATATTCTGGATGAGGAATATGTATTCCAGATGCTGCTGAAATAGGTTCGCCTATAAAAGCCGCTACTGTCGAGGGCCCTTCGTGTAATATGGCCCGTTCCAAATCTTTGGCACATTCAAGAGTACAACCACCTTCGGATCCGCAACACCTTCCCCTGTAGGTATCTACCTGCTCAATATGTATATTGCCTGGCATTAATGGACCGTAGTTGGTGGGAGCCGCTATTCCACCGCCACCCAGGCTCATACAAGCATGTGTCGCTCCGTGATAGGAGCCCCTGCGGCTAATAACTTTGTATCGGGTAGGTTCCCCAATATTTTTTTGATAATTTTTCGCCATTTTTAAAGCAGTCTCAACCGCTTCTGATCCCCCACTCACAAAATACACCCTTGATTTTTTGTCAGGAGCTAGTGAGGCGACTCGACCAGCGAGGTCAGCTGTTACTGGGGTTATGGTCCCGCCTGGCGAGTAAGATATGCCTGTCATCTGTTCATAAACAGCATCTGCAATCTCCATTCTGCCGTGGCCAATGTTGACAAGCCACATGCCGGATAAGGTGTCGAACCAGCGATTTCCATCGACATCATCCACCCACACTCCATTGGCCTGATCAACCAAAGTGATTCCACCTTCGCCAAACATATCCTCTGTCTGACGGGCATGCGGCCAGAAATGCTCAGCTGCTTTCTGCTTTAGTTCCTCAAGCCTTTCACCTGAAATGGTTTTAGTAGCCATAGAATTACCTCCACTCGACCTCTGCCAATTTATTTTTGGTATCCGACAACAGTTTAGGTCGCCTTACCAATGCGGAATACTTTAGACCCACACTCTCCACATTTTCCTTCAGTAGCTGCCCGGCCGTTCTTTAACGTTTTCTCGATAGGGTCCACGATGTCACGTTGACCCTTACATTTAAGACAGTAAGCTTGCATTACAGGAGGCCTCCAAGGTATTTGCCGAACCCCATTTCAATTACCCTAGGGTCCAAACCTTTGGGTTTACGAAATGGAACTGCGGAGCGTCCCGGCATTATATAGAGATAGATGTAAAGTGAACAACCCATAGCTTAATGAATCTGCATTCATTTTAAAGTCAAATATGTGAATCTTGCGTTCTGGAAGTTTTAAGGTTGTAGAAAGAAACGAAAAAAGTGTCTCCAAAGTAATACATATGACAGAATTAGAGTAAGGATGGTGATCATGAAGAATAAAAAGGTTCTTATAACCGGAATTACTGGGTTGGTTGGATCCGTATTAAAGGAAGGCCTTAAGTCAGAATTTGATGTCACCGGTATAGATCTCAAAGATAGTGCAGACGTGCAGACACTGGTGGCGGATTCCACTAAGTTAGACGAAATAACACCAGCATTCGAAGGTGTTGATACTGTGATAGATCTTGCTAGCGAACCAAGCAATTTTTCCCCGTGGAATGTAATTTATGATAACAATTTGAGGTGCACATACAATGCATTTGAAGCCTCTAGTATGGCAGGGGTTCGGAGGGTTATCTTCGCGAGTTCCAACCATGCCACGGGGAATTATGAGAATGATAGCCCTTATCGTGAAATAGTGGCTGGACAATACGAAAAATTAATTCCGCGATCGTTTGACTTACTTAATACAGAAATGGCGATTAGGCCTGACGGCCCTTATGGTATAGGGAAGGCTTTCGGAGAGGCTACAGGACGATATTTTTCTGACCAGCGGGGTTTGTCGGTTATGTGCTTACGGATAGGGACATTGAATGTTGAGAGCAGGCCCACGAATTTGAGACAGTTCGCTACTTTGCTTACTCATGGTGATTTAGTCAGGCTCGTCAAAGCCTGTATTAAAGGGCCAGATTCAATTCGATTCGGAATCTATTACGGGGTGTCAAACAACAAGTGGAGGTTCTGGGACATTAGCAACTCACGAAAAGAGATAGGATATATACCCAAAGATAATGCTGAAACCTGGAGATAGTACTGGACGATGGGTTTCGAGGGATAAAAATCTAGAGATGTCTAGTTAAGTTGTGTCGGCTCTCAGTTAGTTGAAGTCCTGTTCCATCTCTAACACCTTATCAAGCCGTCTCTGATGACGTTCTTCTCCAGTGTATTCTGCCCCTGTAAATGCCCTGACTAGTTCCTGTGCTACTTCACTTCCTACTATACGAGAGCCCAGACATAAGACATTCATGTCATCATGTTCCACACCTTGGTGAGCAGAATATATGTCATGGCATACTGCGGCTCGGATGCCTTTTACTTTGTTAGCGGCTACTGAGGCGCCAACGCCACTCCCACAAATCATAATTCCCCTTTTGCTGGTACCCGTGGAAACACTTTCTGCAAGTAGTTTGGCATAGTCTGGATAGTCATCGAGCGGATCATGGGAATACGGGCCCACGTCTACAACTTCATGCCCCAGATTCTGAAGGAGTAGGGAAACCTCTGATTTTAGCTCATATCCGTTGTGATCAGCTGCTACTGCAATTTTCACTTTTGGTCTCTACTTTAATTATTCTTAAAATTGTAAACAACCATGGGGTACTGACGTAGAGTTTAGGTTTGCTATATGAAGTTCGTCAATTCACGGAAAGACACAGTGATAGAATCGCGACCAATAATTAAGTGAAGAAGGAAATCCAATGTCAGTTTCAAGATTAGAAATCAATCACCGTGCACCATTTGAATTTGGTAAGTCTTTTGGGGAGGTGGGTTCGTATACGTATTTGGAAGGGAAGGCCTATTTTGAGTTAGATCCATCGCATGAAGCTAACAGCGGAATAACGGATTTGGACTTAGCTCCTGTAAACCCCGCTGGTAAAGTCGAATTTTCTGCCGACTTTTCAATGTTAAAACCCACAGATCCTGATGCCGGAAGGCGAACTATGTTGTTAGATGTAGTTAATCGTGGCAACCGGACAGTGGTTACTCGGTTCAATGATGTAGAAAGGGCTAATCATCTTGCTACAACATTCAGTTCTGGTAATGGATTTTTGATGAAAGAGGGGTACACGGTAGTATTTTGCGGTTGGCAGGCCGATGTGCCACCTATACCGGGACTTATAGGTCTTCAGGCTCCTTCTGCCTTAGAAAATGGCAAGCCTCTGGAGGGCCAGATTCTAAATCAATATCAAGCGAACGAGGAAAGAAACATATTTCCCCTGGCTGACCGATACCATGTTGTGAATCCCTCGGTATATGAGAACACTGAAAACGCCAAGCTTTTAGTGGGAGACCATCCTAATGGAACTTTTGAAGAGGTTCCTGCAAATGAATGGTCAATAATAAGGGTAGAGGATCAGGAAATAGAGCCTGATCCTTCACATTTATATATGAAGGAAGGATTTGAGCTTGGCAGGATATACCAGTTGGTTTACACCGCCAGAGGTAGCCGGGTTGTAGGTCTCGGATTTGCGTCGATGAGGGATATTTGCTCGTTCATGAAATACGGATCTGTTTCTGATGGGAATCCATCTGCAGGAGAGCTGGATGCCGCTATTTCCTATGGAGTGTCACAGACAGGACGTTTTCTTCGCCAGTACCTTCATACGGGAATGAACACGGATGAGAGTGGTAATAAAGCGATGGATGGAGTAATAGCTCACGTGGGTGGTGGAATGAGGGGGGAATTTAATCTCAGGTTTGGACAACCTTCCAAAGATGTGTGCTTCATCATGCCGGAACTTTTCCCTTTTACCGACTTACCACAGAGAGATCCAGAAACCGGTAGACATGAAGGACTATTGGACTTGGCCGTTGAGCAAAATAGTGTACCCAAAATAATGTTCACTAATTGTTCTGCGGAATACTGGCGCGGGGATGCTGGTTTGATTCATACCGATCTGGAAGGCCCAAGAGATGCCCCGGAACATCCTAATGTTAGGAGATACCATTTTGCGGGTACCCAGCACGGACATGGAACGTATCCTCCTGTTGTGCGGAGAGAATCTGACCTGATCAAGGGTCATCTACCTTTCAATGCAGTTGACTATTCACCCATTTTGAAAGCTTGTCTCAATAATATTGATGAGTGGATTAAGACTGGGAAAGAACCTCCCGAGAGCAGGCATCCGAAGCATTCAGATGGAACAGCGGTTGAGTCCCATACCCTATTTGACCGATTTGATAAGGTGCCCGGAGTCAGGGTTCCTAAACGAGCACTCAATCCAATGAGACTTGATTATGGAGATGAACAACATCTGGGACGAACGGTTAAATTACCAGCCGAAAGGTTGGCTCAGTATCCTGCGTTTGTTTCTGACGTAGACGAAACTTTTAATGAGGTGGCTGGCATTAGACTTCCCGATGTAGCAGTACCAGTTACCACCAATACAGGCTGGAATCCCAGGGACGCTTCTGTGGGTAATGAGGAGTTATTGATTGGGATAACTGGAGGTTTGGCCGGATGGACCATACCCCTCCCAACGACCGAAGAACTGAGTGACAGGTCAGGGGACCCTCGGCCATCAATAGAGAAATTATATGAATCTAGAGACAGTTATATATCAAAGGTTCAGGATTCGGTATCTGAACTTGTTTCGGAGGGGTATATCTTGGAAGAAGACGTTGATGGAATAATCGAAAAGGCTATTTTTAGATATGACGATATTATCGGACCTTGAAGTAGATTAGCGTAGGGATGGAAATAACTCAGACAGGTGACCGCTATCTTTACAGGTCTTCTCTATTTTCACATCTCGAGAAGATGGAATCTGAATCCTGGACAGATAAGACCGTTTATGTAACTCCCACTTCGATAACCGAAGATTCCGCAACTGCTCTTTTAGCAGGGCCTGCTTTTGTTCCTCTTATAAGGCATCTTGGAAAATCGGAAAATGGTTACGTGATTTTTAGGAGAGAAGCTAATTTTGAGGTTGTCGAACCGCCTTTACCGATTCCGATGGATGCCATCATGGAGGGACAAGATGCCTTGTTGCTTGAAGATATTTTTCTTGAACCCCACACAATCGCTGTCTTATTGTTGAGGCTTGGTAGGTACGCTATTGCAGTGCTTCACGGAGAGGAGCTTATAGCTACAAAAACTGAAGGGCGCTATGTTAAGAATCGCCATAAAGCCGGGGGGTCATCGCAAAGGAGATTTGAAAGAAGTCGCGAACGATTGATACGAGAACTTTACGACAAGACCTGTAGTGTCGCTCAAAATTTACTGGAACCTCATAAAACTGATATCACAAAAATATTTTTAGGTGGAGACAAGCATATTTTGAACGGGTTTAGGAAGAGATGTAAGTCAATTCAGATCATGGAGGACAAGATTTCATCCAGACTATTATCGATAGATAGTCCAAACCAGGAGACCCTTAAGACAATTCACAGAGAGATATTTAAAAGTAGAGTCCGAACCTTCGATTTAACTGTGTCCTAGAAAGGTTTTTACTGGGCGGTGTATCCACCGTCTATAACCAGCGAAGATCCGGTTATAAATGAAGCTTCCTCAGATGCCAAGAATAGAGCCGCATTAGCAATCTCATCTGCTCTTCCAAGTCTCCCCATAGGATGGAGGCTTTTTAAGTAATTATTGGTTTTCTCATCGGTGGTTAACGATTCAGTTAGACTTGTTTCCACGAACCCTGGACACAGACAATTCACTCTTATTCCCCGGTCGGCGAGGTCGACTGCCAGAGTTTTTGTGAATTGCACCACCCCTCCTTTTGACGGTGGATATGCACTAAATCCGTTTTTAAGGCCAGTCGGATATCCTACGATTCCCATAGTGGAGGCCAAATTAATGATGGCTCCGCCACCCGATTTCTCTATCGTGGGTACTGCGTGCAGAGATGTTAGGAAAGTTCCCTTTAAGTTTACTTCTATGACCCGATCCCATATCTGCTCAATATCGGCAGTGCCAGATAAGGCGTTTCTTGCACTAACACCAGCACTGTTAACCACTATGTGAAGACCACCATATTCACTGGAGACGTTATCGATGACTTTCCGAACAGAAGTACTGTCGGTAACGTCGCAAGTATAAGATGAAATGGGTCCTTGAATACCTTCTGTTGAAGGCTCACTAATATCTACCGCTATTACAGTGGCTCCTTCTTTGCTGAATCTTTCAATACACGCTTTTCCAATTCCAGAACCAGCTCCAGTAACCAATGCCACTTTATCCGTGAGTTTGCCTGATTGGGATGTCATTTGCTATTTTCTCCGTTAATTTTCAATGACTAAATATCAGCCCGAACGGTACATGCTGCGTATCATTGTATGAGTTATCGTGCAGTTATTTCACTAACGCTGTTAGAATCATGCCCGTGTAGATCAAATTTTAGGAAGGAGAATGTATATGCCTACTTTCAAAAGTCATATCATGGTTTGCGATGTTGAGAGAGATGATGGAGCACATTGCGGAAATAAAGGAGGCGCGGAGGTAAAAGAGAGGGTTATTCGAACATTGTCTAAACTTGGGCTAAGAAGTAGCGTTTATGTTTCAAGCGCGGGATGTACGAGTCAGCACAGGCTGTGTGACATGCAAGAATGCTCAATGATTGTATATGGACCTGACTCTGAAGCAACATGGTATGTGGTCAATACAGAAAATGTTGAAGAAGTGATCGAGAAGCATCTTGTACAAGGCGAAAAGTCTGAAGATCATATTAACGAAGGAATGAGGATCGATCTGAAAAGTTAAGTTTTAGGTAGCCCGTCTTGATGTGCTTACGGTCCATCCATTTTGGCTGTAAGAAGTGACGGATCCTTTTCCCAGTATTTCACTTTCTGTCTTTGTAAAAATCAATCCGGTCCCGCCATCGATTCCGTATACTTTTGAGTCCTTGGGTAACTTGGAAACGATAGATTTGTGGATTGATGCCGGATCTGAGTTTTCATGATGTGGCAAGGTTATTATGTCTCCAATAAGTGACAAACCTGTTGTCACGTTTCTGTGAAACATTTGATTACCCAAAACCATTGCGCCTGCACTTGAACCGGCCAAAAAACATCCTTGATTTGTCAGCGTCCCTATTAGTTCTAATATGTGGGAATCACTAAAAACACTTACCAAGTGGTTAGGATCTCCGCCGGTGAGATAGATTAAGTTGGCCTCTTTTAAGTCTGGGATAAATTTGTCATCCTCTGCGTCACTTTTGGATAGTATGTTTACAGCGTAGGAATCTGCCCCTAAAGATCTAAAGTGTTTTACTCCATTCTCAGCGGCGAGATCCGGCCGCTGGAACGCGGCTGCTGTTGGAACTATTGCTACTTTAGGTTTGCCATTCAAAGGTTTTATTAGTGACAAAATCCTAGTGTCCATCTCGACACAATACGAAGAAAATTCCTCTCCCCCTACAAGGGCAACCAAACTTGGTGAGTTGTTCATATTTGGTCCTGATGTGTCATTATAGTTCCTCGCATTGGACTTTAAATGTAACCCATTACGGTGGATTGGAGCGAATTAATGTCAGATAGTTCAGAGGTTGTGATAGTCGGTGGTGGGGTTATGGGGTGTTCGATTCAACATGGCCTTGCTGAAAAGGGAGTAACAGATAGTTTGCTTCTGGAACAAAATGAGCTTGCATCAGGTTCTACGAGTCGTTCTCAGGCCATCCTTCGAATGCACTATTCAAACGAAGTGACGGCCAGACTGGCATGGGAGAGCCTAAAGATTTTTAAAGAATTTGAGGAACTCGTAGGGAATCCTTCCGGTTATACAAAGACAGGATATTTATTGATTGTTTCGGGAGAAGATACCCAACCTATGAGAGAAAATGTGGCTATGCAAAAAAATATAGGAATCAATACGACAGAAGTTTTTCAAGAGGACCTTTCTAGCCTTTGCGACATGGTCGCAACTTATGAGAATGAATCGTACTCTTGGGAGCCAGATTCGGGATATGCCGATCCATATCTGGTGACCACTGGGTATGCATCTAGATCTCGTGACCTCGGAGCAAGAATAGAGGCTTCTACAAAGGTTTTGTCCATAAACGTTGAGAGGGGACGTGTCAAAGGTGTGGTTACGGATAAAGGTGTGGTCTCCAGCGATACTGTTATTGTTGCTACCGGACCATGGTCGGGACCACTCTTAAAATCAGTGGATGCAGGAATTGACTTGGCTACTGTAAGGCATCAAGTTGTCCTATTAAAACACTCCAACGCACTTCGATCCACCCATCCTATAATCGGAGATGTGACACTTGATCTATCTGCTCGACCGGATGTTGGCGGGTTAACCATGATAGGGGTTGGGGAAGATGAAAGTGCTGGCCCTGATAGCTTCAACCAAGGCGTTGATATGCCGGTAGTGGAAAAAACAATGGCAAATATGATTCGTAGAGTTCCTGCGATGGAAACGGCCCAATTCATAGGGGGATGGTCGGGTCTTTTTACTACAACTCCAGATTGGCATCCTGTCCTTGACCGGATAGATGGTATCGAAGGTCTTTACTGCGCTGTTGGATTCAGCGGTCATGGGTTTAAGTTATCACCCATGATAGGTAAAGTTATGTCAGAAATCGTGGTCGATGGAAAATCCACATCAGTTGACGTTTCCCGTCTCAATGCTTCCAGGTTTAAAACAGGAAATTTGCTTGGGTCAAACTATAGAATGCAGGTTTTAGCCTAGTCTGAAATCTCAACTATCATTTCTATTTCTATCGGCATTCCCCCTGGAAGAGTAGCCACACCTACCGCCGATCTTGCATGCCTCCCGCTTTCACCAAAAACCTCCACCAACAGGTCAGAACACCCGTTTGTCACAGCGGGAGGTTCAGTAAAGTCAAGGTCTGCATTAACCATGGAGAGCACTTTTACGATTTGAACTACTCTGTCCAGGTCTCCGAGATAACCTTTCAGCCTTGCGATCATATTTACAGCTGTAAGACGGGCTGCGTCATATCCTTCTTCAATGGTTAATTGGCTGTCAATTTTGCCAATATAGGCTGAGCCATCTGGCTTTGCTGTAGGCCCTACTCCAGATAGATATATGAGGTTTCCAGTTCTTACCACAGGAACATAGTTGGCAATAGGGGCTGGTGAATCCGGCAGTGATATACCCAGTTCTTCGAGTCTTGATTCCACCTTACTCAAGTTTTTCTCCTATGGTCGGTACGATTGGTTATTCATGTTGGGATGTCTAACATACTGTTAACATGTGTTTCCGAAGCAGGTCGGTTGCAGTGAGCATAGTAACAGAAGGAGGGCATCATGGCGTTAAGCGATGATAACGTAAGGCTAAAGGCGGTTAACCACGTCACATACAATGTAAGGGATAAGGTGGCTGCGCTACGGTTTTGGGAAGATGTACTTGGAGTTAAGCGAATTCCGAGCCAAGTCGACTCCGATCACATAATATGGCTTCAAATACCAAGCGGAGCTATGGTGCACATTATTGAAACTGAGGAGGGCCCTTCAGTTCCTTCACATCATGGAGCCTTTGAAGTCGATGATATTGAAGCCGCCCAAAAATCTGTACAAAACTCGGGCGTAGAAACCACAGATATAAATACCCGCAATGACGGGCAAAGAGTGTTTTTTATAAACGATCCTGAAGGCAACAGAATAGAAATTTGCACGAAGTCAGGTTTTGGAGTTCTGGTCTAAGAGATCGTTAGAAGGCGGGATGCGTTATTCTGAGTAATATCAAGAATTTCGCCTTCTGAAAACCCTCTGGAGCGCATTCTTGGGACTATGTGTTCGAGGATGTATCCGTAGCCGTGGCCCCCGTACTTTACAAGTCGATGTTTGGTGCATATGTCGTGGGCTATAACTATATTTTTACCCATTCCTTCATCAATCATGCTTCGTATGATGTTCATGCGCTGGGCGTCACTGGGCATGTCGAAATCGGAAGGTTGATAGAAGGAAACTTCTACGCCGAACAGATCCCACTCCATGACACATCCAGTCGAAGCAATATCTCGAAGAGTTTCAAGGCTGGAAACTGTTCTATCAAGATGTCCCATAATGACACGAGACATGTCTGCACCAGACTCCGAAAGTATGCTTAAAATTTCCAAAGGTGCGGATTCGCTCCTTCCTGGGTGTATTAGTATCGCTGCCCCTGTTTCCACCTGTGCTCTGGCAGAAGCTCTAAGAACTTTACTTTCAGTCTCCTCCAGGGGCCACGTGCAACCTATTTCTCCAATAATGCCGGCTTTTACACCTGTATTTCCGACTCCTTGTTGTACTTCTTGGATAATTTGTTGAGCTAATTGCTCCTCAGAAGTATTTTCTAAGGTATTCGTTTGAGCTGCGTGAACATAATAGCCTGCACCCATAACTACATTTACCCCTGAAGCTCGAGATATTCTGGCCAGTGCCAAGGGGTCTCTTCCAATACCAATGGTCGTTGCGTCCACTATGGTTCCGCCCCCGTGCCGGCGATAAAGTAGAGCTTCGTCTACTGCCGTCTCCTCGTCCAAAACTTTTAAATTGTCGAGGTTGCTGTAGCAGTACTGTCTAATCCAACCAAGATTTTCCAGAGACACAGGTGCGTGAGCCATTTGCTGGGTTGTGGCTTCTGGCGGTGGATTAAACATAACCTCAAAGTCTATTAGTAGATGTTCATGAGTCATAGTGGGTCCGAGTTCATCGGGCTCTATTGTTCCTAAGACGGTCTGGATTTTTCCCTTCTGAGTGAGGTTCGTCATGATATATCTCCTAATTGGTGGGCCAAATATTAATCCAAGTTTCTGAATGTTTTATTAAAAAAGGTAAAGATTATTGTAAAGGCTGCCAATAGGATTCCGCTTATAAGTAAGGCATCTGCGGTCCCTATCCGCTGTGCAAGGGTTCCAAAAGGAACTGCGCTTAATGGCATCATGCCGAAAGTCATCATTGAAATGCTCATAACCCTACCTCGCATTTCGGGATTTGAATGCAGCTGAACCATGGTCATATTCATTGACATATAAACGGAACTTGTGAGGCCAATAAATATTAGAAAAGGTACAGCTAAAGTGAATGAATTAGTTTGAGAGAATATAGCAAGAGCTACTCCCCAAGCGAAGCAGGACACCAGCATAATCATTCCCCTGTGCTTCAAGTGGCCAACCGCTGCCAGAGTAATAGTCCCAACAGTGGCTCCTATCCCCATGAGCATTAACAGTATCCCTAATCCGTCAGATTCTACGTTCAATGCTTCTCTAGCCCATGCCGGAATTAATGCATAGTATGAAAACCCAAATAGTACTGGAATGAAGGTCATGATGAAGAGACCTTTTAATACTGGCTCACTGAAAGCGTATGAAAGGCCATCCTTTATATCCCCACCGACGGTGCTGTTGCCATTAGTTTTTCTCGTGGGAGCGTATTTCACTAGCCCTAATGTCAGAGCTGCAAATAAGTATGTGCCCGAGACTATGAAGAAAACCCCTGCTGTATCTACGAGAAGAATTAG
>CESG01139708.1_pt1 | contig 22225 bp, 24 predicted proteins | sample 531121 | NCBI WGS metagenome assembly CESG01 (sample SAMEA2621287, study PRJEB7988) | marine metagenome | biome: marine biome (ENVO:00000447); feature: mesopelagic zone (ENVO:00000213); material: "saline water (ENVO:00002010), including plankton (ENVO:xxxxxxxx)" | depth 800 m
CAAGGCGGCGGAAACCCCCCAGGCGCAGACGCTCAGTCAGCTATGGGGGCCGGTATGACGCCCGTCTCTGAGTACATTGGGACAATGGGTCCAAACACACCGGTAACACCTAACGATCTACAGGCGGCTGCGCAGGCACTTGCTCAGCAGTTGCTTGGTTTACCTGAGGGGCAGAAGGACTCTCAGTTACGAGAACTCAAACAATTTAATCCAACGCTACATGCTTTGGTTCGCGAAACCATGGACGATATTCGCAGAGATGCCCGCATGCAAGGAGGCGCAATGTTGATGGGCCAAGGCGGTGGTGCACCACCTATGTAAGAAAAATGAGCTTTAGATGATCAAAATGTATTTCACAAAAACTGGAAGACCTATAAAACCTTATCCAAAACCTAAGAATTCAAAACGATTTAAAAACTTAACTGGTAAAACATTTGGAAGGCTCAAAGTTGTCAAATATTTAGGCCGTTGCTACCACTCAAATAATACAAACGGTTTTTCCAATCATTGGGCCGCAAACTGTTCCTGCGGAAAAAAAGATGTTGTTGTTGCCACCGCCAGTTTTAGAAAGGGGACGCAATCTTGTGGGTGTTTAGCCGACGAACAGCGAAGAGAACGTGCTTTCGTTCATGGCGGACGAGGTTCCTCAAACGAAGATAGAACAGCGACGTATGTTACTTGGTTTCAGATGCGATCAAGATGTAACAACCAAAACAATAAAGACTTTAAAAACTACGGAGAGAGGGGAATCGTGGTTTGTGATTCCTGGGGTCAGTTTAAAAACTTTCTTGCCGATATGGGCGAGAGGCCACCCCATATGACTTTAGATAGAATAGATAACGACGGAAATTACGCAAAAGATAATTGTCGTTGGGCTACTCGTAAAGAGCAGTGTAGGAATACACGTGTTAATCATATCGTTGAATTTAATGGGCGCAAACAGCCTATAGTAGTTTGGGCGGAGGAGTACAATATTAATGCCCGCACTTTACGGACTCGTATAGTTGACGCCAAGTGGTCGATTAAAAAGGCATTGACGACTCCTGTACGTAAAAATAGATAAATGAAAATTGCTTTCGTATGTCCTACGCATAAAGAGGGCGAGTTACACGACTACACCGTAGGAGCTCTCCGCACCTTTTTTGCCACTACAGCGAACGGTGTAGCTATTGTGGTAGATGATGCTTCTGCTGACTGGGACGATTCTTTTAACAGTCAATTTGAACAGATTCCCATGTTCCCCGGTCAGCAGTGCATTATCCATCGTTTTGACGAGTGGGGCGGACTTACACGCAGTTGGAACCAGGGATTACGCATAGCTCGTGACTTATCTTGTGACTATGCTGTTTGCGGTAACAACGATATTATTTTTCCTAAGGGCTGGTACTTGTCTTTGCTTCATGCGTTGGACAACGGGTACCATTTAGCTGGTCCTCTCTCAAACGCTCCTGGTGTTTCTACGGAAGTTCAGCAGGTTTGGCGGCACTTCTCTGGTTATGAAGTATCTGATAGTTTGTCTCGAATTGAGGCTGTGCAAGCGTATTTATCTCATGCTTACATGGGTTGCGTGGCAGAGTCCTTCATTAACGGATTTTTTCAGATGGCGAAGGTTTCGACGTGGTGGGAAGGTTGCTTTTCTGATCAAGACGTGTACCGTCCTATAAATACTCACAGTAGTCGTGGTTGGCGCAATCCCACCCCTTTGATGACTTTAAACGAGGATGAATTACAGGGGCGATGGCATAAGAAGGGTTGGAAAGTAGCTGTGTGCTTAGCGAGTTTTATTTTTCACTATCGCGCTATTACGAGAGGTGATGGTTACAGAGATCGAGGTGGTCGCTGGTTTCGTAAAGAAAGCTAAAAGTTGCTATGGTGTCTAAACTGATTGTGTATAGTTGTATCACTTCTGGCTTTGACGCAGCGCATAGGACATTATTACGTGGCGAAGCGTTACAACAAGAAGAAGATGTTCGTTATATTCTTTTTTCAGACACGTTGCAGCCGTGTTCAATGTCTACTGGCGGAATGACATGGGAGGTGCAGAACATTAGGTGGTCCCACTCGCTGTGTCCCAGGCGTACAGCGAGATATCACAAGTGTTTACCTCACGTAGTTTTGCCTCCCCATCAGAAAAGCTTATGGGTTGACGGTAATTTTGCTTTTAAAAGCATTAATCCTTTGGTTGATATAGCGAATGTTTACTTAGCGGACGGATTTAATATTGCTACTTATAGGCATAGAGACCGCCAGTGTGTTTACCAGGAAGAACGTGCTTGTCTGAGGTTCCGAAAAGACCAAGCACATATTTTACGAAAACAACTTAGTAGCTATCAAAGCGAAGGGTATCCAACTTATAATGGGTTAGCTGAGACAGGATGTTTGGTTAGGCATAATAATGTTACAATGCAGGAGTTCAATGACACGTGGTGGTCTGAAATTGAAAGGCATAGTTTTCGGGATCAAATTAGTTTCCCGTATGTCTGTTGGAAGTTAGGTGTGCGATACGGCCACATCGAGGGCGACCGGGGTAATATCTGGAAGTCTCAATTTTTTCATTACATAAAACATCCAAGACAAAGATGATTGATTTGTTGTTATGTACACTCTTGGAATTTGCGCCCCCTATCGCCGATCTGAGATCACTTTAGCTGCTATACGTCTAGCCGATTTAGGCCGCGAATTAGCCATGGATGTGCGGTTCTTATCTGTCGGGTCACCGCAGAAAAATGTAGACCACATATGGGACCATCGGTTTAGGCGAGTTGAATCGGGCGATGCTTATCGTTTATTACATGGGTGTACACATATAGTATGGTTCATTCATGACGATGACTTACATAAAAAGTCACGGCTCGTTTCTCCAAAAGCTCGACATTGGTTTGTTCCTTCCTGGCATCAGCTTAGTGCGCAGGTGTTGGGTGGATTAGACGGTTACAGTGTTGTGTGTCCTTCTCGCGTGATAAAGGCAGAGATAGCTGAACGTTTGCAGGATGATTCGCAGTCAGCCGCTACGTGGTGTTTATGGGATAGCGGTTTAGATGCTGTGAGCAGGGAGGGGCTATGCCGTAGTGACGAGGTGGCTATTTACGTTCCAATGTCTTCAAGAGTAATTGACGAGTGTGGTTTTTTTGTGTTGGCAGTCGTACGTGATGTTTTGGAGCTTTTTCCAGAGGTTCGGTTCACGTTAGATTTTGGTAAGTCGTGGCCACGGAGGGACCGAAAGTACATACAAAAGTTGCTTGCTACCCATGTCGATCGTTTAGTTTGCCTTTATTCTTCGTCGTTGTTGTCGCAATGTTTAAAGATGCATGCACATGATTGGACGTGGTTGCCTGATACTCGTGCTGATATAGGTATAATGGCGCAGCGAAGTCTTGCTTGTGGTACTCCGGTTATTACTTACGATATAAGCCCGTATCAAGAGTTTGTATCTGATGAAGTAACTGGATTAACAATAAAATGCGAGTTGTTTTCCAATAGAGTTGGTGCCCCTGTTGCAGGGCCGAATCTTGTTTCTATTGTGAATACTATAACGAAGGCTATAACTGGCCAGTCGGAGCTTGTATCAAAATGTCAGAAAAAGATATGGAAGCGGGAGTCGCAACATATGAAGGCGTTCCGCCTGTTTTGGGGGAAGGAGTGGGACGTGTTAAGCAGCAAGTGATTGGTGTTGTGAGTGTTCCTGGGGCGTGGACAAACATAATTGGCAAACAGCTAGAGGGGCGTGGAGGTCAAATTTTGTGGCCGGGTCAGACTTTGCTGCCGATCGACCTGGAGGCGTCGTACACCCATAACGGTGAGAACCCCGAGGTTATGCGGATACACGATTTAATCTTAGAGGAGTGCAATCAAAATCGTTATTCCACAAGTCTTCCCTCCTTTTTTTCATTTCCGTTTCCCGGCCCAGAGCAGTTCCTAGCAAAATTTTCTTCTGATAGGCCTGTGGTTGTTGTAGATCCTTTCATTTGCTTGGTATGGGACATATGGCGTCCTTACGTAACGGATGTAGTAATAGTAAATACAGAGGAGGACGTCACAAGCCATTTCCTTAGGAACTACGTAGATGTTAATATGTCAGATGAGGATTGCCGCGAAATTTTTGATTTTTACTCGTTACAGTTACAAAAGGTAGCGTATTCGTTTAGCGGCAAAAGTAATCGCTTGTATTCAGTAAGCAACGCGGTTATGAAGGACAATCGTGTTGCCGAATTAACAGACTCTATATTTAAAGCTATGGATGGCTCACATGTTAGATAAAATTGCAACGCTAGGTAAATTAGCTGCTAAAAAGAGATTTCATAAATCTTATTTAGTGCAACCTAAACGTAGAGGCGGTCAATCCAAATTATACAAGTATCGTACGAAGAAGGAGAAAAAGGATGCTCAGCGTGCAATAAAGGAATCGACGGGGAATGTCCAATCTCCGCACCGGTACGGTCGTAAAAAATCAAAAGTATGACCGACGAGAAAAAATTTCAGTCGTACACAATACCAAATGGTGAGTTTGGTCCACGTACGTTTTATACTCGTGACAGAAAAAAGGGTGAGCTTAATATGACTGACGACCCGAAACAGCCTAGTGAGGAACAACTTCAACAATCTTTACAGGCAGCACAAGGAGAAGCTTCCGATCTTCCCGAGGAAGAGCCTCTAGCAACAGAGGAAGTTACTCCGGTATCTGTGTCTGCCCCTACGCCAGTTGTTCCGGCTGTGACGAGTAAGCCTGCATCTACAGTGCCTGTAGTGCCTATTGCTAATGTGGCGGCAGCTCTAGCTCCTCAGCAGCATCAGCAAGCTGCTCAGCAAGTAGTTATTAATGATGCGCATGGGTATGACGTTGCATTTAACTATGCCTTTATAGGTGCTGGGCAAGGTGGCGGTCGCTTGGCATGTGCTTTTCATGATCTAGGCTATCGCAAGGTGTGTTGTTTAAACACTACCGAGAGTGACTTTGCTGGGTTACCGGACGAGGTACATAAACATAGTTTTGGCGTGGGTGGCGCAGCTAAAGATGCGCAGTTTGCTGCGGATACAATTGAGGGTCGAGAAGAAGAAGTTTGGGATTTAATGCAGCGGTCTTGGGGCAATGACATTGACTATGTCCTTGTTTGTGCTGGTTTAGGGGGCGGTACTGGTAGTGGAATGGCTCCTAAGTTGGTGGATATTGGACGGAAGTACCTAGAGAGCAAGGGAAAGCCGCCACGTGTGGGCGTAATCGCTTCTTTGCCCGAGGCTAGTGAGGGACAGCAGATTTGCCGAAACGCCTTACAGAGCCTTAAATGGCTTCTGGACGCTAAGGTTAGTCCAGCTGTGTTGGTGGACAATTTTGAGGTACGTAAGCTTTACAAGCCTTCCTTCACTGCTGTTCACTCCACAATTAACAGCACAGTAGCACAGCTATTTCATATTTTTAATCAACTTGCAGCGGTTCACAGCCCGTTTGTGACGTTTGATCGAAGTGAGTTAGCTCAGTTGCTAGATAACGGTATTACGGTGATGGCTGCGGCTGCATTGGCTCCTGAATCTATTCAGAGTCCAGCAGACATTTCCGCAGCTATCAGAGATCAATTATCTAATAGTGTGCTAGCGGAAGTAGACCTTCGCCTTGGTAAGAAGGGAGCGGTAGTATTTGTGGGGGATATTCCCACTTTGGACAAACTGAGTATGGATTTCTTTGATGCTGGGTTTACTCAGATGACTCGCACTCTTGGCAGCAAGGTGTCGGGGGCACAACCAGTTGTTCATCGTGGTGTATATCCAGGGACTGCTCCTGGGTTGCAAGTTTACGCCATGATTTCTGAGTTAGAGCCTCCCACTAAAAAGTTGGGTGAGATGGCAAAAGTCGCCAACATTCGGCGTGAAGATTTGGGCTCTGACGTCGCTAAGTTTTTAGGGGTAGACGGCTGATGGTTAAAGTGCCGATATCTGTCGGAAAAGAACTGATGCAGGCTATGGCCATGCAGGGAGATACCTCATCTACGAAAACTCGCGTATTGTTTGTAGATGAAGAGATGTATGGTCCGATGGAGTTTCCTAAATCTTTTATTCTGGGTCGTGGTCAGGTGTTGAAATTAGCTGCATACGGTAAAGTGCAGGTAACTGCTGCGACTATTGACACGTTACATTGTACGAAGGAAATAAACGAGGAGCTTTATAATGAACACAAACGAATCCCCCCAACCAGTGACGTCGATTTCACAAATGACCCCATTACCGGGGGAATCAGTGCAGACATCGCCCGATCTCTTTCAATTCCTATTAACAGAGTGGGAGAAGCAGCTCGCTCTTCAGGGACAAACAGAAAATCCTACGAGCCCCCCAACCCTGGAGATGCGAGAGGGGATGAAACTCCTACAAAATTTCTCTAAGGAGTATTTCCAACAGAAAAACCCTCCGATTCAATCTACGACTGATGAGGGTCGAGTGGTCATTACTCTCAGCGACAATCAAAAAATCCAACTGGGTGGTGATGCTACGGAAGAGTTTGTTCCGGGATCTGTATTACCATCTACAGCTATAAAAATATGATGTCTGAGGATTTTTTGTTTCCTTATTTAGCTCGTTTCTTTGAGCATTATTTGGGCGAGTTAAGTCTTACTTCTGCTGAGGCGCATGATCGTGGTCCTGTTGAGTTTACTTCGTGGCTTCGTAGCCAGCTTCCTCCTGTTGAACCCTTTCCAGAAGCTAAAGAAGAGGAATACGAAACAGATCTAGCCTGGGAGGAAGAGGAGGAGGAAGGTGAAGGTGACGAGGCGGACTCCGAGGATGTTGAACCTTTACACATCCTCCGACATCTTCTTGGCGATCCAGATTCTGACTGGATACTTCCGTATTGGGGGCGTTTAATAACCTCGTTTCGGAAAGCGCCTACCCATCCTATGGTTGAGTTGTATGCGGCGTTTGTTGTGCGTTGGGGTGATGGGCATGTCTTCCCGTTTGTGTGTGTTGTACCCGAAGATCTTGTGCGTCCTGAGGGCGCTATCAACGATCAGCTTTTAGTTCACATTGTGGACGTGTTTTCAACGCAGTTTGCTGAGTTATTAACAAGTCGCTCTGCCGATGATTTATATAAGTTGCAGAGCGGGTTGATATCTAAAGACTCAATTAAAAAAGTTTTGCGTCTGGCGCGTAAGGAAGTACTAAACGCTCCAGAGGAGGAGCGCTCTTCTTTACGTCGTGCTTTAAGGTTTCTTAGGACTGTTAGTCTGCCTACGTTGCCCCCCGAGGCGTTACGCAAGGCAGCAAAAAGTTTACTGCCTAATTTAGAATTGAATACGGATTGGCGTATTTTTCCTATCGGGGAGGGGGACGAAGAAAAGTAAGATGATGTAGTTGCACTTGGTCTTTTGAATAACAAGGAGGTTATCATGACGAAGCTTGCAAATTTAACTACTGATTTTTTTACTCGCAAAGCGATGCATCAAGTTATGTTGAGGGGGAATGCCTTAGCAAGTCTCCCTATTGATGAAGAGGCACGTCGCATTTGTTATGAGTTAGTTACATGGGCTGCCAGCATGGATGGTTACCTGGCGGAGATCGAGGAGGCCTCTGAGTCACACAAGTTCCCTCATTTGTTTGAGTCTCCTACACCCACAAAATCAAAGTGGTGTGCTACACGAGTTTCATTACATACTGGCAAAGGCGTATTCTTTCTTTGTCTAGAGCAGCAAGTGATGGTTGAGGGCCGTCAGGTAATCCCTACTCGCCGTTATCGTCTGCGAGTTGACTCTCCTGAGTCTGAGGCTGTGTACGCTATTTGTCTTTCTGAATTACGCCCCCTGGTGGCTGACTACGTGGAGAAATTTGGAGAGTATTTGCCTTTATCCTCTCAAGAGGTGCTAGACGGCTTATTCTGCCATAGTGATATTTCCCCCGTGCGTAATATAATGGACGCGGAAGAAATGTAGTTGCAATTAAAGGACGTAGAGATGCCTTTTAAAAGTAAATCTCAGCAACGTTGGATGTATGCCAACAAACCTGAAATGGCTAAGAAGTGGTCTGATCATACGTCTGATCATAAATCGTTGCCTGAGAAAGCTAAAAAAAAGAAGAAGCGAAAAGAGAAGGAGGCAGCTCTGATAGCTCTCCGCAAGACAGCGGCTATGTCTAATCCGCTGACTTCTTACGAAGCGCCCGGTGGTTTTGAGGAGTGGTCCAGCTGGCCTTCTGTAGGTGGATCTTTAGGTGCGGGGTTGGTTGGACATGGCGCTAATGACCTTTACATAAAAAACATGCTGCCGCAGTTTAAAGGAGTTGATGTTGATTCGGCTGTGAAGATTGCTCCTGAAGGTGGGAGGTGGCGGGTATCATCCCCGAGGGGAGGAGAACGGTTAAAAAGTCATAAGCCAGTGGAGTCTCTTTTAGATTTACTAAAAGTTTACTCGTCTAAAGGAGGTCGTGCACTTCCTACCGTTCATCTAAATCCGCTCGTTGGGGCTGCGGAGGTAATGAAGGGCCTGAAACCGCTACCGGTTCGTGCTCGCGGTGGAATCGAGGCGAAGTTTCGGAAAGGTGTGCAGAAAGTACTAGAGCGGTTACCGGGATACTATGAGGCGAAATCAAACATAATTGGTATGCAGCCCCAGATGGCAAGGGATCCTCATATTTTAGCGCATGAACTTGGCCATGTTACTCAGAGAAAGTTTCTTACTAGCCCGCTGAATAAAGCTCTTAAGTGGGGAGGCAAAGGAGTAGCAATCGGTGGTGGTCTTGGTGTTTTAGGTACTGACGATTCAGCCAAAGCAAAACAGTATGCTCTTCTTTCTAATGCAGGAGCTTTACCATTGTTGGGCCTAGAGGCTCATGCAAGTGGTAAGGGTAGTCAGTTGATGAGAGAGGTAGCGCAGCAGAAAGGGACGTGGGATAAGCTTAAAGGATTATCTAAGTTGAAGTACCGTATGGGTGCTTGGAAAGGCTTTCCTACTTATGCCATGGCAGGGATAGGCGTACCTTGGTTGACATATGCTATTAAGAAGTCATTAGGTGGTTACGGTAAACCTAAAGCTTAGCTAAATATACAGGGTAGTAGTTTGCTCTCGAATTGAGGGTGTATTTTGAGGTATATTGATAAGAATTATTGAAACATGTTGAAGGGATTCACACATGCGCAAAAAAGGTGATGCTCTATCTAAGGCTTGGGAGGCGATCAACACTCCGCTCGTTGCGGCTGATTCTGCAATGAAAGACCAAGCAGATGAGGAGCAAAAGGAGCGTAAGAGTCTTCTTTTAGCTATCAAACGCAACTCTCGTGAACGCCAAGCTCGTCATATTGCTAAGGGCATGCCAATTAAGTCAGCTCAATCTAAGGAAAATACTATGTCACGCACAAGGGGACAGTCTAAGACCCACACTACGGGGTCAATTGCACGTGAAAAGCAAGCGACTCACGCTCATATCTCCAAATTGATGGATGATCTGCCCAAAGATAAGCCTTCTAAGGGCATTACTGTTACTAAAAAGACGGTTTCTATGAAACCTGTGTCTAAGACTAAGCCTGTCACTTTATGTGGTTTGAAGAAGAAAGCAGAGACGATGAACATAACACCTAAGCAGAGGATTAAGTTAGCTCAAGCTCTTCTCAAACAAGCGGAGAAGAGAGCGGGAATTTTCGGTAGCGACGACGGGAGGCTTGGTCCTAGCTATGACATGTTTGGACGTAACAAATGGGACCGGGCTGGTAAGCCGACACCTGGCAAAGGTAATTTGCCAGGGGGAGGGCCTACTCGCAAGGGTGGCATGGGTAGTCTTCTTGCTCAGCTAGCTTTGGTACTAGGCGGTGGAGTTGTTGGGGGGAAAATGGGTGGTAAGGGAGTAGCTAATTTAGTACGTAAATTTGGCCCGAAGATACCAAAGGGAGCGCCTCATCCTGCTACGGGAGCACTTCTGCCTCTGGCGGCAGGCGGTGTCGTTGGTGGTGGATTGGCTGGTGGCGGTGCTGGTTACGGACTCAGTGAGGCTCTTAAGCAAGGCAGTGATAAGCAAGCTAAGAAGCGTTTCATGCTCAAGGTTGCTGCTTCTAACCTGAGTCCTCGTGAGAAGCTTGCGATGGCTGGTTTGGTTGGTCGTGGTCTTGCTGCTGGTGCGAAGGCTCTTCCTGGTCTTATGAGGGGAGCTGGTCAGGCAGTTACCGGAGCTGGAAGGGTAGCTGGGAAAGGATTGGAGGCGGCTGGTCGGGGAGTAGGGACGCTTGGCGGCGTTGCGAGGAAGGTTTTACCTTCACCATTATCTAAAGCGATGGGCGCAGGTGTTCGAGGAGCCGGAAAAGCTATGCAAGCTGGAGGCCGTGCCATGCAATCTGCTCCAGGCGTAGCTGGGGGTGCTGGTCTTGCTGGTATAGCCGCTGGGCGTATGAGTAAAGGGCAGCCACAGCAAGCTGGAGGTCATACTTTTCAATCCCCCACCTATAACCTCTTCAACTCAGATCTGAGTAAACTTCCAGGGGATTTAAATTCTTCTATGAGTGAGATGCAAAAGAGCATGGGAGGGCTGTCTCCAGCAGGAACTGGCTTGACTGGCCAACCGCAGGCTGGTGGTCGTGGATTGCACAACGCTTTCCGTTCTATGTTTGGGGGCCGTCCTCGGGGCGGACCACAAGACGCGTACCAGGGACAGTCTCCATACGGAACTGGCTTGACCGGCCAACCAGTGAAACAGCAAAGCAGAAGTGATTTTTAGCTTTTAAATAGTACTATTTAGACGGGTATAAACATGAAGACGTTGTTTGCGATATGCGCGTTTTCTTTTTTTGCTTGTTCGATGCGTTGCAACGGGCCTCAGTTTGATCCTGTTCCTGTTTCTACTGAACCGGCGGCAGAGGACTCCGAAAATACCATTTCGATTCGCCAAGAGGGCGAAAACCTATACTTGGAAGTTCCTCAAGCACCGACTGAATAAGGACATTTAACGGAGATTATCATGAAGGCTATCCTATTTATGCTAGCTATTGCGGGGATACTTACACTGAGTGGTTGTGACATTGAGATAGACGCTCAGTTGCCTGAGGCTGACTCCTCGTACGTTAACTGATAATAGACATGGGTCGTATGATTAGTTTAATTATTCCAACTCGCAACAGACCTAAGAACATAGCGAGATTTTACGAATCTTGGGTGAACACAGGAAGTAAAGGGGAATTAATACTAGTTACGGATCATGATGATACAAACGACTACACCAACATTGATGCTCGCGTTATTGTTCACCGTTGTAACGATAGCAGTAGTAGCGATGATCGAGCGGGGTCCACGGTTGAAAAAATAAACGCTGGAGCCGAGGCAGCAACGTACGACATTATTGGTTTTAGCGGTGACGACGTAGTTATTAGGACAAATGACTGGGAGAGGCTTGTTAGCGAGGTTATGACTTTGGAGCCGCTTACCCTAGGCTTTCCGATGTGTGGTAAGGGGCAGAAGGTTTTTCCTACTCACGTGTTTATGACAAGGGCGTTGTATGAGACGTTAGGTTGGTTTGCTTACCCGAAACTGCGTCATCCGTGGGTTGATTACGCGTGGGACAAGGTTGGCCGTTATTTAGAGGAAACTGGCAAGGGTAGTTACCGGAACATAGGTAATGTCCTTTTTGAGCACTTACACCCCATGTATCGTTCTAGTGTGGAGTACGACGAGACTTATCAGCGAGCGTACGCTGCTATAGACGGTAAATCCACCTATTATCAAGATTACACCCCTGATTTTTAGGGCACATTTAGTTAGGAATCTACAGAATGGCGTCATTCTACGAAAAACGAGGAAATATGGCTTCGCCGTCGCTTGAAGGGGCTCCGAACGTATCTCAGAGTCCTGAGGGGTACGGGCTTGGCATCTCTGGGCCTCGTTTGCAGGGGGGCTGGCCTGAGGCTCAGTCTGGGTCGTCCATGTTTCCCATAGGACAAGCAGCTGGCGCAGGAAATCAACTTCAGATGCCTCAGTACGCGTTAACTCCTCCCTCTGGGGGGAACGCCGATGTTGCTGGCATACAGCAAGCTATGGAGAGATTTAAGAAAATGGGTACTGACATGAGTGACAATCTAGCAGTAGAGAAGCGAGCTGCCTTGTGGGACAAGATTATGAGAGGGCTCGTGAAGCCCCGGCACGCCGCCGGGCTCGCGAAGCGCAAGATGGGTCTTACGGAAAGGTCGAAAGATAAGTTATTCGAGGCTGCCGAGAGAGGCCTTGGCAAGAGCAATAGTCCGATTGATGAATTTCAATCGGAGTATACAAGCATGTTCCCAAGCCCCGTCGGAGGGACCAACCCCTTCACAGGCAAACCGACCATTGGTGCGGTCGCCGATACAAAGGAATGGTTGCCCATGATGCGTGCAGGCCTTCAAGGTAAAGAATATTCGCGGATCGGATGGCCGTTGGCAGGGTTAAGAAGGGAAATCAAGCGAGGTAGTGACGATCTAACTGAATCTAAATTGCGCAATTTAGCTGCTAAGTATGCTGCTCAAGACAACAGCTTGGATTCCCGCTCCGCGACAGGAGAGGGGAAGGGGCTGACATACAAGACAAACGACGATGACCACGCTACGGGAACAGCGGCGTGGGATAGTTTGGGTCAGTACATGAAGACGGCGGATGAAGCTAATGTTTCCGCTTACATTGAGGGCGGCATGAACGAGCGATCAGCTATTAAAAAAGCTTATCCTGACTGGTCTGACACTCAAATTGACGCTTTTCTGTCGTCTTACAACAAGAGAGCCGCTGATCTTGAGAAAGAGGCGTGGGTGGGGTCAGCTATTTCGGCGGCAGCTCGTGTAGGATCAAAAGTTCTCCCGTGGGCAGCAAGGGGTCTTGGGTGGGGTGCAAAGGGCGGAAAAACTATTGCTAAAGGCGTGAGTAAGGTGCCCGGTATGTATAGGGCTGCGGGTGGCGGGGCGAAAGGTGTAGCCGCTGGAGGTAAGCAACTCTCTCGTTCCGTTCTTGGTCGTGCTCCAGGTGGAGCGGGTAGATATGCTCGTGGTACTGGTGTTCGCGGGTTGGCTGGCAGGAACCCTATTACAACTGCGACGCTTGGCATGGGTTTGTTTGGCGGCGGAGTTGCAGGAGGGGGAGAATCTCCTCAGGCACAAGGTGGCCCTGGAGGCGGTGGATACGGACTTGGAGGGGGTGGCGGCGGATATCAGCCAGGGCAGCAAGATCAATGGAACCCTGATTGGGAACAAACAACACAACCAGTAGGACATACTCCGAAGGAAGCTTCTATGAATATCAAAGCAGCTTGTGACGCTACTGGCCTCACTCCTTATCAGCTTACTTTCGCTGTACGAGTTCACGAGGCTGATTTGTCTCCACAGCAGATTGAAGAGGGTATTAATAAAGCTGGTGAGTACATGGGGGAAGAGTATGTTGAAGAGCTTCGCGAAGGGATGGACAAGCTTGCTTCGATGGACAAAGAGGCGCTTGGGTCGTTGCTAGCGAAAGCTGTGCCGCTTCTCGCTAAGCTAGCTCCTAAGGCTGCTAAGATCGGGAAAGGCGCAAAGAATTTGTTGAAGGCACCCACACGTCTGGGTAGTCTTCCGGTGAGTCAATCGAGTCGGGTAGGGCATGTTGCGAACAAGCTTTTCCAACCTGGAAAAGGTGGTATAGGGGCAGGGACAACACTGGCAAGAGGCAAAGGTTGGAAGAAGACCCTTGGTTTGTTGGGCGGCGGAGGTGAGGGCTTGAAAGGTGCTGTTGGAAAATACGGCCTTGGTACGCCAGCAGGATGGGGCGGTGCCATGCGCATGGCTGGCGGTGCTATGACTGGAAACGTGGCCGCTGGGGAAGATGCCCCGTGGTATGTCAAATATCCCATGATGGCTGGTGGTGCTGCCTTTGGTCGTGCAATGCCTCGCATGGGAGCGCCTGCTCGAGCGGCTGGCGGACGTGCATTGACTGGCGGATTCATGGGTATGGTAGGTGATGAAACGGCTGGCTTAGCTGGCATAGACACTGGTGGGCGCTTTGGTCAGTTGGGAGCCCTTGGTGGTTTTGCAAGTCCGTTGGTGAAAGGGCAAAAGCTTCCTGGCTGGACCGCTAAGATTCCTGGCGGGAAGGGTTTTGGTCCGGCAGGTACACGTTTTTCTAGGACTCGTACGGGGCCTAGAAGTTTACCTGACTTATCTCCAGGCGGTGCTATTTCTCAGCGGGGTGCGGCTACGGCAGCTAAGTATCTAGGTAAACCTGGAACCGCTCGTAATTTTGCAAGTCAAGCAGGGCTTTATTCATCTCCAGCACTTGCTGGGGCTGGTATTGCGGGGGTAGGCGGGGCGATTGACAGTAAAGTTGAAGCGGCTCGCCAAAAGTCTATGCAGGAGGTTATGTCAAATCCGAAAATTCAGAATGCATTGGAGATGGCTGAGCAGGGCGGTGGATTTATGAAGTCCATCTCTGGCATGGCTGGCGTAATTGACCCGATTCTTAAACTGATTGGGATAGATCCTTCCCAGATGAACCCATTGATGAAGATTATGTTGATGGCGGGCGGTGGTCTGGGTATTGGCGGTCTCCTTAGCGGTAGCAAGGGTGCTGGAATGGGAGGTCTTGCAACGATGGCTGTTCCTCTTATTGCTCAATACATGAAGCAGCAGCAGGGCGGAGGGGCTCCTAGCGCACCCAGCGGTCTTGATCAAGCAGTTGGGCAAGAGGACGCTAGATTTACTGCACAAGAGAGGGCTTTCTTTGAGAGCTTGCCGCAGGCACAGCAAGATTCTTTCAGTGCTTTGTCCCCAGAAGACCAAGCTTCGATGATACAGCAATACAGAGGTGAGCAAACAGAACTAGAAAAGGCTACAGGAGAGCGAAACGCAGGTCCTGAAGAGTCATCGGGGCGATTCTAAGCATAACCCGCATATTCATGGAGGATATCGCAAGACATGGACACTAGTCATGAACCGACTACTGGGTGAGTTAGCGGGTTGCTTGGGCGAGGTGGGTTATTCGGGAACCTGACCACACGAGCAACTAATGTGTGAACAGGAACTTCGGGTATCTGTTTACGGACCTTGCTGGGAAAAATCCTCGTTAACAAGGTCTCGAACAACCGGCGCGGTGGGCTCAGGGGTTTTCAGTATCCTAGGCTCCTTCGCCTTGTTTATACCTACACGCAAAACTAGGCTCCTCTGTTTGGTAGAAACAAGAGCCGCAGGCTGGTAAGGAGAAAGTGATGTCTGGGCTTCGCGCCTACTTTCTTTTTATCTATCCTAGTGCGGTTGTTCAGCTCACCATTTTTATATCCCTTAAATAGTAGTATTTAGCGATGGTAGGGACTCGTACTTTTATTACGATGACCACCGTTCCTGAGCGTTTAGTGGATCCGTGGTTTGAGCAAAATTTGCGTCACACCCTTTCCATCATAGGCGAAGGGAAAAAGCTACTCTTGCAGATTCCTCCCACGTCGGCAAAGGACGGCACTCTCTACGTCGTTCCAGACACTATCCACGACTTAGAGTCTAGTGTCTTTGAAATCAATTACGTGGAGGTTGACGAAGGACCTATCACGAAGTTACTTTCAGCGCTCCGTGACAAACGGATTCGGGACGACGATATTATCATTGTGTGCGACGACGACATCGTGTACCGCAAGGACGTGTTTTGTTTGTTAACTGATAGCGTACATGCGAACCCTAACAACGTTTCTTGTATGTGTAACGATACCTTGGAAGGGTTTAAGGGATTTGGATGTCGGAAGCACATGTTACTAGGGCTACTTAACGTAGAGATTCCATTGTCTTCTCGTTACGTAGATGACTGGATTATCGCAGAGTTTTTGAGTTATACTGGCGTCGATACGGTTAGCGTTGCATATGAGGGTGACACGGATTGGAGTTGTAGTCTGGATGTTGAAAGAACTGATACACATCCGGAGTGGGCTGAACTAATAAATGACGACCGTGAGTCTATGAAAGATTCTTGTTTACAAGATATACGACGTGCATTATCGAAATTTTTGAATGAAAAAGGGGGAATTTAGAATGAAGAAGTCTTACGTTGTCGCGATCGCTGTTATCTTTACTGTTGTCAATGTTATGATCCTCCAGCAGGCGAGGATTTCTAAGCTCGAAGACTATTTGAAAGTTTACGATCTCCGCGCCAATGTGAATGCTGACTTTACTAACGAGTTAGTGTTTATGCGAGTAAACGACGTGCATAAGGCAACTCAGGATCAACTCGTAGCTCAGGGGCGTATTGAGGGGGTGATGAGTTATCTACAAGGCGATGATGAGGATAAGGACATTGTCAATAAAGTGTGGCACGAGGGTTATGTCCGTGGTTTGAAACAAGTTGATTACGAGCACAAAATGGTATCAGAGTCCGGTTTCTTGCAGGGGTACAAAGCGGCTGTTTATGAGGTATTTCCTGACGGTAATTACCCGCAAAACGTCAGTTTTCGTCCCGCAGAGAATGAATTTGAAGGTTACCGGCAGATCATTAGCACTTTGCGTGAGCGTTGAAGTGAAGCTAGTTGGAACAATGTCGTTGTTTTGGTTTCCGCTTTGGGAATATACGTTGTCAGAGCTTGCTCGCCACGTGGATGAGTTATACATCCGTGTTGATTCTAAGGCAGACCCTAGTATTCCAAGACGCATCGAGTCGCTGGGGTTATCTAAAGTAAGGGACGTACTGTACAGCGATAAGCCGTGGGATACATGGACGTGGCAAGAAGAAATGATGCGGATGGCAGATCGCTCAGAGCCTGACGCTGTTTTGTCTCTAGATGACGATGAAGTCTTCTCGGCTGGTATTGATGACAACGTACGTAAGTTTCTGGCTACACCAGACAAGGAGATGATGATGTTTCACTATGGTTCGCCATTACCTACAATTGATGGGGTAACTGTTAATAACGGGGAGCCGTACCCAGCTAAACCTCACGCTAGAGTGTACCGTTGGAAACCTGGCATTACGTTCAAAAATTATCAAAGTTTTAATCGGGCATCGAACTTAAACGGTATTTATTGGTGTGATACAGAGATTATTCATTACAGCCACTTTACAGAGGAGTTACGGGGAGACTTTTGGTTTAAACATTCTCATGCTCGCCGTGACGGACATCCTGTTGAAGACAATACTAATACAGCTGTACTAGAGAGTGATGGTACAGGGAGTGTGTAGCGATGAACCCCCAACATACATCTAATTTTTTACCTGATCTCGTAAGCAGGCTGGATGCAGCCTCTCAGGAAAAGCAAAGCGGCTTGTGGGATACGACTAAAGCTGTCGCTGGTGGTCTTGGTCAGGGTCTAACGAATGTTGGTCGTGGGGCCATGGGCATAGCTGAAACAGCAGCTGGTGGGATTGGGACATTGGGTGCGGGAATAGCCGCTGGTGGTGAGGCTCTTACAGACGCTGCGGGAATAACAGACCCTTCTTTTAACACTTCCTGGCAAGCCGCTAAAAACATGGGCGAGTTTACTGCTGGTGGGGCTAAAAATGTAGGCTCTGTATTTGGGTTACGAGGGGCAGACGCTTTGATGGGTCGTGAGGCTAATCCTGTAACGCAGAGTCACGAAAGAATGATGGATGAAGGGGGGATGAGTGATAGAGCCAAGGCTTGGACGAGGGGTGGATTAGGTGTTGGGCGGGCTGCTGCACAAGCAGTTCCATTTATAGCTGGTGGGGGCGCTATAGCAGGAGGTGGGGGCGCTATAGCAGGAGGGTTAGTTCCAGAGGTCAGCAAATACACAGGTAATAATCCTGATGCTCAGCTAGCTGCGCAGCGTCCTGGCGCGCAGCTGGATGATTGGTTGCCTGGCAACACCATGGAGTTTGATGAATCAGGTCAGCAGGTTCCTCCTCCGGCTGCTCCTTCTCCTGCGGCTCCTCTGGATGACAACTACAAGGGTTTCGAGGTAGATGGTTGGAGACCCATATCTGGAAAAGATACGTTTAAGATGAGTGCGGACCAAAACTCTAGTAAGTTACGGGAGCTTTTTATTAAAGCTCTTACTAGAAAGGACAGTTCTCCGGGTTTTCTCGATAAGTTAGTAGATAGATTACGTGATGTACGTGATGTTGGGTTAGTGGGGGCTGGCGGTGTATCCGCTGGAGGCTCCGCAAATTTTTTACGTAAACAGTTAAAGCACGTTAAAAACTATAATCCTACGGTTGTTACTCCTGGGGCAGGTCTAAAAAAGGTATTGTCGCTTCTACGGGAAGGCGACGTAGTTATACAAGGTGATGCTCCGTCGTCGCGTGTAACGGGTAGTCTTGTGCGTGATATGTTTGGCGGAGGCATGGGCGGTTTTGACGAACATGCTCAGATTCTTACAAAGCCTGTAAGGGATCCAAAAGGTAGAGGGACAGCGCCAAAATTACGGGCCGTCTATACGGGAGCAGTAGTCGGTTCTCCCAAGGCTCGCCGCTCAAGATTACAAGCCGCAGGGGGTTTGGCCTTGAAGCGGCTGAGGAAATCGTTTGCTCCAGGTAAAGCGTTCAACCTTGGTAAGAAGTATTTAAATCATTACGGTGATCCGGAGTTTGGTTCTATTTCTCCTGAGAGATTAGATAAAGCGCTTAGATCGCCGAAAGAGACTTTTAAGGCGTGGGAGCATTTAGACGACATGGCAAGGGTAGCCGCTGACCCGAGTGATGGTCCCCTTCCATTTTCTATCTTACGAGCGAAGGATACGCCATCTCAAGCAAAGGTTCATAAAGGGCTTCAACAGCTAGGCAACACAACTTTTTCTGGGCTAGATACCGCCCAATCAGCGGTGCAGCGACGTCTTTTGCCTAATTGGGTTTCGGCTCTGCATGAAAAACTCACAGGTAAACCTCGTGGCGCGTCTTCTTTTCAAGGAACGAACTGTGCAGGTGGTGTTTGTAAAGTTTTAACCGGCAAAGGGGGTTACAGGCTACCTTCAGATCTTCGTCATATGAAGGAGTTTAAGACAGTAGGTGACTATATTCCCGAGACAGTGCTTAAAAGATACGGGGCTACAGCTAAGAATCTTGAGCCTCTTAAGCGGGTAATGCGTCGCGGTTCTTTCAAGGCGGCTATCCCAGGTTTATTGCTTGGGTCTGCCTTAGCTACGGTTGGTGCTGGAGGGGGCTTTTATCGCCACCAACAAAAGAGTGCAAGTGCAGCACAAGGTATTCGACGTCTTGGGAAAAAGCTACTTGAGAAGTTTCCTGGTTTGCTCGGTAAAAATGTGAAGCCTCTTTTTGGGAAGGATATAGCTGAGCGAGCACGTAAACACGGGCTTAGTATTTTGGCTGGCCACGAGGATGATTTTAATAGACCCATAATAGAGGGGTTAAACAGAGCAAACCGCGAAGCAGGACGGAAAGTTTACTACGGAAACCAAGTAACGATGCCGAAGGAGATGACAAAAGGACCGAGTGAGGGTGTTCTTGTCAATTTTGCGGGGTTGGGCGCTGATGAGGCGAAGCAATTAGCTTCGACAGGGTCTAAAGCGTATGGACTTCCCACGCGACACCTTACTGCTCTGGACGATAAGTTAGAAGAAGCAAACATACTGAAAAAGGTTATCGCCAAAACAGTGGGCGTTGGCGATATCATGAAGAAGTACAACATAACCACAAAAACACCAGACGCGGGCAAGCGACTTCAAGACGCATTCCGCAAGGAGCTTGGCGATAAATTTATTCTTAAGCCACGAGACGGTTACGCAACTCCAGGGGGTTCTCTTCCTACGCACAAAACTGAACCTAATTTGCTTATGAAAATGTTGCAGGGTAAAGCAGGGGATAAAAATGTTGCTAATTACGAGAAGACATGGAATAAACCAGATCAATTTGTAGCACAAGTTCGGCATGATCTTGCAAAAAACAGTCCGATTGAGCGTTTTGTAGACAACTTTATGAATCAGTATGAAGGCGCTGAGCGACCGTTAGGGCGGAGTTTATACAACGCTGTAACCGGCAAATCCCCTGTCCATCACTTCTCGGTTGGTTCGGGCGGGCATAAAAGAGAATGGCGAGTTCATACTACTGGGGGCAAGGTGGTTCCTTACGCTACGTCTGGTCGTGGGAGCATGCTGGGGATGCTTCCGTGGTGGACTAAGAATAAGTCTCTTGCTGAGCAAGCAGCGCAAAAGATGTTAGATAAGTTTCCAGCAAATATTAGAAAGTCTTCCTTTGGTTTAGATGTTGCCAAAACGAAAGATGGTCGTTTTGTGCTTATAGAGTCAAACCCAAGTAATTTTGAAGGGGCAAGCGGTCTTATGTCCCCAGGGCCAGCAAGCATTACATCAAGGGGAGATGCAATTGAGTCGGCAGTAATGGGTAGACTCCCAGCGCACATTAAAGCTCAGCGCCAGCTAAAAGCTACCGGAGCCGCAGGCGGAGCAGCTGGGGCCGGTATGGTAGGAATGGGCATGTTAACTCCAGAGCAACAGCCTAACCCACTTCAATCTTTTCTTGACCGCCGTATCGCATAATTTTGTATATCTTGCCTCTCGACTACCAACCACATAAATGGTAGTTTATGCGTGCTCGGTCACGGGGGAACGGACTCCGGACTAAGCTATATCCTATTTCTACTGAAAGGAGTAAGTAATGGATATGAATTCTAAGCAAGCTCTTGACATGTTGGATTATCAGCCTGACTCTCAGACGTTCGATTCACACGAAAAGATTCCAACTACTAACGATGATGGTGTCATGCCTGCGAGCAGTTCTCGTTCTAGTAGAAACGGGCGACAACGTAGTAAAGCACAAAACAAAACTACAGCTAAAGATGTCAATGGAATGCATCGTCGGCGTATAAAGAAAGTATACTAATCTGTTTTTGTCGTGTGTTGTTATATATTTTAGGTTAAACTGTATACATCACTCGTCACATATTAGTAGGACTTTAGCCAAGGAGGGCGACATGTCCAAGGATAAGAGTAAGAATAGTAAGCGCAATGACTTAATTGAAAATGCTTGGTTTTTGTTATTGATGCTAGTGGTACTATCGTTAGGTGCTTTGGTAGGCAGAGAAATACATCGTTACGAGGTACAACATACTGACGAGGTTAGAATTAAGCAGTTGATTGAGGCACTGGAGAAAAAGCCTGTTGAGTTAAAAGTGTACCCGTTAGTACCTTTCCGAGTTCCTGATCGTCCGAAGGATAAGATTACGGCTACATCGGATTATTTAAAGGAAAGTACAGGGTGGGTTCTCGGTCCCAGGATAGTTCTTCGCCACAGCTAAAGGTCGGATACCTTTGTGCATGCTATTTTGGTCGACGCCGTAGGAACGATGGCTGGGACCAGAGCTTATCAGATCCCTCTCTTACGTTTATTATTAAGCAGTTAGAGGTTCTCCCTCGTTACGCAACAATTCTCTCCAGAATTACGTTTGTGTGTAACGTAGATGAGGGTGATGCAGAGCAGCTGACCTCTTTTGAGTCAGCTCAGAAGCTTGTGGAAGCCCACAATGCAGGTGGTTGTTCTATACCGTGCAATATTCTTCATCGGCCTAACGAGAACTACTCTTACGGAGCGTATGCTTGGGGGATTAAAGAGCATTGCTCTGACCTAGACTACGTTTTTACCGTTGAAGACGACTTTTTACCTGGCTTTCATGGGTTTGACCGCGATGTAGTTCAACGCTACTTCTCTAACAAAAGTGCCTGCGGTAACATTATTGGCGCTGTATCTGTGTGGGTAGATGATACGATTTTAGCTAAAGAGTATAACTGGTTGCTACCTAATACCCCTCCGCATGCTTCTGTGAGTCACGGCATTATGAATGTGTCGATTTACAATTCTGTGCCGGGCGGCTTTGCTTTTTCGGACGAACCGAATATGTACGGGGCTGCGACACAGTGCGTATATTTAGATCCATACATAAATGCGGGATATCGCGTTATTAATATGAGTCAACACTATCGAACTCCGTATCTTGGGTCACGGCGTGGTACTAAGTGGATGTTTGGTCCGGAGAACGCTCCGATTATTTTTGAGCCCGTTGAATCAAGGGCCACAAGGGTGATAAGGTTAAAAACATGAAAGTACCGTTGTTTCAAGTAAAGATGTCTTCGGACGTAGATCTGACAGATGTTTTGCAGTCTGGATACATTGCCCAGGGACCAAAAGTTGACGAGCTAGAGGCTGAGCTACAGAAGTTCTTCGGTAATACGCGGTGTGCAACGGTCAATGCAGGCACTTCCGCTATGCATCTTGCCTTGCGGCTTGTGCGCGATACGTGTGGAGAGAGGAACACTGTCCTTTCTATCCCTCTGACGTGTACTGCTACTAACTTTCCCATCCTTGCGAACGGGTTTGATATTCGTTGG
>CESG01015642.1_pt1 | contig 22168 bp, 19 predicted proteins | sample 531121 | NCBI WGS metagenome assembly CESG01 (sample SAMEA2621287, study PRJEB7988) | marine metagenome | biome: marine biome (ENVO:00000447); feature: mesopelagic zone (ENVO:00000213); material: "saline water (ENVO:00002010), including plankton (ENVO:xxxxxxxx)" | depth 800 m
AATCCAGAAGATTTTAAAGACAATCCAAAAACTACCTATCTTTACCAGGAGTATGAAAGGCTAACAGACAAGTTGAAAGAGGCTGAGGAGCTTTTTGGTGATCCCGAAATGAAAGAAGCCGCAGAAGAAGAAGCAAAAGATATTGAAAAAAATAGGTCAGAACTTATGGGGCAAATGCAGGCTATCATCGAGAAAGACAAAAAAGAAGTCGCGTCCCCCAAGGAGATTATTATGGAAATTAGAGCAGGTGCTGGTGGAGAAGAGGCAAGTATTTTTGCACTCAATTTAATGGAAATGTATCAAAAATATGCCGAACGAAAAAAGTGGGATTTTATTATCACTGATGAATCAAAAAGCGAACTTGGTGGATATAAAGAAGTTTCAATTTCTATTTTAGGACGTGGAGTATATGAAGCCCTTCAGTATGAGTCAGGCGTACACCGTGTACAACGAATTCCAGCGACTGAAAAACAAGGGCGTATCCATACTTCAACAGCGTCGGTTGCGGTACTTCCAATCAGACCCCAGACGACTGTAGAGATCAAGGAGTCTGATATTGAAGTAGAATTTTCAAGGAGTGGAGGAGCCGGTGGTCAAAATGTTAATAAGGTGGAGACAGCGGTTCGTATTACCCACAAACCAACAGGGATTGTGGTGCGGAGCCAAAGTGAACGAAAGCAGTTACGAAACCGAGAAAAAGCGATGGAGATTTTAACGGCAAAACTTCAAGAGATTGAAGATGAACGTCGTTCCAAAGAAGAAGGAGGAGACAGAAAGTCACAAATCGGAACAGGGGACAGAAGCGAAAAAATCAGAACTTACAATTATCCGCAAAATAGGATCACCGATCACCGAATTAAAAAAAGCTGGCACGACATAGAAGGAATCTTGGGAGGGGATCTTGATCAAGTAGTAGATACACTTAACGAAGAGGCCAACAAAGTGGAAAAAAATAAAACACCTTAATTGTTGTGGTGTGTGGATAGACTTCCTTTTTTAAAAGTCCATATACATATACACTTAAAGTAATGAAAGGTTTTTATTGGTTCTATTTTGGCGGCCTTTTTATGGCACCGTTTTTATTTGTGGCTACTCCAGCGTTAGCTCAGTTTCTCCCTTCTCTTTCAGTTGAAAATGTATCTATTACAAAACAAACAGAAAATTCTATTGAAGGAAGAGCGGTTGTAGGGAACAAAAAAGCAGAAAAAAGTATTGAAATTTTTTATGATGTGGGAATCTTTGGCTCGCAAGAAGATGCTCTTTCAGAGAATCCTCGAAAAGCACTTTCATACGAGTCGATTCAAGGTTCACAAACCATTCTTCCTGGTGAGAGGACGTTGGTTACGTTCTCTCATATAATGCCAAATACTATTGGGCCTGGAGAGTATTACGTTAAGCTCTTCTTTTCTTCTTCAGATGGGTTAGACATCATTAGTACTTTTCCTGAGAGGGTTACCTTTGGAAATACAGAAGAAGCACAAGAAAACCCTGTTATTGCTATACAAGACGTGCGATATAAAGAGAATTCTGTGCCATTTTATCTTCCTCTCGTTGGTGTTACACCTAGATTTTTAGATATATATGCTTTTGAGCCGGCTGAAGAGCATTCAGTTGATATTGTTGTTGAGGGGGCGTCTCAGTCATTTTCAGTACTACCGGTCTTCTCTGTTCGCGACACAAGGACAGGAGAGGTATTTGACCTTGAAACAACCAGTAATGCAAATACAGTAGAGCCACAAGAGAACAAAACACTCGAAGCATCGTTTATTGCACCCAACACTCCAGGATTGTATAAGTTAATGGTTTCGTTTGAAAATGAAAAAGGTGAGAGAGTTTCTGATGTTTTAAATACCTCTCTTTTGATTCGTGGTGCGTTTGTTAACGTAAAGGGAATTGATTTTAATGAAGAAATAGAAGGAATTTTGGAATCAAAGATTTTGATAGATTCTAGTGAGTTCAACGGAGAGATTTCTGTGGTGGTAAAAGAAGCTGATAAAGAAAAAATCTTAGGAGAATCTACAATTACAGTTAGTGGTCAAAATTCTGTTTATGATATACAGATACCGTTGTCTTCTTCTTTGCGAGACGTAGAGCGTTTAGTATTGTCGGTAGAGGCAAAAAGTGATGGAGAAGTGCTCGATTCTTTTGAGGAGGTGTTTATTCTTAAAGCAGACACACCTTCCTCGGGTATTGATTTCCGCCAGGACAACAAAATTGTCATACTTATTGTTGGGGTCATTATTTTGGTTATTATTGTAATAGGTTTTTTTATGAAAAAAAACAAAAAGAGCATTATGACTTCTATGTTTTTGTTGACGGTGGTAGGAATTTCCATTTTTGTTCCATCTTCTGCCGATGCTCTTGAATATATCCTTGACGAGAATGATCCAGATATTGTGATTACTGAACGCATAGGAGATGACGTATTTTTTTCGGGGATTGGAGCTTTAACGAGGGCACCAGATCAGGAAGGGGTTTTTGAGCGTCTTGTTGAAGATGAGACGGGTGACTTACTGTCATTTGGCTTAACTATATCTCCTCCGGGGTTTCAGTCAGGGTCCTATGTTTTTAATGCCTATGAATCTGTTGCTATAGGTCTAACACCGGATGGTTCTATTCCGCGTGCCATCTTAGGTTCATACGAATCATTTGGATGGCAATGGTACATTACAGACGAGAACGGAAATAATAGGATAGATTTGGAATCTCTTTCCTATGATTACTACGAAGACTGTAAGCCAATTCTCGATGGAGATGTTACTCCATCTGACCCAAACATTTGTTCTAATCCTTTGGGTGAGTTTGGTATTTGGTTTGAGACGCCGAGAACAGGCATGATTGCGGGATTTTCTGATCTTCCTCCCTATGAAAATGCGCGACTCTACTTTGAATTCGAAGGAATGCACGGTGGTCCAGAAAATGTTCTAACAAGGTTGTGTGATAGTATTTTTTTCTGTCTTAATTATCCGGACAGCACTCATAGCCCGGCATTCCCAGGGCCAGAACCAAATTTGGGCCCTGCGGAATATCATTCATTAAAGTTATATGTGGATAATATTTCTTTTAGGGAGGTAAAAAGAACGTTTCCTGTTATTGACTTGACACAAGCTGATCCAACAGAGGGGGGGGACAATTCACAATGCTCTATAAGTAACGCTGAGGAGGTTATAAATGCAGGAGGAGTGTGTGAAGTGTGTTATGACAATGCCGGGCCTGGTACGGTTGCGTGTGTCACAGGACCAACAAGCGGTTGTCCCGACGGTGACAGTTGGAAAGATCAGGTGTATCTTCAGTTCCAGGCAGTTCCACCAGAAATGACGCTCCGAGCAGGTTTTGAAGTAAGAGGTGGGGAGCGCGTTCAGTGTTTTATTAATGGTGTCAATGAATTTGACCAGTTTAATATGAATGCCTGTGGGGTTCTTCTTCCTCGCGTATGGAGTACACCAAACATTTCATTTACTGGTTTAAACACATTGGAGTGCCGGGTTCAGGGTGCAGGAGGGGATGAAGATAATGGTTTTAGGCTTCGGTCATTTTATTACGATTCAACGGTAGCTTTTGCACCAATAACAGATCTTTCGGTGGAGAGTCTTACCGAACCAACTGATGTCTCGGAGGGTGAAGTCATAACACTTTCAGGAGTGATCGAGAATGTTGGTACAGAAGATGTTGGTGCCTTTTCCAACGAATTCAGTATTGATCTAGATGACAATGGTTCATACGATGTAACCCTTTCTGGAGGCGACATCTCATCACTTCTTTCCGGGAATACTGAGAGTGTTGTTTCTTCTGGTTGGACTGCTATAGAGGGGGATCATCGTCTTCGATTATGTGCAGATTCTGAGAATGACATTGTTGAAGAAAATGAAGACCCGCTCAGTAATTGTCTTTCTACAGCTTTTACTGTTGGCCCCCCTGCTTTTCCTCCACTTGTTGTGTCTTGTAACGCAGTGCCTCTTGTTGAGCAAGAAGTTAACCAACCAGTAACATGGGATGGGAGTGTTTTTGGGGGATCAGGAGACTTCTCGTATTTATGGACAGGAGATGCGAGCGGCGTGACAGAGGACATTGCGGGGGTAACGTACCCCACAACTGGTCTTAGGTCTTCTGTATTTCGAGTTACTGATAACGTTACATCTTCAGTTGACACTGCAAATTGTGACATTGTGATTATTGACCCTCCTCTTGGTGATGTATGTGATGATACAAGCGATAATGACAATGATGGCCTTATTGATGAAAATGATCCGGGATGTTGGATTGATGGATATAATGAACCGCCAGGACCTGAACTCGAAGCATGTCTCTCTGATCCTGTGGGGAATGGATGTTATGACCCAACGGGTGGGGATGAAAACAATTGTGGTAATGGCATCTGTGAGGCCTTTTCTGGAGAGAACCCATTGGTGTGCCCTCTAGATTGTGCAGTAACAGGAGGTGGAGAAATCTAACGGCAGGTTCTTAAAACCTAACAAAAATAGCCCAAAACAAGTCTATATTGCATATTTTGGGGGCTTTTGCTATCATTCTTTCTGCAACCCGTAGGGATCTCTTACGGGTTTAAATAAAGACATATGGCAGAAAAACTATCAGATAGCACAACCGTAGACGAAATGTTTGAAGCGGGGGCTCACCTTGCTTTTACTCGTGCAAGACGCCACGCATCAGTAAAGGACTTTGTCTTTGGAAAAAAGCACAATCTTGACGTATTAGACCTTAAAAAGACTGAGGATCTTTTAGGAGAGGCAGAAAAATTTGTAAAAGGTCTTGCAGAATCAGGAAAGACTCTTTTGTTTGTAGGAACAAAACCCGAAGCAAAAGGGATTATCGAAGCCGCCGCAAAGGAGGCGCAAGCCCCATATGTTTCCGAACGATGGATTGGAGGACTCCTTACAAACTTCACCGAAGTACGAAAAAGAATTGAACGTCTCACCGAACTCAAAAAAGAAAAGGCAGAAGGAGGACTTGATAAATACACTAAAAAAGAACAAGGAGTAATTGCAAAAGAAATGGGTGACCTTGAACGGAAATTTGGAGGCGTCGAAGGAATCGACAAAACCCCGGATGCACTTTTTGTTGTTGATTCAAAAGAGGAAGACATTGCGGTAACCGAAGCAGTAAAAATGGGAGTACCAGTGGTATCGCTTTCTGGTTCAGATTGCGACATCAGAAAAATCACGTATCCAATTGTTGCAAATGATGCTTCGCTAAAGAGTATTGAATTTTTTGTTGAGAGAATTAAAAACGCATATAAAGAAGGAAAGGAATAGTACTACTTGTCCCGTTAAAATTCCACGGGACAAAAAGATAGTCGAATTTAATTAGCATTTAAGAATTTTTATTGGGATGATCACAACCGATCAAGTAAAAGAGCTTCGAGAGAAGACAGGCATTTCTGTCATGCAATGTAAAAAAGCTCTTGAGGAAGCGGGAGGAGACATGGCCAAAGCCATGGAGGTTCTAAAAACAACAGGGACTCACGTTAAAGAAAAGAAGTCAGGAAGAGACCTAAACTCTGGTGTTGTTCAAGCATATATCCATGGAGATGGCGACATTGGAGCTATTGTAGAGCTTTTGTGTGAGACTGACTTTGTTGCAAAAAACGAAGAATTTAAACAGTTGGCATACGACATTGCAATGCATGTTGCTGCCATGAATCCAGCAGATAAAGATACGCTTGTAAAAAGTGATTTTGTAAAAGATCCTTCTCATACTATCGACGACCTTATTCAAACTGCAACACAAAAGTTTGGTGAACGAACAGAAGTTGGAAACTTTACACGGTTCTCAATCACAGGCCGCTAATACTCCTGTATACTAAAAGGTACTTATGACTGCTCTTATAGTTTTTGGATCACTTGTATGGGGCGCTCTTCTTGGTATGACGATCGTACTTATTGCCCGTGCAAGACGCGCACATGAAGAAGAGGAGAGAACGCATTCACTTGTTGAGACAACAAAACACTTTCTTCTTGATCTTGGTGATTATGCAGCGCATCAATCAAAAAAAGGGTTCTTCCACTTTTTGCGGGTACTTTTGGTAAATATTGTGCATGGGTATCGAGCCTTGCGAAGGACTCTTGCCAAACACCATACAACACTTGTACATTATATTGACGGCAAAGGTGATGTATCACGACGTCGCCAAGCCGCGTCTCTTTACATGAAGAATATATCTGTTCATAAGGAAGATGCAAAAAAGAATGGTACAGGGCACATTGTAGAATAGGGTAGAATTGTTTACTAACAATAGGTGTGCTATTGTTTCACCATGGCGCATCTAGAAAAAAAGATTGAGTTTTTGTACGTACAGAAAAAACTCTCTGTTAAACAAATTTCAGATCTTACAAATATAAAAGTTTGGAAAGTAAGGAGTCTACTTGATAGCGCTGGTGTTAAACGGCGAGATAGAAGTGAGGCAATACGATATCTAAACACAACAAAACACAAAAAAGGTTCTTTTACAATAAAAACAAAAAGAGGAAGAAAGCTAGAAGAAATTAGGATTGCTGGTGTAATGCTTTATTGGGGTGAGGGTACGAAAAAGGGAAACGGAGTAGTTTTTAGTAATAGTGATCCACAAATGATTCAGGTCTTCTTGCAGTTTCTTAGGAATGTCTGTGGCGTTTCAGAAGGTCGGCTAAGAGCACTTATCCATTTGTATCCAGAACACAATAAAGAGAAAGTAACAAAATTTTGGTCAAAAATAACAGGGATTCCGATGTCTCAATTTAGTAAGCCATATGTCCATAAGGGAGGAAGGGGGACCTATAAAACCTCTGCACAATATGGTACTCTTTCACTCAGATATTCCGACAAAGAGCTGTTGACGATTATTAACGGATGGATTGAGGAATATAAAAAAACATGCCACCCTAGCTCAGTTGGTAGAGCAACGCTTTTGTAAAGCGTGGGTCGTCGGTTCGAGTCCGACGGGTGGCTCATGAAAATATATGTCGGGGATATTACTAATGCTCCTGTCGATGTGATCGTAAACGCATCTGATGCGGATTTTACACCTGGGGGTGGTTTAGCGCGATGGATTGAAAAGAAAGCAGGTAAAAAGGTTTTTCAGGAAGTTCAAAAAAATTCTCCAGGAGCTATTGGTGAAGTTTTTTCTTCTGGTCCAGGCAATCTCAAAGCTAAAGCTATTTATCATATACCAACAATAAACTGGCAGACCAAGGCAAAACTTTCTTTGCCTGAGGTGCAACAAACGACAGTAAAAGCTCTGGAGATGGCTATTGCGGATGGATATAAAAGTATTGTTTTCCCATTACTTGCGGCTGGAACCGTTGGTTTGAAGGAGGAAGAAGTTGCACAAGAGATTAGCGATGCGATTCTCCTTATAGAAGAACAGAACGAGGGGTTTTTAGGTGGTGTGTCTGTCTTGAGTTCTGAAGTATATGAGAGAATTAAAAGTAGCCTGCCTAGAGGTATAGAGATTATTAATGTGCCAGAGTAGTCATGGAAACACTAAAACTTTATAGGGGCATAAAATCAAGTGAATTTACCCATAAAGATAAAGAAGTTGAGGAAAAGTTTAATGAAGGATGGCTTGAGATTTTAAGACGGAGGGCCCAAGGAGATCTTTCCTACCCAGAAGATTTAAACAGTATTGTGACCAAAATGTTTAAGATCCAACCGTTTACGCGGCAGTATTTTACTGATAGAGAAGAGATTGCCAAATCATATGCCAAAAAGGAGCACGGCTCACTCATCACTCTGGAGATTCCTTTAAAGGAGATATTGAAATACTTTGTTATTGAGTTTCAAAACTACCCAAAAAGAAAACAGCAATTTGATGTGGTCTATATAATTAAAGGTACTGACCTCTTCAAAAAATCAAAAGATTGGAATATTTCAATCCAAAACTTCTAAGTCTTTTTTAGTCTTGTCACCTAGGCATTTTTAGCTATACTTGGTGATGCAACCATGAAAGAAGACACCAGCTTAGACACAATTCTTGTAGAGACTCCCAAAGAAACAGAGCTAAAAAAAGAGCTTGAAGGTAGGGACGATCCCGATTCAGCACGCCTTAAACGGTTCCTTTCTATGCCGGATCTTTCTCGGACAGAAGGGAATCCTTTAAATGAAATTGTAAAACGAACCTTAACCGTAGAGGGTCTTAAGGGTTTTGATGTTATTAAGATCCCCGAGATTGTCCCGGTAGATATTTTATTTGATCTCTTTAACATGCCTCCAGGGCATCCGTCTCGAAGCAAGTCTGATACGTACTATGTGGATGAGGCAAATGTTTTGCGGACACACGATACGGTATTTTGGTATTACTACTTCAATCAGCCAGAAATTCAAGAAAAGATAAAAAATAAAGAATCATTTGGAGCACTTTGTTTTGGAAAGGTGTACCGGAAGGATGAGATTGACCGACAACACATGAATGTCTTCCATCAAATGGGGGGACTCTACTTGGCTCCTGATGAAAAAGAAACCGTTACGGGGGACCAATTAAAAGAGGTGCTTTCTGATATTGCAAAAAGTATTTTTGGGGCAGAGACAAAAATTAGGTTTAACGATGACACCTTCCCCTACACTGATCCAAGTTTTGAGATGGAGGCATTTATTAACGGTGAGTGGGTAGAGATGCTTGGTTCAGGACTCCCTCGCAAGAGCGTATTAAAGAATCTGAAGTTAGAAGGCTACAACGGCTGGGCGTTTGGGTTTGGTCTTGAACGACTCGCCATCGCTTCTATGAAGCTCCCTGACATTAGACTTTTATGGTCGCCAGACGCTCGAGTAAAACGCCAACTCAAACTTGGACAAACGTATCAAGAAGTTTCTAAATTTCCACCAGTGTTGCGAGACATTTCATTTATTGTCGGAGAAGATTTTGTTTTAAATGATTATTTTGATTCGGTTCGCGATGTTGCAGAAGACATGATTGAGGAAATGGACCAAACCGATAAATACGAAAACGAAGAAAAGTTTGGCAAAGGAAAAACAAGTTACACTTTTCGAATTATCTACAGACATTTGGATAGAACTCTTACTAACGAAGAAGTGAATAAAGTTCACGAAGAAATTGAAGAAATGACGAAGAGTGACTTCGGTGGGGAACTAAGAGAATAGATCCCCTAAAATCTCCTTATTTTACCCCCAAAAATCCACCTGAAATAAGGTGGATTTTTGCTAGAAAATATGCTAAGATATTCAGGTAAATATGGCTAAACAAAGCGCTAAATCACGAAATTACGACGCCGAGAATATTGTAGTTCTTGAGGGTCTTGAGCCGGTTAGAAAACGACCGGGAATGTATATTGGTTCTACGGGTCCCGAAGGTCTCCACCACCTTTTAATTGAGATTTTTGATAACTCAAGAGACGAGGCAATGGCAGGAACAGCTGACCAAATTGAGGTTGCCCTTTTGCCAGGAGAAGTTGTTCGGGTGGTAGATAATGGTGCTGGTATTCCCGTGGCAAAGCATAAACGAACAGGCGTTTCTGCACTTGAGACGGTGATGACAACACTCCATGCGGGAGGAAAGTTTGATGACTCTGGGTATAAGATCTCAGGAGGACTCCATGGTGTGGGTGCGTCGGTAGTAAATGCGCTTTCTGAATGGACGCGTGCCGAGGTGCACCGAGATGGCGGACGGTACGTTCAAGAATACAAACGAGGTAAAAAGAAAGCCGCTGTTAAAAAACTCGGAACTTCAAAAAAGACAGGGACCATTGTTACCTTTAAGGCGGATGCAGAAATTTTTTCTGAAACCGTTTACAGCTTCGATAAAATCGTTAACCGAATGCGAGAGCAGGCCTACCTTACCAAGGGTCTCCGTATTCGTGTTATTGATGCACGAAACTATGCCGGCAAAGCAGACTTTAACGAAGCCTTTTTTATAAATGACCTCAAACTTCCGGTTCCATCGCAAACCTTTTACTTTGAGGGCGGACTTTTGTCGCTTGTTCAGTTTTACAATGTTCACGAAAAGCCGATTCATAAAAACATTTTTTATGTAGAAAAAGAAGTGAATGGAATGATTATCGAGATTGCACTTCAGTACGTTGACGATCTTTCGGTAAAAGAGATTGGTTTTGCAAACAATACTTCAACTCCAGAAGGAGGAACTCATATTACTGGGTTCAGAACAGCACTGACTCGCGCCATCAATGATTACGGAAAAAAGAACAATCTTCTTAAAAATGGAGAAACGTTTTCAGGAGATGATGTGCGCGAAGGAATCACAGCTGTTGTTTCGGTAAAACTTACAGATGCACAATTTGAAGGACAAACAAAAGCAAAACTTGGAAACGTAGAGGCCAGGAGTGCTGTAGAAGCCCTTATGGGAGAAACCTTCTCAAGCTTTTTGGAAGAACATCCTGATGACGCAAAAGCAATCATTTCAAAGGCAAACTTGGCACTCTCTGCACGCAAAGCTGCTAAAGCGGCCAAGGATAGTGTTCTTAGAAAGGGTGCTCTTGAAGGGATGACCTTGCCAGGGAAGTTGGCGGATTGCCAAACACGAAAAGCAGAAGAGGCAGAGCTCTTTATTGTAGAGGGAGACTCTGCTGGTGGTACCGCAAAACAAGGGCGCGACAGGCGAACCCAAGCGATCTTACCACTTCGTGGTAAACCTTTGAACGTTGAACGAGCACGAATCGATAAAATGCTTGCAAACAAAGAGATTAAATCAATGGTAATTGCTCTTGGTTCTGCTATTGGAGACACGTTTGATATTTCAAAGCTTCGATATCACAAAATTATTATCGCAACCGACGCCGACGTTGATGGTTCTCATATTCGAACCCTTCTTTTGACATTGTTTTACCGATACTTTAAACCACTTATTGAGGCAGGGAATGTATATGTGGCGCAACCACCACTCTATAAAATCAAGAAGGGGAAAGAGGTTACCTATGCTTATACTGAAGACCAAAAAATTGAAGTTGCAGGAGATGAAATGCCGGTAGATGAGGACCCAACTGATTCTGATGAAGAGGGAAGTGAAGGAGAAGAAACCGAAGAAAAAGAGAAAGAAGCAAAAACTAAAAAGCGTACTCCTAAGATTTCAGTACAGCGATACAAGGGACTTGGAGAAATGAATGCGCAAGAGCTGTGGGAGACCAGTATGAATCCAGAAAACAGAGTGCTTAAACAAGTGACCATTGATGACGCTGTGGAGGCAGATAAAATCTTTGATATTTTGATGGGTAACGAAGTTGGTCCTCGCAAGAGCTTTATCCAAAACAATGCAAAGCTCGCTAACTTAGATATTTAAGTCATGAAAAAGGAGATAGAGAACTTTGTAAAAAACAGTAGGGTGGCAGTTTTTTCTGTGTTAAGGAAAGACGGCAACCCCCACGGGGCGACACTACACATGTCGTCAAAAGACGATGTATCCGAAATTTATTTTTTTACAGAAAAGGCTTACAGAAAAAGCGAGGCATTGTTGGAAGGAGGAGAAATTCCAGCAACAGTGGTAATTGGTTTCTCTGAACATGAGATGAAAACTCTTCAACTGGATGGAACTGCTCAAGTGGTGGGCAAAGAAGATCTTCTTGAGGTGCAAAATATCCACTTTGGTAAAATCAAAGAGGCAGAGACATACAAAGACGAACCAGGCATGTATTTTATTCGATTTATACCGACGTGGTGGAGGTATACTGTTTGGGGAGAAGATAATAATGGAGAGAAAACCAAAGATATAATTTGCTCAGAAGATGAGGGTTAGCTATACACTTGATGTTTAATTTAATGGATAACTATTGGATAGTACTTTTTATAGTGCTCCTTCTTATTGTGGGAGTGGCATACTATGAAGAGGCAAATAAACATTCAGAAAGAACGTTTGAAGTAACTGAACACGAATTAATTCGTGTTACTACTCCCAAATCAGGAGACGAAATCACAAGCCCGCTTGTTATAAAAGGGGAGGCAGTTGGTCCTTGGTTTTTTGAGGCGAGCTTCCCGATAATACTTACTGATTGGGATGGAAGGATTATTGCTGAACACTTTGCAACCGCACAAGGGAGTTGGATGACAACTGATTTTGTGCCATTTGAAGCGACAATAGAATTTGAAAGGCCAGAATACGGAGAGCGGGGGACACTCATTTTACAAAAAGACAACCCATCAGATTTACGAGAGCTTGATGACGCCCACGAAATAACTATTTTTTATAAATAGTTTTCCACATTTGAACCTGTTAAATACCGAGGGCAAGCACTGTTGTGCTTATTTAACAGGGTTGACACCCATTGCTTTATTGTTAATATATGAACATATATTCATATATTTATGACACGAGCGATTCTTGAGGCAACAGACACTATAAAACTTATTTCTGATCCAACTCGGGTTAAGATTCTTTCGTACTTAATAAAAGAAGATAGAGAAGTGTGTGTGAACGAAATTGCGCACGCTATTGGGGCAACACACTCTGCCACCTCTCATCAATTAGCGAAGCTTGAAGGGCGAGGTGTGGTTGAGTGCTTTCGTCGTGGGCAAATGATGTGTTACCAAATTACCAACAGCAAAGAGGCGCATAAACTTTTGCAAATATTAAAACTCTTAAATGTGTAGGTACTTGTCCCGTTAGAAATTCACCATGTTAACGCACACATATAATAAAAATAATATCCCCGAAAGACACGAGCTCAAAACAACCAGCGATGGTTTTGGCTCTCGCTCTCGTCCTCGCTCTTTTGCTTCCGCAAAAACCATGCCCGCTCGGACTCGAGAGCTCTTTCAGGGATATTATTTTTTAATTTTATTAGTGTAAATTTCTAATGGGATGGATATAAAAAATGCCATTGTTTGGATTATTCTTATCGCTCTTGGGGCGTTTCTAATTTTGAGGCACCAAAATAGCTTTCCTATTCCGAGTGGCGAAACAGTCCCTCTAGGAGAGGAAACTGAAATGATGGAGCAGATAGAAGGAGAAGTGGGAGAGGGTTCTGAAGCTAATGGAACAACCAAGAATGAAGTAAAAGATACACAAAAACGATCAGAATCAAATCGCGAAGTGTTTGTAACTGACGGTGTTAAGCACTCAATCCCGCTTGGTGAGATTGAAAGCGGCGGACCACCAAAAGACGGAATCCCCGCAATTGATGACCCAAAGTTTGTTTCAAGAAAAGACGGTGATGATTTTTTGAATGATCAGACTGATGTAGGACTTGGGCTTGTTATAGACGGAGAAGCACGATTTTACCCGTATCAAATTTTGGTGTGGCATGAAATTGTAAACGATACTATCGGGGGTGAGCCAGTACTTGTAACGTACTGTCCATTGTGTGGTACAGGCGTAGTGTTTGATCGCCGAGTAAATGGAGAACCGCAAGAATTTGGTGTGTCGGGAAGGCTATGGCAATCAAATCTTTTAATGTATAACCGTGCTGCAAATGAGGATGACGAAAGTCTTTGGTCCCAAGTGTTAGGAGAAGCAGTGCTTGGTGTAGAAACTGGCGCACGCCTCAATTTGTTGCCGGCAGATACGGTTCGTTGGGAAGATTGGAAAAAGGCACATCCTAATACAAAAGTTCTCTCGCAAGACACGGGGTATACACGTTCCTACGGACGTGACCCCTACGGCGACTACTACACAACCGAAGGACTCTTCTTCCCAGTTACCAACCAAGACGATAGGTTGTTTGAAAAGGACTTTGTATTGGGTATTGAAATTGATGAGCAAACTAAAGCTTATTTAGAAAGAGCGCTTCCTGTTGGAACAATCACAGACACCTTTGCAGGTAACACTCTTACTATTACCAAAAACCAGTCAGGTGTTGTCACTATTATTGATCAAGACGGAACTCTTATTCCGCACCTCGATGGCTTTTGGTTCTCATGGGTATCGGTCCACCCAAATACTGAAGTATATAAGTAACAGATAGAAATATGGCACAAGGCACACAAACATACTTAGTACCAGGATCAATAATTGTTTTAGTAATTGGGATACTCGCTGCACTTGGTTACTTTAGTTTAAGTGGAAGCGAGGAAGTTGCTCTTAATAATGGAGGACTTTTTCCTTTGCCGGATTTGACATTAGAAGACCATAACGGAAATACACATTCGTTTAGTGATTTTCAAGGAGAGGTTTTGATTATAAATTCTTGGGCAACATGGTGTCCGTTTTGCGTAACCGAGCTTCCTGATTTTGCGGAGCTTCAAGAAGAGTTTGGTGATGATATACAAGTGATTGCAGTCAATAGAAAAGAGTCGCTTGAAGAGTCAAAAAGCTATGTTGAAGATAGGGGGATCGCAGATGGAATGCTCTTTTTGCTTGACCCAGAAGATTCATTTTACCGAAGCATCGGAGGATTCTCTATGCCAGAGACAATATATGTGAATAAAGAAGGGGAAATTGTTATTCATAAGCGAGGGTTTATGCCACTTAGCGAAATGCGAGAAAAGACCCAAGAAGTGTTAGCGCAATACTAATATGATTTTAGAAATAGGAGGAATCGCCATTGGATCAGCATTTTTTGCAGGGCTCTTAATGTTTTTGGCACCGTGCACGTTGCCGATTGTTCCGGGCTACTTAGGGTTTATTAGTGGTGTCTCTACAAAGGATTTAGAGAATCCGGAAACGGCAAAAGCCGCTCGCCGAAAAATCTTTTTAAACGGACTCTTCTTTATCGTTGGGTTTTCTCTTGTGTTTATTTTATTTGGTACGTTTGCAGGATTTTTAGGCGCACAGTTTGCAGACTTTCAATTATGGATGAGACGTATTGGAGGAATCCTCGTAATTGCTTTTGGTTTGTTTATGCTCGGGGTATTTAAGTTGCCGTTTTTGCAAACCGAACGACGAATGAAGATGCCAAGCTTTTTAACAGTAGGAAAGCCATCAAGTTCGTTTGTTATCGGGAGCTCGTTTGCAGTTGGATGGACACCGTGCGTTGGTCCTATTTTGGCAGGAATCTTGGCCCTTGCAACACAATCAAACACTGTTCTTCAGGGCGCATTTTTACTGGGAGTATTTTCTCTTGGGCTTGCCATTCCGTTTCTTTGGATTGCTCTTTTTTATGCTCGAGCAACTACTTATATCCAGGCAATGGCCAAGTATTTAAGGTGGATTGAGGTGATTGGAGGGATTTTCCTTATCTTCCTTGGAATCCTTTTATTTCAAGGGAATTTTGGAGTTTTAATCCAGTTTGGTTACGAGAATTTCGATTTCTTTGATGAATTCTTGCTAGACTATTTATAGGTCGAATTTGAACAATAGAAAAATAAAACAGTATGCTTTTTGTAGTTTCAGTTGATTACACAGCGATTATTGTAGCCACCATTGTCGGAACCATTGTTGGTATGCTTTGGTACGGACCACTTTTTGGAAAAAAATGGATGGATTACATGGCGCGAATAGGAAAGCCTGTTTCGGGGAAATTTGACGCAGATGCGAAAAAGGCTATGGGTCTTGGACTGATTGTTACGCTTGTAATGTCTTACGTGCTCTATCTTTTTGTGGCAGTACTATCAGTTGACTCAATCGGTAAGGCAGTTGAATTAGGAATTATTGTATGGCTTGGGTTTACGGCAACAGTAATGGCTAATAGCATTTTATACGAAGATAAAGATAAGGGTATAACGGTAATTGGAGCACTTTATTACCTTGTATCGTTTGTCCTCATGACAATTGCGATTGTCTTAATGCTATAATCAAACAAGTTCCTTATACAAAAGTCCCCCGACCGGGGGATTTTTGTTTTGAGAGTGTGTTGTGTAAATAAAAAGTTTACCAGACGCTCGTCTCTCCGGCGGAGACTCGCTCTATCCTCGGAGATTTTTTAACCAAGCAAATCTCCTGTGGATGCTAATAAACTTTTTATTTCCTAACACAACTTTCAAAAGAGCTCTCGGAGCCCGAGCGGGCCGGTGTCCTGTTTTACAGGATGAGCGAGGGTGAGAGTGAGAAAAAAATTCCCGCTGGGGAATTTTATTTCGTATCTTTTGAAAGTTAGTGTTGTTCAGTCCCACACCATGCGCCCGAATCAAATTCTCTTGAATTAAAACGGGCAAGCAATACCAAATTTATTACTGTTGTGCACCACACCAAGGGCAGTACCATATCTTCTTACGAGAAGGCGCATCACCAACACTCCACCACTTATTACATTGTTTGCATCTAAAATGATGTAGTACTTCTTTTGAATGGAAAACCCCTTTAGGCTTTGTCATCTATTTCTTTTTTGAGTTTTGAGAGAAGTTCTTCTGTATTCATTTCTTCTCCATCTCCACTTCGAGACTCAAGCTTTACACTCTTACTTTCAACTTCTTTGTCTCCGATAACAATAAAGTAAGGAATCTTTTGTTCTTTTACGCTCCTAATCTTTTTTCCAAGCGTTTCATCTTCGCTTCTCTGTTCAACACGGACTCCATTTTCTTCGAGTGTTTTTCTAACTTCCTCGGCATATTCTTTATGGCTGTCTGCGATAGGGAGGATTGCAACCTGAACAGGGGAAAGGAAAAGAGGGAACACCCCACCCGTATGTTCTATATAAACAGAAAGGAAGCGTTCAATTGATCCCATGATCGCTGCATGAATCATAACGATTCGTTCTTTTTCTCCTTTTTCGTTTGTGCAGGTTAAGTCAAAGCGTTCTGGTAGATTCATGTCGAGCTGAATGGTTGCAATCTGCCACTCTCTTCCAATCGAGTCTTTGGTAATAAAGTCTATTTTTGGTCCATAAAATGCTGCTTCTCCCTCTATCTTTTCTGCTTTTTTGCCAGTCTTTTCTTCAATTATTTTTCCTAAGATTCCCTCAGCTTGTTCCCAGAGCGCCTTGTCTCCAAGATACTTTTCCATATTGTTGGGGTCGTGCGCTGAAAGGGTTACTTGAAGATCAGAATAACCAACACCATTGTAAAATCCCGTTACAATGTCCCAGACTTTTCCAACTTCTTCTTCTACTTGATTGGTTCTACAAAAAACGTGGGCATCATCTTGTGTGAAGGCGCGCACACGTGAGAGACCGCTTAATTCTCCTGTTTGTTCGTCGCGATAACATTTTGTGGTGTTTGCATAGCGAACAGGAAGCTCTCGATAGCTATGGTTTTTACGCGCATAAATTTGCGTATGGTGTGGGCAATTCATTGGTTTGAGTGCAAAGACATGATCCTCTCTTGTTTTAACTTGAAAGAGTTCATCTCCGAACTTGTCCCAGTGCCCACTTGTTTTAAAAAGATCAATTTTTGTAATGTGAGGAATATCTACTCGGTCGTAACCGTCTTTTTGCCGAAGCTCCCATACAAAGTCATCTAACAAGTCACGTAAAAGAGAACCCTTGGGAGTAAAGAGCGGGAGTCCTGGACCAACAAGGGGAGAGAAAGCAAAAAGGTCTAACTCTTTCCCAAGCTTTCTATGGTCTCGTTTTTCAGCTTCTTCTTGCTGTTTTTTGTACTCTTCTAATTCTTTTTTTGTTTCAAATGCGAGTCCATAAATTCGTGTAAGCATTTGATTGTTTTCGTCACCTCTCCAGTAAGCACCAGCCAATTTATCAAGAGAAAATGAATCTGGGTCAATGTCTTTTGTAGTATCAACGTGTCCACCTGCGCAAAGGTCAGTAAAATCTCCACTTGAATATGCAGTTAGAGTTTTTCCTTCGTTCGTAAATTCTTCAATTAAATCAAGTTTGTAAGGGGATTGTTTAAATAATTCTTGTGCTTCATCTGGAGAAACTTCGCGTCCCTCAAACGATAGGCCTTCTTTTAGCAGTTCCTTCATTCGGGTCTCAAGTGCCGGAAGATCATCTGCAGAAAGAGGGGAAGATAGTTCAAAATCATAATAAAAACCCGTATCAATTGCGGGTCCAATGGCGAGCTTGGCGTTAGGGTCTTTTTCAAGTACTGCCATAGCCAAAACGTGTGCAAGAGAGTGCCGTTTTTTCGAAATAGCGTCTTTTTCCATGAATTTCATAGTAACAAAAAGGGCGGAGCCCGTCACGCAGCTTGGCGCGACGGGCTCTTATCCCGACCGGTGTACATGAACGGACCGAAGTCGCGCTTCTCGCGGATTGCTCGAGTGTTCATGGCCCGATGCCATCTGCAGAGAAACAAGAAGACTACGCCGGCCCCCCTCCGGAAGAATGTCATCCGGACATGGTCTCGGTTTTCGTTCTTTCCGCAGTGTGGGATTTGGCAGGTCGAGCCCCACTTGGATCGTTTGGGCATGGTGCCCTCCTCTCTGTTCGTACTCTACAATAGCTTGATTGCCTCTGCAACCATGCTTTTTTCTTGATTGCGATTACTGATGCGTCCTTTTATAGCAACGCACATGTCAGGCACTAAGTGCTCTTTAAATTTTTGATAACTTGATGGGAAGAATACTACCTCAATGGCAGTATCAAAATCTGCCATACGTACAAATGCCATTCGCTCTCCTTTTTTGGTGGTAACGGTTCGTACCTCTTCAATGATTCCACCACAAAGTGCAGTTACACCACTCGGGAGCGACAAATAATCTTTTATTGTTTTTTTACCTTCGAATCTCTTTTTGTGTTTATCGAGCGGGTGTCCCGATAGATAGAGTCCTAACAATTCCTTTTCCCATCCAAGTTTGTCGTCTGCCGAAGCAGGTTCTGATTCTTCAAGACGAAGCTGCGGCAAGCTCGCGTCATCTTCCATAAGACCAAAAAGGGATGTTTGATCTTCTAATTGTTTTAGTCCATCACGGGAGTAGGCAAGTACTGACTCTAAGTTTGCAAGCATTTGCCCACGTTCTCCTAAATTATCAAGCGAGCCAGACTTAATAAGAGCCTCGAGTGATCGTTTGTTTAAATTTTGATGACGAACACGCTCCAAAAAATCTTGGTAGCTTTTGTAAGGACCATTCTTTTTTCGTTCAGAAATAATAACGTTTGAAATCTCTTCTCCCAAATTTTTAATAGTATAGAGACCAAAACGGATCTTGTCGTCTTTTGGGTTTCCATCAGGATCTTTTAGTACAGTAAACCCACCAAAGCTTTCATTTACATCGGGTGGCAACACTTCAAGCTCCATTCGCTTACATTCATTAACGATACGAGCAATTTCCTCGACATCTCCTGATTCGGCAGTAAGAACAGCGGTCATGTATTCGCTTGGATAATTGGCCTTCATGTATGCCGTTTGATACGCAACTTTTCCGTAACTTGCCGCATGTGCCTTGTTGAATCCGTATCCTTGGAATGGTTCGAACAAATCCCACAAACCTTCTGCTTCTTTTTTACTCATACCAGAATGTTTTTGACAGCCCTCGACGAAGATTTTATGTTGTTTAGCCATTTCTTCTGGGATCTTTTTACCAACCGCCTTACGGAACTTGTCTACTGTTTCCCAGGTGTATCCAGCAAGCTCAAGCGCAGCAGAAAGAAGGTCATCTTGGTACACCAAAATTCCATATGATCGTTCCAAAAAGTTTTTCATTTTTGGATGATAGTAACTAACGGCTTGTTTGCCGTGTTTGCGCGCAATGTAGTCGGGAATGTTTTTCATCGGACCAGGACGATACAGGGCGATCATTGCGTTAATGTCGTGGATGGTGGTTGGTTTTAGATCAATCAAAAAGCGTGTCATAGCTGCGCCGTTTAGTTGGAAGAGCCCCATGGTTTCTCCTCTCGAAAGGATTTCAAAAACTTTTTTATCATCAAGAGGAACGTTTTCAATGTCTACTTTTTCTCCTAGGGTCTTTTCTACGATTCCTACAGCATGAGCCAAGATTGAAAGGTTCCGGATTCCCAAAAAGTCGAACTTAATCAATCCAACTTCTTCAACATCATGCATGTCGTATTGGGTGATGATTTTGTTTCCTTTTTGTTCGCGTTGGAGAGGGACATATTCGGTAAGAGGCTCTGGTGCCATAACAACACCAGCAGCATGCACACTACAGTGGCGTGCGTTACCTTCGATCTTTCTTGCCATGTCTATAATCTCGGTAACCTCTCTATCGTTTTCATACGCTTCTTTTAGGTCGGGTTCAAGATCAAGTGCCTTCTCGATTGTCATAGGGAATCCTTGTGATCCAAATGGGATCATTTTTGCAATGCGATCCCCAGCGCCGTAGGGGTAACCAAGGGCGCGGGCGGTATCGCGCACAACACCGCGCGCAAGCATGGTTCCAAAGGTTCCGATTTGTGCTACTTTGTCTTCTCCATACTTTTCTTTTGCGTATTCAATAACTTCATCACGACGATCGTCAGCAAAGTCCATATCAATATCAGGGGCACTTGGTCTTTGTGGATTCAAGAACCGTTCAAAAGGGAGCATGTATTCGATGGGGTCTACGGTCGTAATCTTGGTTAAGTACGTAACCAAAGACCCCGCAACCGAACCACGGATCGTGGTAAGGATATTGTGTTTGCGTGCGTAATATAAAAGATCAGCCACTACCAAAAAATAAGGAGAAAACCCTTTTTGTTTAATAGTGTCGAGCTCGTATTCAAGCCGATCAATAACCTCTTTTGTTTTTTCCATTCCTCGGTCCTCAAGTCCTTTATAGGCATACTCGCGTAGCTGTTCATCAGCAGTCTTTCCTTCTTCAAGCTCAACAAGAGGAAAGACCCAACCAGGTGGCTCAATGTCGGCGTTGCAACGCTCTGCAATTTTTACGGTATTCTCGATCGCTTCCTTATGACCCTTAAATAAATCTTTGGCAGTTTTTGTATCGATAAAAGAGTAATCTTCCTCTGCACTAAAAAATCGGGCAGATTCACTTGTTGCATGTGATGATTGAATTCCCAGGAGCGTCCGGTGTGCTTCTTTATCTTCGGGGGTTAAGTAGTACGATCCTTGCCCCGCAACTAGGGGAGTCTTTGTTTCTTTTGCAACCTTTACCAGGCCTTCCATGATTTCGTCATGGCGTTCCAGGTGCGGATGGTGGGAGATTTCTATAAAAAAGTTATTGTCTCCAAAAATAGCTTTGTATTCTTGCACAAGCTCTTTTGCACGTTCTTCGTCTTTGTTCCATAGCGCCCGCGGGACCTCTCCTTGAATGTCACCAGAAAGAGCAATAAGTCCCTCGCTATATTTTTTTAACAACGCCTTGTCGGCACGTGGGTAATTATAAAATCCTTCTAAATGAGCCTCGGTAAGAAGGCGAATCAAATTTTTGTAACCTTCGCTTGTCTCTGCAAGCAATACCAGGTGAAAGGTGCGATTTGTGCTCCCTGGTTGGGTATCCTTCATCGAGTTTTCGGCAATGTAGATATCTGCGCCGATGATTGGTTTTATTTCTGCCTTTTTGCAGGCTTTGTAGAACTTTACGGCCCCATAAAGGTTTCCATGGTCCGTTAGTGCAAGTGCCGGCATTTTGTCTTTCTTTGCCGCATCTACCAACCCTTCAATTTTAGAGAGTCCTTGGAGTAGGCTATAATGACTGTGAGTATGGAGATGGACGAATGACATACGGGACTATTATAGCAAAACAAATATCGCTTGCATGAGCAAAAAAATAGCAAGCATTAACCACTTTTTTGTGGGGGTTGATGAGGCCGGAAGAGGTCCTTTGGCGGGGCCTGTAGCAGTTGGGGTGGTGGTTGCCCCACTCAGATCTCCCAAACTCTCATTTTTTCGTGAAGTAAAAGATTCAAAAAAACTCTCGGGGCAAAAAAGAAGAGAAATTTTTGAGGAACTCCATAAGCTTCATGTGCAAAAAGAGCTCTCATATGCTGTTGCGTTCTCTGGCCCTGACTTTATAGATAGGGAAGGGATCAATCCAGCAATTTATAAAGCAACAAAACGGTGTTTAAACCGGCTGGGAGTGCATCCAGAGAGGTCTCATATTTTATTAGACGGCGGGCTTAAGGCACCTGCTTTTTACACCCAACAAGAAACGATCATACGTGGAGATGAACAAGAGGTTTTAATTGCTCTCGCATCAATTGTGGCAAAAGTATCACGCGATAAAAAAATGGAAGGGTTTGCGCTCCGTTATCCGCACTATATGTTTGAGGAGCATAAAGGCTACGGAACCGAGCTTCATCGGAAGCTCATAAAAAAACACAAACCGTGCCCAATACACAGGAAGAGCTTCCTTGGAAACATTGTTTAAAACTCCCTTGCAGAAATAAGGGAGTTTGTGTTTAATGGTGGGTACCCTAAAACCCACGGAGGCAAGAAGACGATGTCTTTTGTTCGAAACGGGGGCGGTAGCCCTCGCGAAAAGTCGCCGCCGAGAGATCCCATGCCGTCCCGGCAAGCGCGCCCATTCGACGGGCGCCGCGAGGGG
>CESG01026269.1_pt1 | contig 22089 bp, 17 predicted proteins | sample 531121 | NCBI WGS metagenome assembly CESG01 (sample SAMEA2621287, study PRJEB7988) | marine metagenome | biome: marine biome (ENVO:00000447); feature: mesopelagic zone (ENVO:00000213); material: "saline water (ENVO:00002010), including plankton (ENVO:xxxxxxxx)" | depth 800 m
TGACGTCTGGAAAGCTCAAAACCCAACCTACGCTGCCTCCCCTTTATATGCAGACTTCTTAAATAATGGCAAGCCTGATGTGCTATGGCTAAACACCCAATCAGCACCACGAGTTTTCCTAAACAAGTCTGAAAGTACCTTCTTATCTTTACTCTTTCCTGACACTGTTAGGCTGCAAGGAGCGAAGGTAACAGCCAATCTCAGTGATGGATCTAAGCGCCACCAGTTTCTCATCGGTCGATCAGGCCTTGGCACCGACAACAGTAATGAAGTATTTTTCGGCCTTAATAATGAGCAACACATCCAAAACGTTGAAGTTTCATTACTCGATGGCTCCGTTGTGTTGCTCAACGACTTGAAAGAAAATCAAAAGAACATCCTTTATGAACGTTTCTAGAACCTTGTTAAAACTAGAAATATTCATTACAGGCTCTAGAGCCTGTAATAACATTATGGCAAATAAATCAGAATTAACTAAGCTTAACTTGAGATTAGTCATGTGTAGCTAAATGATGGGGTGATAACGTGTTTACCAATAGCAAAAAAGCACGCGAGCTTGAACAAAAAGTAGAACAATTACAGCAACAAATTAGCTTCTTGGAAGCTGAGAACGAGTCATTACAATCCGAACTAAGCGATAGTAAGGCAGCAGTTGTCACTCAAGAAAACAATGAACATGAGAAAATTCTTACCACCCTGCTACATTCATTTCCCAGTTTAAATAACATTCGAGAGTCTGTTGCTACTCAAGCCCAAAACATTATTGATGAAAACGACAAGGTTACCGCGCTTTCATCTGCATTCGAACAAAATAAGTATATTCTTGATGCAATTACTAACGATATCAGAAATATAGAAAACGTATCGAACCGCACCCAAGAAAGCATGTCTTCGCTTCAAGAGGTTGCTGATCGCATATCAAATTTTGTCTCCGCCATCAGTGCAATATCGGAGCAAACCAATTTGCTAGCCCTGAATGCAGCAATTGAGGCCGCTCGCGCAGGCGAACAAGGAAGAGGCTTCGCGGTGGTAGCAGACGAAGTTCGTAATCTCGCGCAGAACTCAAGCAATACCACCAAGGAAATAAGCGGTCTTATTGAAGGTATTAAACGCGATACAGGTGAAACCAATGATAATATTTCTGAGCTAGCGCAACGCAGCAAGGAAATGGTCGAACAAATAGAGGAGTTATCGGGTAACTCAGCGAAAGTTTTTAGTGCTTCAGAATCCATGAAAGCTACCATAGATTCCGCGAGCAAATCCGGCTTTATCCAAACGGTAAAACTTGACCATGTCGTCTGGAAGTCGGAAATTTATCAAGTGGCGATGGGGCTATCGAGAAAATCCATTAAGGATTTTGTCGACCATAAAGAGTGCCGGCTGGGCCAATGGTATTATCGCGGGGATGGTGCGCAAAATTATCAGAACAAGCATGCTTTTCAACGCCTCGAAGAACCGCACAAAGAGGTTCACCGGCACGGCATAGAAGCGCTTTGCCAAATCGCAGATAACCATTGGGATGAAGGTGTTAAGCATCTTCAACTTATGGAAAAAGCTTCAGATGATGTACTGCGAATTTTGGACGACTTATAGCCCACCTGACGAGAGATGGCTCTGAAAGAAGACAGTCTCTACAGCTCAATGGTGACGTGGCGGTTCTTTCCAGATTTCTTGGCTTGGTAGAGTGCTTGGTCAGCTTTGTTGACCATGTGCTCGGTATCAAAGATTTTGTTCCCCGGCGAACAGGCTACTCCAATGGAACAACCTAGGCGTTGTCCTGTCGCTGTTATTTCACCTAGCTCCTCACCAGAAACACGATGGATCACCTGTTCAAAGCGATTCGTTTCTTTAACACACTTAATGATTTTTTCAGCGACATGCTCAGCTCCAGTCCGCGAGGTATTAGGCAGCATGATTAAAAACTCATCACCACCAAAACGTGCGGCCACATCACATTCACGAATCAGGCTTTTAATGATCTGGCTAAACTCAACTAACAACGCATCACCCACAAAGTGGCCATAACGGTCATTAAAAAATTTAAAATTATCCAAATCCATGAATAATACCGCTAGCCCCTTGATACTTAGGCCTTGATAGCGCTTGAGCTTTTTCTGTTCTGCTGACAGTTTATGAAATGCTGACTCTCGGTTATCGAGCTGGGTTAATGTATCTGTTGTCGCTCTAAGATAGAGCTCACGATTCTTTTCATTAATCTCAGCTTCTTGTTCGAGCTTTTCTATCGCGGAAACAAGTAATTTGCCAGAAAAGGTTAATAGCTTATATTCACTGGCAGATATCGATATATTACCTTTATTGGTGCCGCACAGAATATGCGCCACCCAATCCCTTTTGCTCTCCAGAGGAATACTGGCGATAGACGAAAAATCCTGCTCAATCGAAAATTGAGTACGAGGCTCAGGCAACGCAAAGTTATTCCCTACATGATATAAGCGTAGCAAAGCTTCCAATTGCCGCTCTTCATCGCTATTACTTAAAAATGGATGAAAGGAAAACAGTGTTTTAGCTTCCCCAGCGGCATGAATTCGAAAAACGAGTAGGTCCATTGGAAAGCTGTGATTGAGCAGTCGCATATACAGTATAACCAGCGAATCGCGATCTTTTGCTGCTGCAAAAATGTTTTGAAGCGCATTAAGAAAGTCCAGCTCACCAAGCTTTTCGTGCAACTGAAGTACCGCCTTGGTCGCATGGGTGGCTTCGATGATGCGATCATAATCTATTACTGGATAACGCTCTTTACTAGCCACGGGCCGACTAACAAAAGACGACATGCTATCACCAAACATTTGCATATAAGTTGGGTTGTTTAGCGACTCAGACCATCGTTTGCCATTTTTGTATTGAATAGCAGCCTGACGACCATCCCCACTCATCTGGCATAGCAAGGTGTATTCGTAATAGAAAAAAGGTGCGTAATAACCAATGATCTGGCGGTTTTCATTCAGGAAGCGCTCGGCCTCGGCAAAAACCTGCAAGGCAGTGGTTACATCCTTGTCGTACATAGCAACGTATCCACGTAACATTTTGTACAGCAAAACTTCTTCGGTAAAATTTTGTAACCTTGCTTGAGAGCGCGCTAGATCCCTCTTCGCTTCTAACAAGGTAAATTGCTCGAATACCCGTGAAAAATCCCATAGCTTATGATGGCAAAACGCACTTAGCGCCATCATTCCAAACTGAGAGTGGTAAGGTAAATCCGATACTCCCAGGTTCTTTAGCACTTGTGATAGCTTGGTAAAATTATCCAAAGCATATTCATACTCAAAGCAAAACATATGAATGATCCCGATATTGCATATTGCCATGCACATTTCGGTAAAATCTTTCACTTGGTAAGCTGATACAAAAGCCTTTTCAAAATAGCGGCGAGCGTTGTCATAATCATTAGTCTGAAAATAAAAGTAGCCGTACCCATTTTGGATCTGCGCCAACTCCAGCATGCTCCCAATGCTTTCAGTTAGCACTTCGCTTTTCTGATAATAATAATGCACTTTATCATACTGGTTATTCATAATATGAAATAAGCCTTGTGCATGATAGGCTGCGGCTAATCGTGCTTTATTATCAAGTTCAACAGCAAGCTCGATTCCCTTTTTCAAAATTCGTGACACTTCCTGTTTATGACGAACGTCATCAAAGCGATCTGGGCGCGTCATCCAAAAGGCCAGACCATTTTTCATACCCATATGCTCGGCCATAGCGACAATGCGCTTATACTCCTGCAACCAATGTGTCTGAGTTATGCGGTTATCTTTGCCATCAATGAGTAACAGGGTAAAAAGTGCATAGTATTCGGCCTCTTTATCCCCTGCTTCTTTGGCCAGTTTTTGGGCGTGGTAAGTGAATTTGTGTGCTCGATCCAAGTTATTCTTTCGAAAATAGACTTCACCTGATTTACGATAAGCATACTGTAACCTTGGATCATAGTCATCTTGTGGCACCATCCCAATGATAGTTTTATAACTTAACAGCGCCGAGTCAAAACGCCCTTGAACGGTTAAGAGATCACCTTGGAGTCGATGCAATAACAGCTGGTGCTTTAATGGCATCATCATTTCGCCAGCGGCGTAATTACTTCGGCTTAGAATAGAATCGACAATAGACTGGCAATCTTCAAAAGCAAGATACTGATAGCAATCTTCGGCAACGTTTAAGTCGCCAAAATCAATAGTGTGCGGTATAGATTGATCCAGTTCAAAGTGGCTGCTGACCGAAGTCTGGTTACGCATATCCATGTAAATAGCGCTAAGCTCGATCTGGTTTAACAGATCGCCCCATAGCTCCATGCTTTTTTCACTGGACACCTGATAGTTTTGCTGAATTGTAAGTAGAAACAAATAAGGATGATCGACCGAGGCATTGACTAAATATTCAATAAATCTCAGTGATGAAATAGACAGCGCTCCAACTTCTTGAATGACAAATACAGTACGCTGATTTTCGAATGTGGCACAAAATAACGCTAACAAGGACTCCAGCAAACGTTTTTGCTCATAGCCAATTTCATTGAATATGATTTCCTCTTCACGCTTTGGCCTTTCACCGCATAAATAGCGCACAAAAAGCTGCATCTGAGGCTGGTATATATTTGCCTTTTGACACAGCTGCTCCCAATCAGACCTCGAATAATCACTCCGCTGTTCGCGTATCCAATTCAAAAATGGGAAATAAGGTAGGAAGTTTCGCTCGGCGAGTGAAATGCGCTTTATTTGAACACGGCTCTCTACATCGGCTAATAGCGCATCTACCGCACTTGAAGCCTGCTCATCATAAACATCTTGATGAAAAATAAGTGTTTTACTTTGCTGTGACTCATCTACATCCTGGTAGACTCGTTGAAACAACTTTAGCGACGCATCAAATTTCGACCACACTCGAATCTTCTTCCTTCCAACACTAGGACTTACGAATAACTACTATTACTTACGAATAACTGCTATGACTTAGGGCACAAGCACTATGGCCCACAAAGCCGCAATATATTCACCCAAAAAACCAAAATAATGATATCGCAATCACTTGATATAAGGCACTAAACGGAATGATAGCATACACAACGCCGCGCCACCCACTACCCATCTTAGTGTCATATTCGCGATTCAGCCAGCCTCATTAAACATCTCAAACACTTATCTCACCTCAACCCTAAAATAGCAATCATCACAAGTTGCCATATTCTTGGTTTAGACCTCAGACCCATGTTAAACTCTACGGCCTTTTTAAAGCCTCCAACAACGGGTCTCCTTATCAGATGAGTGTAACTATCAAAAATTCCGAGCAAATAGACAAAATGCGTATTGCAGGCCGCCTGGCGGCTGAAGTGCTGGAAATGATTGAGCCTCACGTTAAAAAAGGCGTGACAACTGACGAATTGAATACGATTTGCCACGACTATATTGTCAACCACCAACAGGCGATTCCTGCGCCGTTAAACTATAGAGGCTTCCCCAAATCCATCTGTACTTCAGTAAACCATGTGGTATGTCACGGCATTCCCGGCGATAAAAAACTGAAAGATGGCGATATCGTCAATATAGATATTACAGTCATTAAAGACGGATTTCATGGTGATACCAGTAAAATGTTCTATGTTGGCAAGCCTACCATTCTGGCAACCAGACTATGTCGTATTGCCCAGGAGTGCATGTACAAAGCTATAGAAATCGTCAAGCCCGGCACACGTTTAGGCGATATCGGCCACATCATTCAAAGCCATGCCGAGTCCAATAACTATTCTGTTGTACGCGACTACTGTGGTCATGGTATTGGCGAACAATTCCATGAAGAACCACAGGTATTACACTACGGCAAAGCCAACACCGGCCTAGTGCTAGAAGCCGGTATGACCTTCACTATCGAACCCATGATCAATGCTGGAAAATATGGCGTAAAAACACTCAAAGATGAATGGACAGTGGTAACAAAAGATCGCTCATTGTCGGCACAGTGGGAGCACACAATTTTAGTGACTGACTCAGGTTTTGAGGTACTTACCAAGCGACAGGAAGAATCCTGGTAATGCCGTTTACCACTCATCTTGAACATTGCTCGGATATTGTTCTTAAGACGGCCAAGAAAGTCCGCCCCGACAATCCGGCATTGGCCATCTTTAAGCAAGGCCTGAATGAGATAGATAGCTACCTCAACCAGTCGTTTGCTAAAAATCCGAATGAAGTTATCGAACTTGTCAAGGTACGCGCCAGCATTGTCGATCAGTTTCTCAAGCTGGTGTGGCGCTACTATAAGATAGGCGAATACGGTGCAGCACTGGTCGCAGTTGGTGGCTACGGACGTGGGGAGCTGCACCCAGAGTCCGATGTTGATTTGTTGATACTGCTCCGCCCTAACGTGAATGAAAAGTTCACCAAGCTTATTGAATCATTTTTAATGATGCTTTGGGATTTACGTTTGGATGTCGGCCACAGTGTCCGTACCATCGATGAATGCATTTCTCTGGCTGAGCAAGACATTACAATAGCGACTAACTTACTTGAAGCCAGGTTTTTGATCGGCAACCGAACGTTATACCAGCCGATCGGTCACTTGTTTGACGATCGCGCCCAGTTTTGGCCATCGCCCGACTTCTATTCGGCCAAAAAGACCGAACTACAAGAGCGTCAGCAGAAATATGGCGATGCCGCTTACAACCTTGAGCCGAATATTAAGAGCAACCCCGGCGGCCTCAGAGATATTCAAGTAATTGGTTGGGTGTTAAAGCGTCATTTCGGCGCAGAAAGCCTGGCTGATTTAGTCGAAGAAAAGTACCTGCGCCACCAAGAGTCCTTAGAGTTACTCGATAGCGAAAAGAAACTATGGATGATGCGCTATGCATTACACTGCGTTGCAAAGCGCAAAGAGGAACGCCTGCTTTTTGACTATCAACCTAAGGTCGCAGAGCTGTTAGGCTACGAGAATGATGACGTACACCTCGGTGTTGAAAAGCTGATGCGAGAATATTATCGCACCGTCAATTCAATATCGGAGCTCCATGAAATGCTGCTTCAGCATTTTGAAGAGGTCGTGCTAAAAAAAGAGCATGAAGAGCCAGCCATCACCATTGATAATTGGTTCTTAATCCGTAAAAACCGCATCGAGGTTCGTCACAATCAGGTCTTTTTGCACCGACATACAGCGATGTTGGAAATGTTTTTGCACATTGCCAACTTTCCTCAAATTGAAGGAATATCTGCTGGCACCCTAAGGCTGCTGCGTCACCACCGACATTTGATCGATCAACACTTTCGCCGCAAACCAATCAACCGCCGTGTATTCTACAACATCATAACCAACAGCAATGCCATCAAGCTGGCTTTGCCTTTGATGAAAAAATACCAGGTATTAAATGCCTACTTACCGGCATTTGCTAATATTACCGGCCAGATGCAGTTTGATCTGTTTCACTGCTATACCGTCGATGCCCATACTTTTAGGCTGTTGAAAAATTTAAATCAGTTTGCTGAAAACAAAGAACCAGATGCCCCTTTTTATTGCCATGTCATGCAACGGCTGAAATATCGCCACTTACTCAATATTGCAGGCCTGTTTCACGATATCGCCAAGGGGCGTGGCGGCGATCACTCTGTTCTTGGAGAAAAGGACGCACGGGATTTTTGCGACCAACACACTCTCCCCCATTATCAAGGCCGCATTGTCGCTTGGCTAGTACGCCAACATCTTCTGATGTCTGGCACGGCGCAACGACAGGATATTACCGATCCCGATGTTGTAAATGCGTTTGCAGCCAAGGTTGCAGACCAGACCCATTTAGATTTGCTCTATGTACTCACTGTTGCCGATATTCAAGCGACGAACGGTGAGCTGTGGACCAGCTGGAAAGACGCACTGCTGCGCGAACTTTATCAGCAAACCAAACGCGCACTCAGGCGCGGCCTTGAAAATACGACAGATCGTCAGGAAATTATTGGCGAAACCCGCCTTGATGCACTTAGCTTGCTAACGTCACGCCATCAGGATTCCGACAAAGTAACCCTTTTCTGGGACAAGCTCGATGAAGACTACTTTATTCGCTACTCCCCAGAAACTGTTGCATGGCATACAGAAGCCATTCTGAGTCATTGTGACGATTCACCTCTGGTTATGATTCGGCGTCATGAGAGTAATGGTGGTACTGAAGTTTTCTTTTACACCCAAGAAAAGCCAGAGATATTCGCCAATGTCACCAGCATTATCGATCAGCTAGGGCTAAATATCGTCGATGCAGCTATCGAAACAACATCATTTGGCTATTGTCTAGATTCATTTGTCGTTCTTACCGATAGTGGCAATCCGATTGAAGCCTCATACGAACTTCAGGTACTTAAGCAAAACCTTATTGATGGGTTGCTAAGTAAAGGTGAACAAACCAAGGTTACACGTCGTACCCCGCGTAAACTTAAATGCTTTTCTGTCGACACCCGCGTATCCGTTGGCCCTGCTAATAGCGAAGGTAAGCACTCAGTCGAGATCACCACTAAAGACCGGCCAGGCCTGCTGGCCTGTATCGGGCGAGCCTTTCTTGAAACAGGGTTAACCCTTCACGCAGCGAAAATAGCCACATTAGGCGAACGTGTCGAAGACGTGTTTGTGGTATCAAGTGACAACGTAGATGCATTTTCAGATCAAGCCAAATTCGAACAGGATATGGCTCAGGCAATAAACCAACAGCTCAATTAACCAAAACTAGACTGTATAGGACAAACTATATGAGTGATTTACAAAATATCATAGAATCCGCTTTCGATGAGCGCGCACAAATTACCCCAGGCAGCGTTTCTGTCGAAATTCGTGATGCTGTTGAAGAATCAATCCAAATGATCGACAGCGGAAAAGCCCGCGTTGCCGAGAAAATTGATGGGGAATGGGTTGTAAACCAATGGCTAAAAAAAGCCGTTCTTCTCTCGTTTCGCATTCGAGATAACCAGCCAATAGAAGGTGCTTTTACTCAATATTTTGACAAAGTACCGAGCAAATTCGAAGGTTTGAGCGCTGAAGAGCTTGCTGCTACCGGTGTTCGCGTTGTTCCTCCGGCGGTTGTTCGTAAAGGCGCACACATTGCAAAAGATGTAGTTTTAATGCCTTCTTATGTCAACATCGGCGCATTCGTAGACAGTGGCACTATGGTAGATACTTGGGCGACCGTTGGTTCATGCGCCCAAATCGGTAAAAACGTTCACTTATCTGGGGGCGTAGGCATTGGTGGTGTATTAGAACCATTGCAAGCAGGCCCTACCATCATCGAAGACAACTGCTTTATCGGCGCACGCTCTGAGGTCGTTGAAGGCGTTGTGGTTGAAGAAGGTTCGGTAATATCCATGGGTGTCTACATCGGCCAAAGTACCAAAATTTACAATCGTGAAACAGGGGAGGTCTCCTACGGGCGCATTCCTGCGGGCTCGGTCGTAGTTTCAGGCTCACTACCATCAGCTGACGGAAAATACAGCCTTTACTGTGCAGTCATCGTTAAACAGGTAGACGCCAAAACCAGAAGCAAAGTAGGTATTAACGAATTGCTCAGAATGGCGTAGAATATATTAAGAAACTTTATAATTATAGGAGCTGCTTTTAATGCAGCTCCAAATACACAAAAAAGCTAGAGAAAATATAAACCATGACTACGACGCAACTCTATGGTATTACCAACTGTGATACCGTCAAGAAAGCACGCAAATGGTTGAGTGACCATCAACTCGATTATAACTTTCACGATCTTAAATCCGAAGGTGTATCCACTGAGCAGCTAGCTCAATGGGCATGCGAATTCGGCTGGGAATCTTTGCTAAACAAGCGAGGAACGACCTGGCGTAAAATTCCTGACGAAGAAAAAGAGATCCAGTCTCAAGAAGACGCTATTTTGTTAATGAAAAGGTATCCGTCGCTGATAAAGCGCCCCGTACTCTTGCACAGCAACGATTTTTACCTTGGATTTAAAGCTGAGAGTTACCATCGTATATTTTTTGAAAAGGTATCATAATGACTGATGTTGTTGAGCTATGCTGTAAGCTCATTGAGAAATCCTCGGTAACTCCAGAAGATGCTGGTTGCCAGGAACTGATGAAAGAGATTCTGGCCCCTTTGGGCTTTCACTCAACAACATTGCAATATGAAGACGTGACAAACTTATGGTCGTGCATTGGTCAGCCCGACGGCCCACTGTTCGTTTTCGCTGGCCATACCGACGTTGTGCCTTCAGGCAATACCACAGACTGGGATCACGATCCGTTCAAGCCTACCATTGTCGATGGCCAGCTATATGGCCGCGGTACAGCCGATATGAAAGGCAGTCTGGCCGCCATGGTAGTCGCAACTCAACGTTTCATTAAAGAAAAGCCAGACTTTGACGGGCGCATTGGTTACCTGATTACCAGTGACGAGGAAGGCCCAGCAATAAATGGGACCGTAAAAGTAATGGAGTACTTGAAGTCGGAAGGCATTCATATCGACTATTGCTTGGTCGGGGAGCCTTCCTCGACCCAACATGTTGGCGATGTAGTCAAAGTTGGGCGACGAGGATCACTGTCTGGTTATCTAAAAGTTAAAGGCATTCAAGGGCATGTGGCCTACCCTCACCTTGCACGCAACCCTGTTCATCAATCTCTCGTTGCTTTAAAAGCGCTCTGCGACGAAACCTGGGACGAAGGGAATGCTTACTTCCCGCCAACCACGTTTCAAATAGCTAATGCGAATGCGGGGACCGGTGCCAGCAACGTCATACCAGGTGATTTTCTAATCAATTTCAATTTCCGGTTTAGCACAGAAAATAGCGAAAGCTCGCTCAAGCAACGCGTATTAAAGATACTGGATGAGCACGATCTTGAATATGAAATTACGTGGTCACTGAGCGGCAATCCATTTCTGACCGAAAAAGGTGAGTTGATTGCAAGCGCCAGCAAAGCCATTGCCCAAGTAACAGGCAAGGAGCCAGAGCTTTCTACCAGTGGCGGTACATCAGATGGTAGGTTTATTGCGCCTTATGGGGTACAGGTTATTGAGCTTGGACCGACCAATGCAACCATTCATAAAGTGAACGAAAATACCAACGTGGCAGAACTTTATCAGCTGGTCGACATCTACTATCAGATATTAGTTAACTTATTTTCCGGCGAATGTCCCACTCAGTAATTTCTTGCCCATACGGCCTTGATAGCCAAGGCCTTGTGCTCTGGCGGGATGATAAAACCTTAGTGCATCCCGCAGTAGCTGGCGATTTAGAGGCACTTTTTTCTACGGCGAAAGACGCGGGCTTCTCACTAAAAATAGTCAGTGGCTATCGCTCTTTTGAGCGGCAGGCGCTAATTTGGCGAGCGAAGTGCTTTGGAGAGCGAACGGTTCTTGACCACGACGACGCACCTGTTGATTTAGACAGGCTTACACCTATAGAGATAATTGAAGCCGTCTGTTTATGGAGCGCTATTCCAGGGGCGAGCAGGCATCACTGGGGAACCGATTTTGATGTTATTCCAGAGAACCTATTGCCTCAAGGTTACAAGCTGCAACTAACAGCTTCAGAGTATGGCGAGAACGGCCCTTTCTACCCTTTTGCCCAATGGCTAGCAACCTACCTGCCTAGTAGTGCTTTTTTCAAACCCTACGCCGTATTTCGCGGCGGAGTAGGCGAAGAGCCTTGGCATATCAGTCATCAACAAGCAGCAAATGAAGCACAGCAACGATGGAAAAAAAACACTTTCTTCGAGCTTATTAAAAATAAGGAGATTGCTTTCTACCAGGAAATAATTCAGAATTTTAGTTCGCTATACCGCCGATTTGTGCAAAATGAAGGGCTTAGTAATTTATCGTGAACAGATCGAAGATCATTCGACATGCAACTAACAGCCGTTACATAAACTAACAGACATCACATAGACTCAGAGAAATGTATAGATTAATTGTAATTCCTATTGCACTGGCAATGGCATGGACACTACTTCTCATCCTAATGGGTATCCCTCTTCGAAATGGAAAGCAGGGCTACATTGTCATCCTGGGAATAACCCTTATTATCGTTGGTGGTTTGCTCACGCTTACCTTGTTAAGTCGCATTTAGCGCAGGTCTAAGCTCAGCAAATAGATCTGTCATTGACTCGGCAATAACCGTTGTTTTTCGACTCCCCAACACCTCAAGAACCACCCTACCCGATTGATTTTCGATACTCAGAAAGCGGTCATCATCAATTAGTGCAAAAAAGAAGGTCAAGTCTTGCCTGGCTCTTTGTTTTGCCACACCATGGCCAATTAGATTTTCTTGCAGCCTAGTAAAATCATCTTCACTCCAGGCAAAAAGCAGCTCCAACGGCTTATCTTGAAAATGCGCCTTAATGTTGTCAGAAAAATAGCTGCTAAAGTATGTATCTAAATCTGGATGAATAATGGTATCAAACCCGTCACCTACACCTGCTAAGCTTCCTTTTGGCTGACGTTCAACCGGTAACCAACTTGCTTTCTCGCCCAAGACTTCACGAGTGCAAGGAGAAGGCCACTCTTTATCGAAGCCTGCCATAGGTAAGGAATCACGTTCGGATTTCCATAACTCAACATACGTATCAAAAAAAGCAGCTAATATTTCCTTAGAAAACATGTAACTTTCTCCGTTTCTATTTTAACATCTTGAGTGTATCCCAATATGGAGCCTATATGACAACCAAGCCTTTTATAGAAGCTAGCGATAGAAACAAAATACCCATTCTAGCTGTACTACAATCATCATTTCAGTTCTGCCAACGCATATTGGAAATCGGTTCAGGAACCGGCCAGCATGCAGTCTACTTCGGTCAAAACCTGGCCCACCTTCTTTGGCAACCCACTGACTTAGCAGACAAAATTGCCGGGATGTCGCTTTGGCTTGAAGAAGCAAACCTTCCCAATATACTGCCACCCGTTCCACTTAGTGTTGAAAGCCAGCCTTGGAAACTGTCCGAACGCTTCGATGGCATCTACTCATCCAATACCCTTCATATCATGAGTCAAAACCAGGTTGAATCAATGTTTCGACATCTTCCCGAGGTATTAGTCGATGGTTCAGCCGCGCTGTTTTACGGGCCATTTAACGATAACGGACGGTTTGTTAGCGAAGGAAACTATCAACTTGACCAACGAATTAAACAACGGTTTCCAGGTAGTGGAGTGAAAGACAAGCAGTGGGTCATTCAACAAGGGAATGAAAATGGGTTCGCGTTTAAACAGGAACACTGTATGCCAGCCAACAATCTAATTCTTGAGTTCACCTACCACCGCGAATAAAAAAAGCCCGGTCCACTTCTAGACCAGGCTTTTTTTATTGGGTGTGCCTAATGATTCTAACCAGCTAAAGCAAGCAAGACACCAGCCGCAACAGCCGAACCTAACACACCGGCAACGTTAGGCCCCATCGCATGCATTAACAGGAAGTTATGAGGGTTAGACTCAAGCCCCACCTTATTCACCACCCGAGCGGCCATGGGTACAGCAGAAACGCCAGCAGCCCCAACCAATGGATTGATTTTACCACCAGTCATTTTGGACATTAACTTCGCCATCAATACGCCAGCAGCGGTACCAATACAAAATGCTACGGCTCCAAGAGCGAGAATCCCCAGTGTTTCAACGGTTAGGAACTTCTCGGCCTGTAATTTAGATCCAACGGCCAAACCAAGGAAAATGGTAACAGTATTGATCAGCTCATTCTGTGCCGTTTTACTTAACCGATCCACTACACCGGTCTCACGCATTAAGTTTCCTAAGCAAAACATCCCGATTAGCGGTGCAGCTGATGGCAAAAACAGCGCACATAACAATAAAACCGCCAGAGGGAATAACATTTTCTCAACACGAGATACAGGGCGAAGTTGCTCCATCACGATGGAACGTTCTTCTTTAGTGGTCAAAGCCTTCATTATTGGCGGTTGGATAATTGGCACCAAAGCCATGTAAGAGTACGCAGCTACAGCTATTGCTCCAAGCAATTCTGGAGCAAGTTTCGACGCCAAAAATATAGCCGTTGGCCCGTCTGCTCCACCAATGATCGCAATAGCCGATGCATCGGCCAGCGTGAACTCGAAAGATGGAATCATGTTCATCGCTAAAGCACCGATTAGGGTAGCGAAGATACCGAACTGCGCGGCAGCGCCTAACAACAACATCTTAGGATTCGCTAATAATGCACCGAAATCTGTTAAGGCACCAACGCCCATGAAGATCAACAACGGAAATACGCCAGAGCCAATGCCCACGTTATAGAAGTGATAGAGGACACCATGGGTAAAGCCATACTCTTGAGCAATTAAATTGGCTTTCGCCTGTAACCCTATCGATGCGGAGCTGTACTTAACCCCACCAAGCACATCTTGTAACAGTTGAGCAATTTCAGCGCCACCATAATGAAGCGCATACTCTGCGGCAGACATGGAAAGACCGGCAACAGGAATATTACTTATAATTGCACCAAAGCCGATAGGCAACAGAAGCAATGGCTCAAAGCCCTTAGCGATGGCCAAGTAAAGCAAGCCAAAACCCACAGCAATCATAATAAGCTCGGGCAGCTGGAAATTTGCGAGCCCAGTTGACTGCCATAAAACTAATAATCCATCCATGCTACATTACCCTATACAAAGAAGTGCATCGCCAACGGCAACCGAGTCGCCCTCTTTGACATGAATGGCCTGTATCGTTCCCGCTGAAGAGGAACGAACTTCCGTCTCCATCTTCATCGCTTCTAGAACCATAATGACGTCACCCTCGGCGACTTCATCACCTTCCTGAACCAATACTTTGAATATATTACCCGCTAGTGGTGCCGAAACATCTAGACCTTCCCCACCAACTGGCGCAGGTGCTGCGTTCGAAACCGCCTGAGACGAACTCACTTCGCCGCCCTCATCCACCTGCACTACATAGGCATTACCATTCACTTTAACGGTATATACAGCAGGGCCAGACGAAGCGGTCCTTGCTGGAGAGGTGGCTTTAGCCGCTGACTTAGCTGCTTCCACTCCTGTTGGAGCAGGCTCAAAGGCATCAGGATTGCCTCTGTTTTGGAGGAATTTAAGACCAATTTGCGGGAACAATGCATAGGTTAACACATCGTCGATTTTGCTCTCACACAGTGTGATACCTTTTTCGGCAGCGACAGATTCAAGCTCTTTGGTTAGCGTATCCATTTCTGGATCCAGCAAGTCTGCTGGCCGGCAGGTAATCGCTTCTTTGCCTTCTAAAACGCGCTTTTGAAGCTCAGCATTGACATCAGCAGGGGCCTTACCATATTCGCCCTTCAATACACCAGCTGTTTCCTTGGAGATTGACTTGTAGCGCTCACCGGTTAGAACATTTAATACTGCCTGAGTACCAACAATCTGCGAGGTTGGCGTAACCAACGGTAAATAGCCAAGATCTTTACGCACTTTAGGAATTTCCGCCAACACGTCATCTAAGCGATCACCGGCTCCCTGCTCCTTAAGCTGACTTTCCATGTTGGTCAGCATGCCGCCCGGAACTTGTGCAACGAGAATACGCGAGTCAACACCTTTCAGGCTTCCTTCAAACTTGGCGTATTTCTTGCGAACTTCGCGGAAGTAACCGGCAATCTCTTCCAACAGGTAAATATCTAGTCCTGTATCACGACCTGTCCCTTCAAGAATAGAAACAACGGACTCGGTTGGAGAGTGCCCATAGGTCATACTCATCGATGAGATAGCCGTATCAACATTATCGATACCAGCTTCGACGGCTTTCAAGATGGTCGACGTGCTTAGCCCTGTGGTAGCATGGCAATGCAGCTGCAGTGGAAGCGATACAGCTTCTTTTATTTTGGAAACAAGCTCTTCGGCAACGTATGGTTTAAGCAATCCGGCCATATCTTTAATACAGATAGAGTCGCAGCCTTTTTCTTCAAGTACCTTAGCCATGTCGACCCAGGCATCCACAGTATGAACGGGACTGACTGTATAAGAGATAGTACCCTGGGCATGCTTTCCGGCTTTTTTGGTTGCATCAATTGCCGTTGTCAAATTGCGGACATCATTCATCGCATCAAAAATACGGAATACGTCAACCCCATTGGTTGCAGCGCGTTCTACGAACTTATTAACCACATCATCGGCGTAGTGACGATATCCAAGCAAATTCTGACCGCGCAGCAGCATTTGCATTGGAGTATTTGGCATAGCGGCTTTTAAGCGACGGATACGCTCCCAAGGGTCCTCTCCGATGAATCGGATACATGAATCAAATGTTGCACCGCCCCAAGTCTCTAGTGACCAATAGCCAACTTTGTCCAACTTCTCAGCGATGGGCAACATGTCATCAATGCGCATCCGGGTCGCAAACAATGATTGATGAGCATCTCTCAAAACTACATCGGTTATGCCTAATTTAGACATGCGTTCACTCCTTCATACGTTAGAGGATCGTCAATAGAAAAATGATTATTTATTGCGATGATGATGGATAGCGGCACTAATAGCTGCCAGCTCGTCATCACTTTTGCGGGCTGATTGGCTAGTGTTTTTTACATTTCGCCGCTTTGGAGCTGGTTTGGCTTCTTCGACAGGAAAATATCGAGAAATCAGAGAAGACATTGTGCTGGTACAAAAAATAAGCACGCCAAGAAATCCAAAAACGACGCCCATGCCAACCAGCATAACGTATACGCCTTCGCTCATTAATTCAGCTATATTCATCACGAACCTGTTGTTAGTCAGTCAAAAACAATGTCAATAACGCGAACAAGCAACAACTGCATGACGCTATCTTGACCATTGCATGATGATTAAGAAAATTTATAGTCGGCTAGTATATCAAAACTATTGGTCGAGGCTAGGGCTTTCCGAGCAAAGTCGTCATAGAAAGAGCAGCTAGTACCACATGAACTGAGTAAAGAGCATATCCTTGATCAAAGGCTCTCCAGTTTCTTGTTCTAAACGCTCTTTTATTTTTTGTGCCGTGGTTTGTCGAAAAGCTTCTTGTCCCTCGGCAGTTTGTACCTGCTCTTTTTCCTGTTTGAGCATTTCCTTTACAATGATGTCTTTAATCAAAGGCTCATGATTCCACACCTTTTGCGTATACTCCTTATCAATCAGCTGAAGCTGAATACGCATTTTAACCCAACCAATTTTTCCACGAGATGTTTCGTTGTCATAGTTGGCAACAATCTGATTATCAATCTGGTAGTAGCCGATTTTGGCTTTTTTCTCTACAGCTTTACGCTTCTTATTATCTTCGGCAATGACACTCGCAGCATTAGCCAAAGCAACGGTTTGATGACAAACGCCACTGAGAAGTAAAATGCAGATTAACAAACCGCGAACCACAACAACCTCCTAGACCTAATCCGAAACGAAGCAAGTAACCGGCTAGAGCTGGTTACTATATAGAATTCGACACTCGTTCAATGGTTAAAGTTTAGTCGTTTTGGCTAACTATTCCACTTCAACTAACCCTTCCCCGCAAATTAAAGTCCCTAAAAGCCCACAGCAGCTCCGCCGGGTCGACGCGGATCGCTAAAGCCATAGAAAAGTCCATTATTATACAAAATGGCCTGCACACTGCCCATCGTGCGCGTTCTTTCTACATTATGCCCCATTGATTGAAGGATATTTTGTGTGTCGGCTGAAACACCAAATTCAACCCTTACCTTATCTGGATACCATTGATGATGGATCCGTGGACTGGCTACAGCAGTGGCCAAATTTAGATCATACGTTAGAACATTTAGTACTTGCTGCAACACAATGGTAATAATGGTACTTCCACCAGGACTGCCCGTTGCCATAACAACCTTTCCGTCTTTCAACACCAAGGTAGGCGACATAGAGCTTAATGGTCGCTTGTCAGGCTCGATAGCATTCGCTTCAGCACCTAGCAGCCCATAGGCATTAGGAACTCCCGGCTTAGCCGAAAAGTCATCCATTTCATTGTTTAATAAGATGCCAGTGCCAGCTACCGTATGCCCGTTACCAAAGCTAAAGTTAAGCGTATAAGTATTCGATACGGCATTACCCTCTTTATCGATAACAGAAAAATGGGTCGTGTCACGGCTTTCATGGGCCAAATACTGCCCTGGACGAATATTATCCGATGGCGTAGCCTTCTTGGGATCAATACGTTTTCGGAGTTCGGTGGCATAGGCCATTGAGGTAAGCCGCTTTACTGGTACATCGACAAAGTCGGGATCGCCTAAATACTGGCTACGGTCTGCGTATGCGTATTTCATGCTCTCAGCCATCCAATGAATCGACTTTGCGCTGTTGTGCCCAAAGGATTCTAGCGGCACACCAGAGAGAATATTAAGCATCTGGATTAGATGCACGCCGCCAGAACTGGGGGGTGGCATAGATAAAACCTGGTGCCCTTTATAATCGCCACTAATGGGACTTCGCTCGACTACTCGATACCCACGAAGATCGTCATGAGTAATCAAACCGTCATGTCGTTGCATGTCTGCCACGATCTTGTCAGCAATAAGCCCTCGGTAGAAGGCGTCGGCACCTTTTTGCTGTATTTGCTTCAGTGACCACGCCAGATCATGCTGTATCAGGCGCTCGCCAGGCTGATAGGCCTCGCCATCTGGCTTAAAATAGACTCGTAGAGATTCCGAATTTTTCTTTAAATGATCAGCACGGCGTTGCAAAGCCGAGGCTAATGAATCGGTCACTTCAATACCTTGCTCTGCCAATACAATGGCTGGGGCAATAACCTTTTCAAAAGGCAACTTACCCCATTTTTTGTGCGCATGATATAAGCCAGCTACGGTTCCGGGTACGCCACTGCTCAAATAACTATAGCGCGAGGCATGACTATCAACTTGCCCATCTTCTGCCAGAAACATATCTCGGTGTGATGCTTTCGGTGCCATCTCTCGATAGTCGAGCGCAATGGTTTCTTTACCCGCCATATGCACCAGCATGAAACCACCACCACCTAAATTTCCAGCTCTGGGCAATGTAACGGCCAAAGCCAATCCAACGCCAACAGCAGCATCAACGGCATTACCTCCTTGCTGCAGCAATTTCTGCCCGACTTGGCTGGCTCTGGCTTCCTGACTGACAACCATCCCCTGTCTTGCAACCTGGGAGTGGAAAGGTTGATGATAGTCAATAATAGGTGGAGTGGCTGCCATGCCACCTATTGAGGTGACAAGCAGCGTAGCGGCCAATATACATAAAACTATTTTATTCATCCGTATCGTACCTGACTTCAACAGGGCTATCACTGTGACCAAGTGAACGATCTGGATCAACAATATCGCGTACGGCTTGTTTGAGCTCTCTCAGCTCGGGAAAGCGACCTTGTTCTTTCCTATCCCAAATAACCTCACCGTCAACACAAACACGAAAAATACCACCGGTTCCAGGCTCCAATGCAACTTGAGCAATATTCTCTTCAAAAGTTACCAACAACTCCTGAGCCACCCACCCTGCACGCATCAACCAGCGGCACTGGGTACAAAAAGTGATAGTAATGGTTACTTTTTTCATCTGCCGTAAAACCTCTGATTACGTTGATAATGGGTGAGCAAACGTTGAGCAGGCGTAAAACGAGGCCCTACTTCTTCACTCAACTGCTCCAGCGCTTCAACTACCTGCCTGGCACCTTTTATATCCACATATTTGAACGGCCCTCCCTTACCTGGTGGAAAGCCCAAACCAAAGACAGCCCCAATATCGCCATCCGTTGCAGAAGAAAGCGTACCGTCTTCCAAACAATAAATGGCTTCATTGATCATCGCCAAAATGCAGCGCTGAGCCAATTTGCTCCGATCTTTAACATGACGCAGCTCAACATTGAGCAACTTGTAAATACTCTCATCTACAGGCTTTTGGCCCTTTTTAGGCTTCACATCATAACGATAAAAGCCGCGTTTATTTTTTCGCCCTTTACGCCCATCTTCTGCGAGTTTTACCAACGCCGAGCATACCTGCATACGTTCAGGAAATGCTTGTTCCATAATGGGCGCAATCTTCATAGCTACATCTATACCTACCTCATCCAGCAGTGCAAAAGGACCGACGGGAAAGCCACACTCGACCAGCGCATGATCAATATCATCGATGGGATAGCCTTCCAGCAATAAGTTTGCCGCTTCATTCAGATAGGGTACGAGTATTCTACTGGTGTAAAAGCCAGGGCCATCGTTCACTACAATCACCACTTTACCCTGTTGATGACCGAAGTCTACGCAGCGTTGAACAACCTCGGGAGAGGTATGCTCGGTGGTGATAATCTCCAACAGCGGCATTTTTTCTACCGGCGAAAAATAGTGCATCCCCACCACATTTTGCGGGTTTGTGGCTTTTTCAGCAATGCGACTAATTGGGATTGAGGAGGTATTGGAGGCAAATATCGCATTGGGGTTGACCTGCTCAATATCCTTTAACATCTGATGCTTGAGCTCAAGATCTTCAAAAACAGCTTCGATCACTATATCGGCGGAAGCAAAACCGGAATAGTCTGTCGTTGGCGTTAACATCGCCATATGCTTCTCAACATCCAATGGCGATATAAAACGGCGTTTAAGTTTTGGCTTGAGGCAATTCCATTGATAACGAATACCTGCAGCCAACCCTTGTTCATCGCGATCTTTGAGGCGTACACGTACTTTGGCATTGGCGACAGAAACATAGGCAATGCCTGCGCCCATCAGGCCCGCTCCCAGTACTCCGACGTTAGTGACCGCTGGCTGCTTATTGCCGTATGTCGCTTTTTTTAAGGCAGTAGAATGGCGAAAAAGCCCGACCAGTGCGCGAGACTGAGGTGAGTGAATTAACTGCCCAAACGCGGTTTTCTCCGCTTCATAGCCAGCGTTCACTGGAGCATCACTCTCGAAGGCGGTCTCCACTACATCAATAATGCGCTCAGGAGCAGGAAACAGCCCTTTCGTTTTCGCCAGCGTTTTATCGCGAGCCTGAGTAAACAAAAAGCGACGACCATAGGGATTTTTCTCTAACGCCAAATCAATCCAGTAGTCAGAAGACAGATAGCTCTTAGCCTTCTTTGACCAAGACGGCTTTTGAGGATGGTTTAACCGTTCGATCCAGCGTTTCGCTGCGGTTATTAGGTGAGCTGACGGAACAATTTCGTCAATTAACCCCATTTTTAACGCTTGTTTGCAGCGCAACTGGCGACCGGTAAGCATCAGATCCAACGCCCTGCGGATACCCACTTGCCTGGTTAGGCGCTGGGTCCCGCCGCCGCCTGGCAATATACCCAACTGAACTTCAGGAAGCCCCAAACGCGTTTTGGGGTTATCACTGCATACCCTAGCCTGACATGCCAAGGCCAACTCTAAGCCACCGCCTAAGCAGGTGCCATCAATAGCCGCGACCACTGGCAAGCTCAGAGTCTCGATCTGCGCAAAAACTTCCTGAGCTTTGGCTGAAACACGGCACGCCTCTTCGACAGAGTCCAGTTGATCAAACATGCGAACATCTGCGCCAGCGATAAAAGAATCTTTTTTGGTACTGGTGATTATCACACCATTGACGTGATCAGCCTGAATACATTCCAGCAACGCTTCAGAGAAGTGCTCAGCAATGGATTGATCCAATGTATTTTGGCTCTCATCAGGAACATTGATCTCAATAATACAAACGTCGCCATCGATTCGTGTATTTAAAGCCGGATGACTCATGCTTCCACCTCCCAAACAAAGGCTGCCCCCAAACCGCCAGCAGCGCAGGCAGTGGTCAAAGCCAAGCCCCCTCCTCGACGTTTCAGCTCATTTAGCGTTTGGGTCATCATTCGCGCACCCGTTGCAGCAAATGGATGTCCATATGCCAATGAGCCACCTAACACATTGAATGCATCCATATCAATTTCACCAATAGGGGTGTCTCGATTGAGCGCTTTTTCGGCAAAAGATCGGCTGGCAAAAGCGTCAATATTACAAAGAGTCTGTGCGGCAAAGGCCTCATGCATATCAATCAGCGTCATGTCTGACAGCGACATCCCTAAATTATCCAGCACCTTTGGTGTAGCGTAGCTTGGGCCTAACAGCATATTGGTTCGGGCATCCAAAGCGGCGAATGCATAGCCACGCAAAAATCCCAGGATAGGATAGCCCAAGGCTTTTGCTCGCTCTTCGGACATCAACAACATGGCAGC
>CESG01037635.1_pt1 | contig 21926 bp, 21 predicted proteins | sample 531121 | NCBI WGS metagenome assembly CESG01 (sample SAMEA2621287, study PRJEB7988) | marine metagenome | biome: marine biome (ENVO:00000447); feature: mesopelagic zone (ENVO:00000213); material: "saline water (ENVO:00002010), including plankton (ENVO:xxxxxxxx)" | depth 800 m
GCATTTCTAATTGCTTGCTCAAATATCTCGAAGGCGGGCCTTCCAGCTTCAGATTCAGCTTTCTCCATGGCACTGTACACAATACGCTGCGCAACAGTTTTCTTTCCGTCCTGCATAACGCTGTTGATAAACTTAGCTAAGTCAACACTGTTGTGTCTCGGGTCAGGCAATATTTTTCGTATTTCTGCTCTTCTTCTTCGTGCCATGTTCTCTTGAGTAACCTATTTATTCATCTCGGGCGCCGTATTTGCTGCGCCCTCGCTTACGACCCTGCACACCAGCAGTATCTAAAACGCCCCTCACGACGTGATACCTTACCCCTGGCAGATCTCTCACTTTCCCACCCCTAATAAGAACAACTGAGTGCTCTTGAAGATTATGACCTTCGCCGGGGATATAAGCTGTCACTTCCATCCCATTGGTGAGACGAACCCTAGCAACTTTTCTTAGAGCAGAGTTCGGTTTCTTTGGAGTCTGAGTCCTGACTTGAATACAAACACCTCTTTTATGAGGAGACCTAGCCCCTCGACTACCGGTATTCTTTAATGTATTCCACGTGAGGTCTAAAGCAGGAGCAGTATTCTTGCGCTGCTTTTTACGTCTCTTTTTTCTAATTAACTGATTAACTGTAGGCATTAAAAATCCCTATATCTTGGGTTCCTTTAAAAGGCAAAAGTATAGGCCTCCCCGAGGGGCGACAAGGAGCAATTATACGCTCGAGACAAATTAGTGTCAACGCCTGAGAGGACCCAAAATAGGCAGTAAATTTCTTGAATTAAAATACTTTATTCAGGCAGAATTTTAATTACTCTCCGGAAGACGGTTTTTTACGATTACGCTCCAAACCAATAGGAACCTCGACTTCAATAGAGCTGAGTCCGATATCAACCGATAAAATCACCCCCTCTATCACGGGTATTAGAACGTCATTCTCTCCAGCCATGTGAATGACGAAAACATCATTGGCTCCTGTCTCTATAATTTCGGATATAACACCCAAATATTCGCCACGCTCATAGGCTTGTAGTCCTACCAGTTCGTGGTGAAAATATCCTTTATTAGAGGTGACCGCTTCCGCTTCGGGTATAGACAGTTGCAACCCTCTACATTGATCAGCCTCGTTGCGATCTTGAACATCACTAAGTTTTAGCAATACCCCACGCCGATCAAATCTTGAGGACATTATCGTGTGCACTTCCCCATCGAGAAACAGAGTGTTTGCTACATCAAACCTTTCAGATACTTCAGTCGTAACTTCAACACGGAGTTCACCACTTAAGCCTCTAGAACCACGTACAATACCGACCACAATATGATCAGTAGGAGTATTACTGTTGAGCTCTCTTTTGGACCGCAAACAATTTCACCGATATCCAACTTCTTCTTAATCTAAGTCAGTCAATATCCAAATTCGCGTGAACACCATTCTTAACAGCAGCAACCCTAAGCAGTGACCGTATCGACTGGGCGACTCTGCCCTGCCTTCCTATTACTTTGCCTTTGTCTTCAGGATGAACCTGCAGAGTGATAAATACTCTACCTTGCTCATTCTCTTCCTCAGTAACAACAACATCGTTTGGATGCGTCACGATCGACTGCGCTATGTACTCCACTAATTGTTTTAGTTGTGCCATCGGGACTTGCTGTCTCTACTCCGTAGATTCTGTGGCTGGTTCTTGTGTTTGATCACCGGGGAGATTATCCAACATACGCTGCACGGCTTCACTAGGCTGAGCACCTTTACTGATCCAGTCCCTTGCTTTGGCCTCATCGATCACAACTTCGGGTGGGTCTATCATCGGATTGTAGTGACCCAGGTGATCTACAAAAGCCCCATCACGAGGCTTTCTTGAATCTGCTACAACTATCCGATAACTCGGTTGATTTCTTTTTCCTGTCCTCCGAAGCCTAATCCTCAACATTTAGCATTTACTCCTGGTCAGACTTGGTTCCATTTAAGCTTTTTAAAAGCCTAGATTTCCTGCGAGCCGCATTGTTAGAGTGAATCGCGCCTCTCTGAGCTGCTTTATCCAAGGCAACAATCGCAGCGGTGGATGCCTCGACGGCGGCTTCCACATCACCTTCCGCAATTAATCTCCGTGCCTTCGCTACAAACGTTCTCGCCTTAGTACGCAGAGGTTGTTTCTGCTGATTTTTTCTAAGTTGTACTCTGGTTGCTTTTGCGCTTGGCACTATAGGAAGCTCCTATATTCATTAGTTGTATTTCGAGACTTGTCTCGCTGTGTCTGCATCAGGTTCAATACTTCTCAGTCTAGAAACACTAATAATACCATTAACAGCTTCTAAACGGGTATAAAGAGTGCTGAGCTGATCTGTACCACTGATATAGACCGTCAGCGAAATTACGCTCATGTCATCGTATTCTTCAGAAGCAATATTGGCAATATTTACTCGCTCATTGGAAACAACGGAAGTTATATCTCCAAGTAGTCCAACACGATCCCAACCTTTTATCTGAACCCGAACCGGATACAAGGTTTTTGTTTCTCCCCAATCAACAGATACGATCCTTTCAGATTCATCTTCCGCCAATATATTAGGACAGTTCACCCGATGTATTGTGACACCTCTGCCCCTTGTTATAAATCCCACGATTCCGTCCCCCATGATCGGGTTGCAGCACCTGGCAATACTGGTCAATAAATCCCCTACTCCGAGAACCTCTATACCTGATGCCGGGCCCGTCCGAGGCATACCTTGTCTTGTTTCTACATGTGGGACTGGAGAACCAGTAGTTAATCTTCCAACAAGCCTTTCAGTAGTGAGCGTTCCGTCCCCCAAAGCCGCAAACATATCATCAATTACACGATACCTAAGCATGACAGAGGCCTTTTTCTCATCAATATCTATATCGAGTCTCTGCAGTTGCCTAAGAAATACTTCCCTTCCTCTCTCTATATTGCCGGCACGTTCTTGTCGGTTAAACCATTGTCTAATTTTGGCTTTGGCTGAGGAGGTTTTTGCGTAACCCAAACTAGCATTAAGCCAGTCTAGACTAGGACCTCGTGCTGTTTTGCTTGTCATCACCTGGATCGTATCCCCATTTTCTATAGGATGATTGAGAGCTACTAGCTTTCCATTGACCTTGGCACCCACGCAACTGTGCCCAACATCTGTGTGTATACGGTATGCAAAATCGAGAGGCGTTGCGCCGATAGGTAGTTCTATTACATCGCCTTTCGGTGTATATACATAAACTTGGTTCTGGAATATGTCCGTCTTAAACGACTCAATAAACTCTACCGCTCCACCAGCATCCCGTTGCCATTCCAATAGCTGGCGCAGCCAGGTCATTTTTTCCTCAAACTGAGTATCGTGATCACCAGCCTCCTTATAGAGCCAATGTGCAGCAACTCCATATTCGGCAACTTGGTGCATATCCTTGGTACGTATCTGAACTTCAACCGGAGCATTATCTTCACACAAAATCGCAGTGTGCAAAGACTGATATAAATTGTCCTTGGGATTGGCAATATAATCGTCAAACTGATTTGGAAGCGGCCTCCACTTAGTATGTACTACACCTAAGGCTGCGTAGCAGTCCTTTACCTCTTCAACGATTATCCTTACAGCAAAAAGATCATAAATCTCTTCTGATTCTTTATTTTGATTAGAGTACCTTTCCGCCTTCCTGTGAATGCTGTAGATATGTTTTGGCCTGCCATAGACATCTCCGTCAACATCGGCAGCTTTCAATTCCGCCCTAATGATGTGCACCATCCTCTCAACATACGCCTCACGCTCGGCTCTTTTTGCGTTCAGTCTCCTGGATATCCTCTTATATGCGTCTGGCTCCAACTGCTGAAACGACATATCCTCCAACATCCACTTAACTTCCCAAATACCTAGTCTGTGAGCCAAAGGGGCGAAGATTTCCAGCGTCTCCCTAGCCATTGCCTCGCGTCGAGAAGGCGGGAGAGCAGAAATCGTCCTCATATTATGCAAGCGGTCTGCCAACTTTATAAGGACTACTCTCACATCCTCAGCCATTGTCATGAGCATTTTTCTTAAAGTTTCAGCTTGAGCAATATCGTCTATATGATCTTCTTCAGCGTCCGGATCATAATCCACGGTAGACGGCATATGAAAATCTTCATCCCCCATCACCTGTGCCCGTGTTAACTTGGTTACACCATCCACCAAACGCGTGACATCGTCTCCAAATTTGTCACGTAGCTGATCATATGTGACATCACAATCTTCAAGAACATCATGCAACAAAGCAGCAGACAACGTATTGGCATCTAGTTTGAGATCGGCGAGAAATAAAGCAGTTTGTTTCGGATGTTCGAAGAACGGTTCACCTGATAGGCGTTTTTGGCCTTTGTGAGCAATTTCAGCGAACGAATACGCCCTCCGAACCTCAGCAATCTTATCTTCTGACAAATACACTTCCATCTTGTCTAACAGAAGCTGTTCTACTGATGGATCGGGCAAACGAGTACCAGGTTGGTCAATACTACCGTTTGGTGTTTCCTCTGCTGGTGACTCCTTCACTTTCGAGGTAACACCATTCAATTTTTTCCATTTCCTGACGTTCACCATTTGGTCTTACTAAGACCTCCTAACCAGTAAATAAATAGCTAGTTATCCATAAACGAGATACCCGATTATAGCCTAGAAATCGCAAATAAACGAAGTTGGAAAGAACAAGATCTGGGTTATTATGTTCGCCCAGCATGATAAATTGAGTTAGCGATGATGAACATTTGGAGTCATCAAATAAACAGGAGTTCCAAATGCAGTTCAAGGCCCCACGGGGTACAACCGACATTCTTCCAGAAGAGCGTCCATATTGGAGGCTGGTGGAGTCGATGGCTGAAAGAATTTCAGAGAATTTCGGTTATTCGCGAATTGATACCCCCATTTTTGAGGACACTGGACTTTTCGTAAAAGGTGTTGGTGATTCAACAGACATAGTCGAAAAAGAAACCTACACATTTCAGGATAGAGGAGGAGACTCACTAACCTTGCGACCAGAGGGTACCGCCCCAGTTTGTCGATCATATCTTGAGAACGGAATGCATAATCTACCGCAACCAGTTAGGCTCTACTACCTCGTTCCCAATTTCAGATATGAGAGGCCACAATCTGGTAGATACAGGGCGTTTCATCAATTTGGCGTAGAGGTTTTTGGTGAGGCTAAACCGTACGTTGATGCAGAGGTGATCGAGATTTCATGGCAATTTTTGTCTGAATTAGGATTGAATGATCTTAGACTCACTTTAAATAGTATAGGTGATAAGGAGTGTCGCCCTCACTACATAGGACAGCTACGAGAATACTACGGTGCTAGACAAACCGATATCTGCGATGACTGTTCTCGCAGGCTAGAAAATAATCCCTTACGCTTACTCGATTGCAAGGAGGAAAAATGCCAACCCATAATAGATGAAGCTCCAAGCAGTATTGACCATCTATGTCTTGACTGTGAATCGCATTGGAATGGCCTAAAGTCTCATATAACTGACATCGGCATTCCGTTTCAAGTAGACAATAGATTAGTCAGAGGTCTTGATTATTATTCACGTACCGTCTTCGAGATCGCACCACCAATCGAAGGACGCACGAGTGTCATTACAGGAGGCGGAAGATACGACGGGCTTGTTGAGCAAATAGGTGGCCCGAAAACTCCTGGTATAGGTTTTGGTATGGGGCTTGAAAGAGTTATAGAAAACTTGAAGAGAAGTGAAATCAAAGCCCAACAAGATGACCGAGACATTGTTGTGGTTGCGCATATCGGAGATGAGGCCATCCGAAAAGCTAGTACTCTTGCATCCCAAATTAGGAACAGTGGAGGGGCAGCAATGGTAGGTCCCTCTCGAGGACTCCGAAGTCAGCTGCGATACGCTGCATCAGTTGGAGCCAGCCATGCCGTAATAATTGGCGAAGACGAGATTTCAACCGGTGTTTATAAGTTAAGAAACCTCAGGAAAAGTGACCAGTCTGAGGCGACAGTCGAGGAAATATTGACATTTTTTGGTAAAGAAGAGGACTAGATACATGAACCAGGCGATTAGCAAAGTTGTATCGCAGGCAAAAGAATTTATGGAAGCCAATGCTATCGATGGTTGGCTCCTTTACGACTATAGAGGAATGAATCCTATATTCTGGGATACTGTTGGTGAGATACCAAATGTAACCAGACCATGCTGGCTCTGGATCCCTACGAACACAAGCCCAAAACTAATAGTAAGCTATGTGGATCAAAACCGTTTTGAGCATCTCGGCATCGAAACTAATTTCTGGGTTAGTCGTGACCAGATGATAGGAGAGCTACAAGCTGCTTTATCTTCTGTAAGTAGGGTAGCTATGGAATACTCTCCCATGGGCACCCTACCGAGAGCATCAAAAGTCGACGGAGGAACCCTGGAACTCGTCCGCAGTTTGGGAGTTGATGTGGTCACTTCGTCAGATTTGATCCAGTACGCGACACAAAGATGGGACGATGGACAACTTGAAACACATCTAGTGGCATCCAAAATACTCACTCATACAGTAAAGGAAGCATATGACTTTATAGGAGAAAACATTCAGTCGGGACCCACCGAATATGAAGTGGCCGAATTTATAAGATCAAGGTTTGATGAAAAAGGCCTACATTCACCTGATGGCCCAGTGGTCGCAGCTAACGCTCATGCTTCCGATCCCCATTTTGATCCAACAGAGAAAACGTCAGTAAGTATAAAAGCGGGTGACTGGGTACTAATAGACTTATGGGGAAAACTAAAAAACGGACACGGCTCTACCCCACCTCAAGACGCCATGTATGGTGATATTACTTGGACAGCCTACGTAGGCACAAATGTTCCTTCAAAACATCTAGAAGTCTTCAAAACAGTAATTGGGGCCCGGGATGCAGCAATCTCCCTATTTGAAAAATCCCATGGGGAAGGGAGAGCACTAGAAGGGTGGGAACTCGATAACGAAGCTCGTACCTACATCAACAAAAAAGAATATGGGAATTTCTTCAGTCATAGACTTGGACATAGCCTTGGTCGTGAAGTGCATAGTAACGCAGTTAATCTTGATGGTTGGGAAACCAACGACACACGTCACTTACTACCTAGGATTGCGGTAACAATAGAACCCGGTATCTACCTACCAGGTGAATTCGGAGTCAGGTCTGAAATAAACGTCTTCTATTACGAAGACGGTCCGAAGGTAACTACTGAACGTCAGACAGAACCATACTTAATAACGGTATAGTTTTCACTCATTACAATTTGCTCTAAATCCTAGTGAGGAGATAGAGTCCTGTTTGTTTCAGGAAGTTTAAGTGTTGCAAGCAGTACAGTGGCAATCAAAACCATAATGCCGCTGTACACAAAAGCAGACTGAAGCCCGAATCCATCAACAATAAGCGCCGCGATGTAAGGTGAAAAAGACCCCAGAAAGCTGGCACCGTAAATCAGTGATACAACCGTAGACTGTGCTTTACCCTCGGCCACGTCCATGGCGGCAGCAATAAATATCACGTGCAACGAGTATACAAAAGCCCCCATTACCAACACATTTACCCACAGCTGGTACCCATCTTCAGCAAAATTTAATGCTATGAACAAAAGACCTAAAGCTGTCATTGAAGGGACTAAAACGATTTTCCTACCATACCTATCTGAAACCCATCCCATAACCGGTTGGGCAAATATCCCAACCGCCTGAGAACCCGATATAAATAAACCAGCCATCAATGCAGTTTTGTTCAAGCCACCTTCGTCAATCGGAGACATGAGATAGAGAATTAGGAAGGATTGAATGGCCGACTGACCCATAGATCTAAGCGCTGTCACAAGGATAAGGCCCAACATGTTCCATACCTTTAGAAGCGAGCCCAAATCACCGAAGTAGTCTTTAAATGAGCTACTCCCAGTTTCCACTGAAGGAATATTTCTCATCATTAGATATACAAGTACGGCAAAAAACAATGCGGGTATTACACTGATTCTAAAAACTTCATCCCACTGAAAAGCTACCAGATACGTAACCGTTATAAGGGTGCCAACTTTAAATGTTTCTGTCGTGACTAATCCGACGATTAAAGGTCCCAGTACCTCTCCTACTGATCCACCCGTACCGTGCAAGGAAATGGCAAATCCCCTCCGGTCCGGAAATTTTCGTGAAAGAGATGCAATAGCAGGAGGGTGATAGAGGGACGGACCTATACCAACCAGAAATATTACGATCACTATCCAGAAAAAGTTTGGAGCAACCCCAAGCAAAAAGTAAGATATCCCCATAAGCGCGAGAGAAATAAACAGCATAGCACCAGACCGGTTAGCAAACCGTTCGCCCAAGTAACCGGCAACCATCGTGGTCCCACCGGAGGTAATATTCCTAAACGTGAACAATGCCCCATACTGGGTCACGCTCAAACCTTTATCTATTTTCATAAGGGGAAGAAGAATGGGAAGCGCGGAGTTGAATACATGCTTAATCGCATGCCCTATTATGACCGAAACCGCCAACCTATTACGGCCCTCCCTGATTTCAGGAGAGACGTCCACAGACTCCGTTTCTCGGCTATCTACAGGCTCGGTCATGCAATTGCCTCATTTCGGGAAAACCCAATAATTACTGTTACTAACCACAAAACGCGCGAATCATACCACCTATTAGACAGACATTTCTGAACACTGATCCTACAAGTAGTTGGTGCCACAATATGTCTAATTAGACATCCAATACTCATAAAAATGGTTAAGAGGACCATGTCCATTTCCCATCGGGAAGTTATTCCGAATGGCGCCAGTGACATAACCCTTTGCATCACTTACAGAATCACGGATAGATTTTCCTTTTGCCAAACCCGCCGCTGTCGCTGATGCGAATGTACACCCAGTACCGTGTGTGTTTGGGGTATCTACTCTGCGGGTGGTAAATAATCGAAATTCCTCTCCATCATAGAGCACGTCAGTTGCAGGGCCAACATCAAAATGTCCGCCCTTTACTACAGCAGATTTAGCGCCCATCTCCACCAGTTTAATAGCAGCTTCCCTTGCAGAATCAATGTCTTCCACAACAATGCCAGTCAAATCTTGTGCTTCAGGCGCATTTGGAGTGATAACAGTAGCCATTGGTAGGAGCACATTACGTAAAGTGTCGATTGCTTCATCATTTATTAATTTAGCGCCACCTTTCGCTTTCATAACCGGGTCAACAACCAGCAGTCCAATATCGTATTGGTTAATTTTGGCTGCTACAGCTCTAATCACCTCTGAGCTGTACAACATACCGGTCTTAACAACGTCAGTACCAATGTCGGTGAGGACAGAATCTATCTGACTTTCTATTAGTGCAATAGGAAGTTCTAATACCTCTTGAACTCCTAGGGTATTTTGAGCAGTTATAGTCGTCACTACGGATGTTCCATAGACACCATTTGCCGCAAATGTTTTTAAGTCGGCTTGCAGACCCGCTCCTCCTCCGGAGTCAGATCCAGCCACTGTCATAGCTCTATTTATGTTTGCCGGAGCCGGCTGAACATCAAGCACTTCTTAAGTCCTCCCTCATTTCCCACATGTATGGATCATATAATGGGGTCTGAATATCAAGAATCAAACCAGTCATTCCCACGATAAGCTGCCTCCCAAAACAGGTATTCATACCTCAGAGTTGTCTTAAATAAGTAGTCAGCCCTGTCTCTATCGATTGAGGTACTGTGGTTGATGTATACCTCTAGCCACCTTACAAGCTCTCCTAGAACCTCCGGACCGTGCAGATATATCCATTCCCTATAGGTAGGACTATCAGGATTTGCACCTTCTTTAAGTAGGCGACTTCCCCAGTCAAGATAGGTACCTTCAGTGACGAAAAGAACCAAGGCGATATTATCAAAAGTACCCTCAACGGCTGTTCGGACCACAAAATCCCCGAAAGCTTGGGTCGTAGGATTAGCACCAACTGCTGAGTATTCTTCTTGCGATGCTCCAAATTCCTTAAATGCTCGTATGAATAAGTCATTTTCGGGATCTAGAATCCCAACCAGAAAGTTATTAAATACTGACGCTGACTCCATATCGGGTGCCTTGGCTACAGCTTGACCTGACATTGTGACCAGATCTTTTACAAAAACATAATCCTGTAAAAAGTATCGCCTAAACTTTTCTTGAGGCAGTGTTCCGATTCCCATCTCGTTTACGAATGGATGGTGAACTATGTCTCCCCACAGGCCCGAATATTTTTCTTTTAAATCGACCGTAAGTGTCAAGTTCTCTCCTGGCTAAATGAAATACTTACTTAATCGAGTATTCGTCGGTGAAAGCCTTCTTTGCGTCAACATCTTCACTTAATAACCCATTCTCCTGCATCCATTCGGCAAATCCGACCCATTTATCTCGATTTTGACGCCCAAACTTTCCTTCATTATCTTGCCAAAGTTGTTGCAGAAGATCTGCTCCCGGTCGATCAATTTTCTCATCTATTTCAGGAGCGTATTTAACTAATATATCTACCCCGGCCTGAGGATCTCTAATTGCTTCTGCGTATCCTTTACTCACCGCCCTCGCAAATCTCTCCACGATACCCGAATTTTCAGAAAGATACTCTTCGCTAGTGACCATAACAAGTTCATAGTAGTCAGGGACACCCCATTCTTCCATCCTTAATACGTTAACAGGATAACCTTCATTCTCTAAACTGATGCTTTCATGGGTAAAATATGCTCCGATTATTGCACTAACACGCTCAGACATTACAGAAGATCCAAGCTCCCAACCAACATTAACTAATTCGACGTCCTCAAGACCTTTCAGGCCGTCAGCCTTCAACATGCTAGCAAGCGCATGTTCATTCCATGGAATTCCAGGATACCCAACTTTTTTTCCCTCCAAATCTGCCGGAGAATCGAGACCTGATGTCTCAAGAGTCATCAAAGAGTTCAAAGGATGTTGCACCATACCTAGTATCGAAACAACAGGTACACCCTCCCCACGGGCTATCAAAACATCGGGCTGATAATTCATTCCGAAGTCATCTGATCGCGATGCCACGGTTGCCAAAACCGAAGATGGATCAGAAGGAGTGTATATTTCCACCTCTAAATTCTCAGCAGCAAAGTACCCTTTTTCCTCTGCTATATAGAGGCCCAAGTGGTTAGAGTTGGGAAACCAATCAAGCGCCAACTTTACTTTATCTGGACTTGCTATTGGAGTGGGTGCAGCAGGCACATTGGCTATTCCAACTTTGGGCTCCGTAATATTCTCATCAGATTCACTAGAGGCACATGAAACCAATACTCCCAGCATCGCAATTGACAGGATTAAGCTAACCGTCATCAAAAATATATTTTTCATTCTCTATTTCCTTTCATTAGACTCGGCTATCCTCCACAAGTAATTTCAAATTTTTAACTGATTCTGGGCCTTCCTTCCCTTTCCTTGTGCCACCAAGGAATTAACAACCTCTCCAAAAGCCCTATCAAAGCAAAAAGAGCTATTCCCATTACGGAAAGAATTGTTATTGCAGCAAAAACTCTCTCTGTTTGAAACTGAGGTTTAGAACGAATCATCAAGTAACCTAGTCCTTCGCTTGATCCAACCCATTCCCCGATGACCGCACCAATAACGCTTACAGCAATAGCAACTCGAAGCCCGGAAAAAAGATAAGGCATGGATACAGGTAATTGGACCTTGAGAAATATAGACCACCTATTACCTCCCATCGTCCTCATCATTTTGTGCATATCAGAATCAACAGATCTCATTCCATCAACAGTATTCACAACTATTGGGAAAAAACTTATCAATGCAACAACAATAATTTTTGGAGTTAGCCCGTAGCCAATCCATACCAAAAGCATCGGGGCTATAACAATAATTGGAACAGTCTGAGAGGCAATAATGAATGGATATAAAGCTTTTTCAATCGTTTTGGATAGTGTTATTGCCGAAGCCAGAAGCATCCCGGAGACAAGTGCCAACACAAATCCCAATACTACTTCTTCTAGAGTTACCAACGTGTGTCCCGCGAGTAATCCTGAGCTGTCATACAAGGTGTAGCCAATTGCAGATGGAGCAGGAAGAAGCCAGTCCGCTATATTCCAAACTCGCACAAATATTTCCCAGCCGACAAGAATGGTAACAACAATACCCATTGCTGGTAGCCATTCCATAACGGGAACTAACACTTTTCTCACAACACAGCCTCACTAGCCAGCAAATAAGACAGAATGCGAGACTTGGTATCGGCAAATTGTTGAGTGCTAAATAAGCTTCTGCTCCGAGGTCGGTTCCATTCCATTTGCTCGACCACCTCAATACGACCTGGTCTGGGAGACATTACATAGATTCGGTCGGAAAGAAACAGAGCCTCCTCCACATCATGGGTTACTAAAACAACTGTTTTGTCGTCATAACTCTCGAGTAAATTTAATAGCCATTCCTGCATGTGAGACCTGTTTAGAGCATCCAGAGCACTAAACGGTTCATCTAATAGCAACACGGATGTATCAGTCAAAATTGTGCGCAAGAAGGCAGCTCTCTGGCGCATACCCCCTGACAGAGCATATGGATATTGGTCCTCAAAACCACTGAGTCCAAAAGAATGCATGCGCTCCGTGGCTTGTCGGCGTGCAATTTTTTTGGATATACCTTGCATCTCTAGTCCGAGAATGACATTGTTCATCACGGTCCGCCAGGGAAGCAAGAGATCCTTCTGTTGCATATATCCAACGCTTCCAAGCAAATTCTCGGTGTCGAGACCTCGAATTTTGACTGTCCCAGAGTCTGGACGCTCCAGACCAGCCAGAATGTCTAGAAAGGTGCTTTTGCCGCACCCGCTGGGGCCAATAACTGAAACTACCTCGCCTCGCCTCGCGTAAAAATCGACATTAGCGAGAACATCAAGGTAGTCTCGATCACGTCCTATGCGGCGAGATAAATTTACAACCTCGATAACCTTTTCTTTAAGGTTGTTTTCTCTTTTAGAGTCCAAAGAGGCCCCTCTTGTTATCGGATAATCCGGTTAAGGGGCAGCTGCTTGGATTTACAGGCTTTCCCTACGCTGGAATTATCCAGATCAGGTAATAAGGGGTCGACAACCTGTTTGTTGCCCTCTCAGCCTGGATAAACCAAGCTCCCCCAGCTGACTGCTCAATTTCCTAATGTAACCACATTAGCTTTCAGTTCAGGGAAGGATGTTACCACAACATCAACTTAAGGCAGAATTTGCATTTATGACCCGCTTAAATGAAATACGATACCGAATCTTTACCTGGGTGCTGCACCCGGATGGCGCGCCATTAGGACCAAGATCATCGAGGCAATCGAGGCAGCGGCGAAACCAAGAAATGCTTTTTCGTAACTCCCAGTGGAATCATAGACGTATCCAGATATTACAGGACCAATAATGATTCCAATCATTTGTATGGTACTTCTGAATCCGGATATCGTAGCAAAGGCTCTGCGTCCAAAGTAATCTGCGATCAATGCTTGGGGAATCACGGATATTCCTCCTTGCCCAATGGAATATGCAACTATAGCCGGTATAGACTCTGTGATTGACTCTGCACGAGCAAGAAGAATGATTGCTAATGTCATCACAAGTAAGCAAACAACCATAACGTAACGACGATTGAAATAGTCACCTAAGTAACTAAGACCGAATCGTCCCGGAATACTCATCAGTCCAACAGAACCAGCATAAGTGGCAGCCTCTATGGGTTGTGCACCAAGGCCAATAAAATAAGGAACAAGATGGAGACCAACTCCTCCTGTGACCAGAGATCGAGACATTATTGATAAAGATAGATACCAGAAACTTGAGGTACGAAGTGCCTCTGCGGCAGTGTAATCCTGCGAAAGATCGACCCGAATGCTACCTCCATCACCTGTCAATTGAGAGGCGACAGGCTTATCGCCATCGGGCAGCATTCCGTACTGTTCGGGTCTGTGCCTCATTAGCATCGCTACAGGAATTCCAACGACAATAACAAAAACTCCAACATAGACAGATGCCTCTCGCCAACCATACTCATCAATAAGCCAACCCAAGGCGGGAACGATGAGGCCCCCAATTCCAACTCCAGACCACATTATTCCAAATGCTAATCCTCTTTTTTTATTGAACCAATTAGCCACTGCCGCAGATGCAGGAGTGTGCATTCCTACACTGTTACCGAGACTCACACCAAGTATGTAGACGACCATAAATGTAAAGAGGCCAGTGACTCTGCTTAGAAGGACAAATCCAATACCCATAATAGGTATTCCAATAATCATCAGCTTTCGGGGACCTATTCTGTCGACAACCCAACCTTCTAATGGACCAATAAACCCGGCTTCTAATCGTGCTAATGAGACTATGGAGGAGATAATAGTACGGTTCCAACCAAATTCTCGATTTAGAGGAATTATGAAGTTACCAAAGCCGTGAAAATTTATACCTGACGACATAGCCATAACGAACGCGCCACCCATGCAGATCCACCAGCCATAAAAAATATGAAATTTGTGGTTTCCGCTGGATTGATCAATGGGAGGCGATGATTCGGAATTTAACTTTCCAGACTCATCGTTAGATTCGTTACTAACTCTAGGGTTTTTCGAACTGGTCACCGAGAAAACTTTCTGTATTACATAGGATTAAAGACGTTTAAGAGAGTCTATCACTTGATACCTCAAACCCTAGTTGAAATAACTTGCAATAGCGGCAGGAAGCAACTCATCCCTTCAGTGAGTTGGCAGTTTGAATAGTCTTAATACTGCTGTCATTAGTCACTTCGTATTTGATTGTAAATAACGGCCAAAACGAAAATGCCAGTTGCAACCAGCGTCATAGAAGGACCAGAAGGAATATCAAGATGATATGCCAGATATAGCCCAGATACGGCTGAGAAAACACCAATAACTACGCTTGACGCCATTACTCTCGTAAATCTGCGAGCTATCAAAGCCCCGGCAGCAGCCGGTGTTATCAACATAGCTACAACTAGAACTATTCCTACCGCCTGAAGAGACACGACTATTACAACTGATAGAGAACCTAAAAGCAGATAATCCAACAAACGTGTTGGTAGTCCGATTACGGTCGCACCAAGTGGATCAAAGCTGGTGAACACCAATTGCCTATGGAGCGCAGCGATGATAATGAGAACCAGGACCGCCAAACTGAATGTTATTACTACGTCAGTGTTCGAAACGCCTAGAATCTGCCCCAACAATATATCCTCAACTCTTACAGATAAACCTTTGGATAAAGAAATCATAACCAGACCAATTGAAAAAAGGGCTGCAAACAATATCCCTATTGACGTATCTTCAGACACTCTGAAATTCTTCCCCAAGTAACCTATAGCCAAAGCAACTGCTATACCCGTTGGGATTGCACCCAAAAATGGACTAACCCCAAGAATAAATGCCAGGACCATACCTGGGAGTACTGAATGAGCCATGGCATCTCCCATGAACCCCAAACCTCTGTTTACTACATAAACTCCAAGCAGTGGGCACATCACTCCGACACATACAGATATAACCAAAGCACGTATCATGAAAGAGTATTCAAAGGGATTTATGAAAACAGAGAAAATTTCAGTCATTGTTTATAGAGATGTCGGATTTTCTCCGGGTTCATGATCAGGATTGTGACCTTCATGGCCATGATGCCCCTGCCAATGGTCGGCAAACATTGAACCATGTGGACCATATAATTCTTCGAGCACACTAGGGGTGAAAGCCGTTTCTGGCGTACCTTGAGCACAGACGTGGCGATTCAAACAAATAACTTCATCAAATCTGTCGGCCAAGGTGTTCAGATCATGAGTGGCCATTAAAACGCACTTACCTTCATCCCTCAAAACCTTTAGAACCTCAACAAGGCCTTCCTGGGACCCCACATCAACCCCACTGAAAGCCTCGTCTAGCAACAAGATGCCCGCCCCTTGAGCGAGGGCCCGAGCAAGAAATACTCGTTGCCTCTGTCCTCCTGACATTTTATCTACCAAAACATCCCTTAGATCCCACATTTCTACTCTTCGAAGAGATTCCTCTATAGATCGTTCGGCTGCCGGGGTCGATCGGCCAAACAGGGAAGCCCGTCCAGTTTTTCCCAGAGAAACCACATCACGGGCTGATAATGGAAACCTCCAATTAACCCGCTCCCTCTGGGGCACATATCCTACTTCTCCTCGAGCATCTTTGGGAGATTTACCATTTATGTATATAGAACCATGAGCCAGTTCCTGAACCCCTGCAAGAGCATTAAAGAGAGTGCTCTTCCCTCCCCCGTTAGGTCCGACAACACCCGTCATAGTTCCAGACATAACTGAAAACGTCACATCATCTAAGGCCAGCTCTGATCCGAATTCAACACAGGCATCAACCGCCTCTATGATTTTTCGAGATACGCACATTCCTATTTTTGCCATGACTAAATCACCTTAGAGAATTCGTGAGTCATTTCGGTGAATCGTAGTATCAGTTACCGTCCGATAATTGTAAATATGTACTTATTTCATAGAGGATGAATCTTTCGACTTTTCCCTGACATCGCACGTTAGTGCGAGAACCGGTTTATCCAATTCCATAGGGCAGCATATCTCTCCTGACCTTCAATAGTGGAAGGGTCGATAGCACATCTACAAGTCCTAGTGTAGGACCCTATTATCTGTAGTTCAGTACGTCCGCTGTCCCAACGCCAAGGAGAACCATCTGCTGAAGCAAAAACCTCGCTGCAAAGTTCTTTAGTCACAGGAATCGCTTTTTCAAACCTCCTTGACCAAGAAGATCCACAAAAGACCCAGAACGAATCCCATAATGAATCATCTGTCATCGCTCGTCTCACATGGGCGTTCAGATTAATAGCTTCCATCTGCAATTTTGACAACGGATTGATAACGGACCCATAAACACTATCCACGTGTAGGAAGCCGACAAAATAAAATCCGAATTCTTTAGTTGGTATCGCTTCAAGCGCATCTTTTTTATATTTCTGAAGACGCGCCAGGAAAAGAAGAAAATCCCCTCGTTTCACGCTTTTTAGAGCTTGAGCTCTAGCATTTACATCACAGTTATCCCCATATGTGAGGGAGTCAAATTCAGGATCATTATGGGTAGTTATGTCCAGAAATCGATCAGGGATATACTTCGATAGGTCTTCAGTAGGCCTATAAAATGATCTCAAATCGCGGTATTTGACACCATGAGCTGCTTCTATTTGCCTATCTTCTGGTATAGGTATGAATTCAAAGGTTCCATCTTCAAAAATGGGACTGCAAAACGAGTGAGAGGCGTTGGTGCCAACATTGACCACATAAATCTTTCCAGACATATCACAGTCACCGAGTTGTTCCCATTGAAGATAAGGCAAGTTTTATTTCAAATAACACATCATCATCGTTTTCTTTATCTCGTGCAGATTGCAGTGCCTCAAGCGCTTTACAATCACCAGATTCTGCGAATTTCCCTAGGGCCCAAGCAGCGTGACCCCTGATCAATGACTCAGATCCTTTTAAAGCCTTAATTAAAGGCTGAACAGCACTACTGTCACCATTGTTCCCCAAAGCCACACATGCGTTTCTCTGAAGTCCGATTCTTTTTGCTCGCTTTACTGGACTATTTTTATAAATCCTACTGAATGTTTTCTGATCCAACTCCAGTAAGGCCAACAAGTCTGGTGTGGCAAAGCCAGGTCGTTGCTTAAAGTCCCCTGATATGGCCGTTTTACCGGATTCTGCCTTACGATTAACGGGACAAACATCTTGGCAAATATCGCATCCAAAAACCCAGTCACCCACCAGTGAACGAAGTTCTATAGGTATAGAACCTTTAAGCTCTATCGTGAGATAGGAAATGCACTTGGTATTGTCTATAACATATGGAGCTACGATAGCTCCAGTTGGACAATCATCTATACACCTCACACAGGATCCACATGTCTTTTTTAGAGGGGCATCCGGCTCGAGATGTAAATCGGTCACCACCTGACCAAGTAAAATCCACGATCCAAAACGAGGGGATATCACATTAGTATTCTTCCCCACCCACCCTAAGCCTGAACGACGAGCCGACGCCCTATCATTCATAGGCCCATCATCTACAAAAGCCCGTGTTCTAACATTTGGTCCCACAATATCTTTTAAAGAATTTGTAAACTCCTTTATCCTGGCTTTGATGGTGGCATGATAATCATCACCCCATGAATATCTAGCAGTTTTACCGTAGTTCGCCCTGGGGTTTTCTGGACTATCTCCAAGATAACTAACAGCCAACGAAATAACAGACTTAGCCCCATCCAAAAGATCCATTGGACGGTTCATCTTACGGACACGAGCTTCTGTGTACCAAGAATAACCATCCATGTGCCCATTTCTTATTCTCTTAATCGAGGCACTCTCATCCTCGACGAATGGTTCGGCGCTAGTAAATCGAACTAGATCAAAGCCTTTGGCAAGGGCAAGGTTTCTTATACGCTCTTTTAATTCCATCAGAGGATATATCCCGTATTTAACATGTCAATTAGGTAATAACATTTATTAGGCACTATACCCTGTTGACACTTAGTTGAGACCCCCATATCATCACTTAATCTTATCGAAAGAGTCAGGTAGTTGGCTCAGGATTTGTAACATGTGTTTAAGTTCCTTAAGGATAGGCGTTGGCATCTAGGGTTACTGAAGCCGCAACAGCGTTCAACTCTTATGTTTGTCGTGTCACAAGATTTCACCTAATAGAAGAACGCCAACAACTCACTTACACATCGGGGCAGCAAGCAAGCACAAGTGCAAGAATAGAAACCTAAGTGGTAAAGGGCCTCCGACCCAAAAGTCGGAGGCCCTTCTCTTTTTAGACCCACCGGTATTTTCACAAGACGGAGGATCAGTAATAATGACCAATTTCAGGGAGTTACGAAGAGTATACGGATTTGATGAGGTAGCGATAGCGCCCGGTTCCGTTACAGTAAATCCAGAAATGGTTAACACTGAATTCTCCGTTGGAAATGTGACCACCGACATACCTGTGCTAGGCTCAGCGATGGACGCTGTTGCTAGCCCAGCTTTCGCGGGAGAAATGCACCGGCAAGGGGCATTGAGCGTAATGAATCTGGAAGGTGTTCAAACCCGCTACGACAATCCCCAGGAATCAATAGAAGAGATCGCGGCGGCATCTAGAGAAAATGTCACTACTGTTATGCAAAGAGTATATTCTGAACCAATCAAAGAAAGTTTGATAGGGGAGAGGGTAGAAGAAATCAAGAAAACTGGAGCTTACTGCGCAGTTTCGATAACCCCTGCATTTACAAAGAAGTTTGGTCCTTTAGCTGTGGAAGCGGGAGCAGACATGTTAGTGGTCCAGTCAACTGTAACTACAGCAAGGCACTCTTCCACTAGCACTAAAGGTCTGCAATTTCCACAACTTCTTGAGATGGTAAACGTACCTGTGTTAGTAGGAAACTGCGTGGGTTACGACGTAGCCACTGAAATTATGGAGACGGGAATCCACGGACTACTTGTTGGGGTTGGACCGGGTGCTGCTTGCACAACAAGGGAAGTCACAGGCGTGGGAGTTCCACAGGTGACAGCTACTATGGATTGCGCTCAAGCGAGAGACGATTATTTTAATAGTAGTGGGAGATACGTTCCTATTATTACAGATGGCGGCATAAGAACTGGGGGTGAGCTATGCAAAGCAATCGCCAGTGGCGCGGACGCGGTTATGATTGGAACCCCCCTCGCACAATCGGTAGAGGCACCAGCAAAAGGGTACAACTGGGGGATGGCTAGCCCACATCCAGCATTACCAAGGGGAACACGAGTAGAGGTTGGCACCAAAGGTACATTGGAACAATTATTTTTTGGACCCTCATCTGTTTCAAACGGAACCCAAAACCTTATCGGTGCCCTTAAAGCCTGCATGGGAATGGTTGGAGCCATGAATGTGAAAGAAATGCATTCTGCAGAGATCGTCATAGCTCCCTCGATCAAAACTGAAGGTAAGCATTACCAACTGGGATTAGGATAACCCTACCTCCACAAATCCTTTATTGGCTAAATTTTTCGATCAAAATAGCCCTGCTGTCTCCTGAGAGATCATCAAGTACTGATATCTCGGAATTGGGAAAATATTCTCTTGAGAGTATTCTTGCAGAATTTTCTTGGGCAGCATCTATCTCGAACAATATCGCTCCGGTGGATGAAACTTTGTCTAGAGACTGACTAAGAAGACCGCGAATAAGTTCCAATCCATCTGTCCCTCCGTCCAAAGCCACGCGAGGTTCGTACTGGATTTCCGGTTGAAGAAACAACAAGTCTCCTTCCCGTATATATGGGGGATTAGAAACTATAATTTCAGGTTTATAATCTATTGGTTCCAGTAAATTGCCACAGCGTAAAGCGACTCGGTTATATACCCCGTGTGTACGCCTGTTAGAATCTGCTATATCCAATGCGCGCTGGCTTATATCAGTAGCCATGATTTCTGCAGAAGGAAGATGCACTGCAAGTGAAATGGCTATTGCACCACTTCCAGTACCAACATCACATATTTTCATTTCAGATTTTGGACGTGATCGAGCAAGAGCAATTACAGTATCAACGAGTAGTTCTGTCTCCTGTCTCGGGATAAGAACACCATCTGACACCTCAAAACTCAAGCCATAAAATTCCCGGAAACCTGTAATGTAATTCAAAGGCTCCCGGCGAAGTCTTCTCGCCACAAGACCATCCAGACGTTCCCTATCATATTCAGTAACAGGCTCTTCTAGATCTCTAAGGAAGGTCGCCCTATCAATTCGTAAGACATGTCGAATCAATACTTCCGCTTCAAGTTGAGCATCGGGAGAACCTGTTTCTATAAGGGTCTTTCCCGTGGCATTAAGTGTTTCTTTCAAATTCATCGAAAATACCAAGATACAACAAACATTCCATCGTTTACGTTATAGAGTCTTCTAGCTTACGTGCCTGTTCCTCCTGTACCAGTGCCTCCATAAACTCGATAAGGTCGCCGTCAAGAATTTGGTCCAAGTTATATGAAGTCAACCCAATTCTATGATCCGTGACCCTGCCTTGAGGAAAATTATAGGTCCTAACCCGTTCCGACCTATCTCCGGAACCTACTTGAGATCGTCTTTCATCGGTAATTTCCTTCTGCTGCCTCGCTATCTCAGCAGCAAGTAGTCTGGACCTCAATACCGAAAGGGCTTTCTCTTTATTCTTAAACTGCGAACGCTCATCTTGACAGGTCGTAACCAACCCACTAGGCAAGTGAGTTATCCTCACCGCTGTGGCTACCTTCTGCACATTCTGACCACCATGCCCACTTGCATGATAGATATCTATTTGCAAATCTTCAGGATTGACTTCTACATCAACCTCTTCAGCTTCGGGTAAAACAGCAACGGTAGCAGCTGAGGTATGTATCCTGCCACTGGATTCTGTCGCGGGCACTCGTTGTACCCTGTGTACACCACTTTCGTGTTTGAGCTGGCTATAGGCCATATCACCATTAACTTGAAATGTGACTTCCTTGATACCCCCGATTCCTGTCGAGTTAGAGTCAATCAAATCCATCTTCCAGTTAAGTCTCTGGGCTAGTCGGGAATACATTCTGTAGAGAACTGAGGCAAACAACCCTGCTTCCTCTCCCCCAGTTCCGGCCCTGATTTCAATAATGACATTTTTCTCGTCATTTGGGTCCTTGGGAACCAAAGCAATCTTCAAACGATCTTCAACTTTTTCACGCTCAGTCTGTAGGGACTGTTGCTCCTCTCTTGCCATAGCCACTATCTCAGGATCAGATTCTCGTTGAGCCATTTCACGAGCATCTTTAATGTCCTCTGATAGTTGTCGATATTCTCTTGAAAGCTCCACGACCTCTCGAATATTAGATTGCTCCTTGGCATATTTCTGAACCTGGGTGTAGTCCGTCACAACCTCAGGATTGGCCAAAAGTTCATTTAGTTCTTCATAT
>CESG01012307.1_pt1 | contig 21782 bp, 15 predicted proteins | sample 531121 | NCBI WGS metagenome assembly CESG01 (sample SAMEA2621287, study PRJEB7988) | marine metagenome | biome: marine biome (ENVO:00000447); feature: mesopelagic zone (ENVO:00000213); material: "saline water (ENVO:00002010), including plankton (ENVO:xxxxxxxx)" | depth 800 m
GGTGGGGCCGCAACTGTTGGAACCCGTGTGTGGTGGGTGCAGTATCAGTCTCAATGACTTGTTCCGAATACTTCAAGAATTTTTCCGATCTTATAGACGGAAACACGGCAGAGGAGGACGTACGGGCCTTCGAGGAGCACCTTAATGAGTGCTCTGCGTGTAGTCGTCACCGGCGCGTAATCGAACAAGGTTCGGCGCTCTTACGGGCCCTGCCGAAGCCGAAACTGAGCGAGAACTTTGTACCTAGGCTTAGGCACCGACTTTATCATGTTGATGATCAGTATTCCCTCCGCAGTGTAGCTGCTGTTGCTACGCCGCCGGCTCTGCTAGCGATGGCAGTCATCCTGATGATCCTTTCTTGGTTACCTGTACTCAGGGATGCTACTCCCGAGATAGCTCTCGAGACGGTTGTCGTGGAGCAACCTTCCCTGCAGGTCACGCGGCAGCCCTTAGTCATGAGTTCGTCTTCATCTGGATTTGTTGTGTATCCTTTTGCCGACCTCAGTGAACAAGCACTCTCAGATTTCCGCCAAGAATTGTGGAATGAAGCTCACGCGCTGCTCTTCGAGTACTCACCGCTGTCCCAACGTTCCCGACAGCGTGGTGTGCTTCGTCGCACAGGACTCGGGCAGCAACGCTAGAGAGCCAGCTTCGGCGGATTATCTCAGGCAGCACTTTCACTGGACGAAAGCCGACTTAGTTTGATCGAGTGACAATACCTCAACTCCCTCCCGTGCTTGCCAAGGTTCGAGGTGGTGTCTTCTATCTGCACGGTGAAGACGCTTTCCGTAAGGAACAGGTAGTTACTGCCCTGATTGATGCGCACCTCGATCCCGCGACCCAAGACTTTAATCTCGACCAACTAAGGGGTACTGAAACTGAGGTAGAAACTGTGGCCTCAATCATGGCCACTCCGCCAATGATGGCTGAATGGCGTGTAGTTGTGGTACGAGAGGTGGAAGGATTCGCTTCAGGTAAGAAGGCTCGTGAAACCATGCTGGAGGTTGTTAGAAATCCGCCACCTGGTCTCGCGTTAATCCTGAGTTGCACGGTGCCACGGGGTTCCAGAGCTAAGTTCTACCGGGACCTTTCAAGCCTATCCCATTCGGTAGAATTCAAGACATTCACGAGTGCCGATCTTCCAGGCTGGTTAATCAACAGGGCCCGGGAAGCTTATTCGGTGGAAATTGAGGTAGAGGCAGCGCAGGCACTCTCATCAGCGATCGGAACGAATCTAGGGGTACTGGACCGCGAACTAGAGAAACTCACTGACTTCTTGGGAGATCGCTCACTTATAACGATCGGTGATGTTGAAGCTGTTGGAACGAAACTCCCGTCACAGGATCGTTGGCATTGGTTTGACCTCGTCGGTGAACGCCGATTTCAGGAAGCACTAACGGGTCTCGACGTTCTGATTGGGCAAGGCGAATCAGGGGTCGGGCTCGTGATAGGCTTAGCAAATCATCTGTTGCGGTTAGGGGTCGCATCGACCAAAGGTTTCCGTAGTCTAGAGGCGGCGCTTCCACCTCACCAAAAGTGGTTGGCAAAGCGGGTGATGGCCCAATCCAAGAAATGGCCGCCAGGTGAGCTCGACGCTGCTATTGAAGGATTACTTCGGGCTGATCGTCTCTTGAAGGCGTCGCCGCAAAGTGATCAACACTTTGTCGAAGAGTGGCTATTGGGTCTGATGTCACGGGCCGTTGCCGCATGATAGGTCGTCTAGGTGGAATCGGGCTGTTGATTCTTGCTATGTCATCCCTGGTTCCTCTCCCCGGAGGGGCTCAGACGGATGCTATTAGGCTCCCAGAGATTGAAGAACTTGCGCAAAATGGTCGTTCTGATGAGGCACGGGCTGCTTTATTAGGCTGGTGGGAAGAATCCCGGGTTCTCGCATCGAGAGAAGAACGCCAGTACGCCCTCTGGTTACGTGGCCGCCTTACCGTTGACCCATCACAGGCCGTAAGAGACTTCCAGCGTCTGGTCGTAGAATACCCGGCCGGGCCCTTTACTGCCCGGGCGCTTTATAGGCTTGTCCAAGAAGCTTATGAAAGAGGTCGTACCACAGATTTCGAACGACATATGGCATCCCTCTCTCGAGATTACCCTGGCTCGTCAGTGTTGACTGAAGCCGAAGCATGGATCAGTGGAGCCCCAGGGGCAGCCCCCCCTCTGGTTATGCGATCTACAATTTCTGAGCTGCCTGTTGAGGATCAAGATGATGCCGCGACTCCGGCTGATGCAGCACCGTATGCAGTTCAGTTGGGGGCATTCTCAAATGAGGGGCGTGCCGCCGCGCTCTTCGATCTTGCTCGTGCGGCTGATCTGAATGTTAGGTTGGTACGGATGCCACAAAGTAACTTGATCCATGTGCGTGCAGGTCACTTTGAGACCTCGATAGAAGCGACGGAATTCTCGAGACGAGTGACCGGGCTTGGATTCACGGCGGCTGTTGTACGAGATGCGCAAGATGAGGAGTTGGTCCGCAGTAGTTTCAGAGTTCCCAGTAATGACTAAGCACATTAGAATCGTCGATTACTGACATTCATCCTTGAGCATGGGCTCCTCGAGTCTACTTTCACGTATGACCCCGGCGGACACACCCCTGATGCGGCAGTGGCGAGAAGCGAAGGCGGATCATGCCGATTCGCTGCTATTCTTCCGCGTTGGTGACTTTTATGAACTGTTCCATGACGACGCTGAAGAGGGCGCAAGGCTACTGGGCCTGACCCTCACATCACGGAACAACGGGGCTGCCGCTGGAGTGCCCTTGGCGGGGATCCCTGCCAAGGCGCTTGACGAATACCTATCAAAGCTCGTGAGGTTGGGTCGACGCGTTGCGATATGCGACCAAGTTGAAGACCCTGCGGAAGCGAAGGGGATTGTCCGGCGAGAAGTCACAGAGATGATTACACCTGGGACTGTGCTCGCCGACTCACTGCTAATGAAGCACCGGAATAACTTCTTGGTGGCTCTCGTTGACGCGGGGACGGACTCCTTCGGTATGGCCGTCTTGGACGTATCAACGGGTGAAATGTCTGCACAGCTCGTTCCCGCCAGTGAACTTCGTGCCGAACTTGGGCGGCTGGAGCCTTCAGAACTGCTCTTGCCTTACTCGCTTGAAACTTCGGACCAGTTGACCTGGGCGGCTGGGCCATCCATTCCTCGAACTCTCCGTGCAGACTGGATGTTCGACGAAGATCTCTCAACGGACGCCCTCCTGAGTTTTTTCGGAGTCCATTCACTTGATGGCTTTGGATTTCAATCTGACGATCAATCGCTCGTGCGGGTTTCTGGGGCGCTTGTTCAGTACTTAAAAGAAATTCGCCCTGCGGGCATGTCACACCTGAAACCGCCTCGGATTCGCCGTCCTGGCCAGATCATGCTTCTCGATGAGATGACTCGAAAAAATCTCGAGTTGATTGAGCCTCTTCGCACTGGAGAAAAAGGGGGTGCGTTACTCGATGTCCTCGATGTCACTACGACACCTATGGGTGGACGGCTTCTGCGTCGTTGGGTGCTAGAGCCGCTTATTCACATTGAGGACATCTGTGTTCGACACGGAGCGGTGGAGGAGTTCGTGGAGCGCCCTGACGTCAGAAGGCGGATTCGAGGATCCCTTTCTGGCATTACAGATCTTGAGCGGCTAGCGGGCAAGGTCGGTACGGGGCGAGTCACACCACGGGATCTCGCAGGGCTAGGGAGATCTCTTGAGCAGCTCCCTGAGATTCAGGCTGCAGGTATTGAGGCAAAAGATTCCATGATTCGTGAATGTGCGGTCGACAAGGACTGTTTGGAGGACGTATCCGCGCTGTTGAAAAAGGCGCTTTCAGATGACCCGCCGGCGACTCTCCAGGAGGGGGGAGTCGTCAAGAAGGGCTGGTCCGAGGATCTAGACGAGCTTCGTGCAGCTAGAGACGGGGCACGGGACTTCATAGCAAGTCTCCAGGTTCGTGAGCGTGAAAGAACCGGTGTCGCATCTCTGAAGGTTGGTTTCAACAAAGTCTTTGGTTACTACCTCGAAGTTACTCGAGCAAACCTAGACAAGGTGCCTGTTGACTATGTCAGGAAGCAGACACTCACGAACGCTGAACGTTACTTCACTCCTGAGCTCAAAGAATGGGAAGAGAAAGTTTTCGGAGCAGAGGACCGAATTTCGCATTTGGAGACTGAGCTTTTTAGTGATATCCGAGGGCGTGTCGCCATGGAGATCGGTCGGCTCCAAGACACCGCTGCGAGAATTGCGACGCTAGATGTGCTGGTAAGCTTCGCAGAAATCGCAGCCAGCCAAAATTATGTGCGGCCTGAGATCCACTCGGGTTTTGAGCTCGAACTTGTAGCTAGTCGACATCCTGTCGTAGAGACGATGATGCCCCGTGAGAAGTTCATTCCGAACGACATTTGCCTTAACGAGAATGGATGGATCGTCGTGTTAACAGGACCAAACATGGCGGGTAAAAGCACCGTGCTCAGGCAAGTCGGATTAATTCAACTTTTAGCTCAAATTGGATCTTTCGTACCTGCGGACCAGGCCAGAATACCGGTAGCGGATCGCATATTCACTCGTGTTGGCGCCTCCGATAACCTGGCACGGGGTCAGTCGACGTTCATGGTAGAAATGAGCGAGACCGCAGCGATCGTCCATGGAGCCACTGAAATGAGTCTGGTCTTGCTCGATGAAATTGGTCGGGGGACTTCCACGTATGATGGCGTGTCGATTGCGTGGTCCGTCACTGAATATCTGCATGAGGAACTCGGCTCGAAAACCATTTTTGCCACGCACTACCATGAGTTGACGCAACTAGGCGATCTGCTTCCTGGTGTGAAGAATATGAATGTCTTGGTTCGAGAAGTTGGATCAGATATCGTGTTTCTGCGCCGACTACTAGAGGGCGGTGCAGATCGTTCATATGGGATCCAGGTTGCCCGTCTTGCTGGCTTGCCTGACACGGTCGTAGCACGTGCGCAGGAACTCCTTGTGGAATTGGAGGGAACACACACGGGTGGCGGAGAAGGCCTCGGGAGGCATGGTATTCATCGTCCAGGATCGGAAACTGCGCCGGACCAGTTATCGATGTTTCGGGCAGATCACCCTGCCTTGATTCGCTTGCGCGGGATCGCTCCAGATGATTTGACTCCCCGGGATGCCCTAGAACTCCTGTATCAATTGAGGGCAGCTGCACACGGAGACGAGAACGCCGAATGAAATCCACCAAAGACTTCTGTTTGCAAAGGAGAATGTTGGTGGGCTTCGTAATTCTTGGAATGCTTGTTGCAGCGTTCTCGTGCGGTGGGGAACGCGAAATTGAACAACCGATACCACTACTAGATGAGATGACGATCGATTACCCGCTAAACCTTTGGGATCAAGCTATAGAGGGTGAAACGTTGCTAAGGGTGCTAGTTACCGAAGGAGGTTCCGTTGACTCTGTGGAGATCTTCAAATCCTCTGGTTACTCCGCTTTCGATTCTGCAGCGGTTGCTGGAGCAATAGACCTACGGTTCAATCCGGCTACCCAAGATGGGGAGAGTATTGAGGTATGGGTGACGTTGCCTGTTCAGTTCTCTAAGCATCCCTCGCCTGATAACAAAAATTAGTGTCATATCCAACTTTATAGGGGTTACGAAAGCCTTGTCTCCAATGCCTGAACGCCACAGAGAGCCATACGACAGTGTACTAGATCTGATCGGATGGACACCTATGCTACGGTTAAGCTCAGTTGTTGATGGTGCTCGCACGCCGGTCTATGTGAAACTGGAGTTCATGGGCCCGGGGGGCTCGATCAAAGACCGTATTGGTATTGCAATGATTGAGGCAGCTGAGAGGGAAGGGACTCTCAAGGCGGGTGGGACGGTCGTCGAAGCTACTGGAGGTAACACTGGGCTCGCTCTAGCGATGGCGGCTTCGCTCAAGGGATATCGTTGCATTTGTACGATGCCAGATAAGATGAGCAGTGAAAAGGTCAAACTCTTGCGAGCCTTTGGAGCGGAGGTGGTCATCACGCCTACGGCAGTGCCTCCTGATCATCCTGATCACTATCTCCAGAAAGCACGTGCTATAACAGCTGCGACTCCGGGTGCTGTGATGGCAGATCAGTTTTACAACGAGGCAAATCCACAAATCCATTATGAGACAACAGGGCGGGAGATTTGGGAACAGAGTGGGGGGCGGGTTACCCATTTCGTGGCTTCTGCTGGGACAGGGGGCACCATCACGGGTGTTGGGCGCTACTTAAAGGAAAAGAACCCGGCTGTCCGCATAGTCGGTATTGATCCTGAAGGCTCTATAACTGCTCCGTTCTTCAATACCGGAGAAGTAGGAGAGAGCACTCCTTACAAAGTTGAAGGCATTGGTAATGACAAGATTCCTGGAACACTGGATCTTGATGTCGTTGACGACTATAGAGTTCTCCCGGACCAAGCAGCGTTTGCGATGGCAAGGAGAATGACACGCGAGGAGGGGTTATTTGCGGGTGGCTCAGCAGGTCTGATGGTTCATGGAGCCATTGAGTTAGCTAAGCAAATTGATGATCCAAATGCTTTCGTGGTGTCGCTAGTTTGTGACTGGGGTGAACGCTACCTGAGCAAGGTCTATGATGACGAATGGATGCGTGAGAATGGCTTCCTTGAGAGATCCAGGCATACAACGGCTCGTGACCTTATCGACAAGAAAATTTCTGATGCGCCAGAGCTAATCACAGTAGAACCGGGAACATCAATACGGATTGCTTTGTCAACAATCACTGCGCATGACATTGGCCAGCTCCCGGTTGTCTCCGATGGCTCTTGTGTAGGGTCGGTTACAGAAACAAGTCTGATGAGCCAAGTACTGGTGGATACTGCGCTGCTCGACAGGCCTGTTGATAGTGTGATGGCCCCTCCATTCCCAGTGATCGCTGATCATGTCGACTCTGAGGAAGTAAGGACTCTTCTTACGCGGGGTAATGCGGCCTGTCTGGTGAGTGCGAACGGCCAGCTTGTGGGTATCGTCACACGTTATGATGTCGTGAGAGCCTTAACCGCATGAGAATAGCAGTCCTCATGGGAGGGGTTTCTGATGAGCGAGAGGTATCGCTGTCATCTGGGGTCCAGGTCGCAAGTGCTCTTCGTAATCTGGGTCACACAGTCGTCGCAGTGGACACCGTGAGGGGATCTTTAGATGAGGCCGAAGAGGCTCTCTTGCTCAAAGTGGGGGTGGGCGCATTACCTCCACTAGTCGGAGAATTGGCATCGCTAGACGAGATGCAGACCGTGATGCTAAGTGGTAATTCTGCACTCAGCGAAATCGATGTTTTCTTTCTTACGCTTCACGGAGGATCAGGAGAGGATGGCACCGTCCAGGCGCTTCTCGAGGTTGCTGGCGTCGCATACACCGGTAGTAACAGACTTGGCTGTTCACTAGCAATGGACAAGGAGGTTAGCAAGCGTCTCTTACGTCAAGCAGGTATTCCGACGCCGGACTGGCTGTGCGGAGGATGTTCAGCTGTGGAAGTTGCCGACACATTAGGCTTGCCTGTGATCGTTAAGGCAGCATCTGGAGGTTCATCACTTCGATTGGTCCTCGCTCATGATCTCGAAGAACTCAGATCTGCGATCGATGAAACTCGTGGATGGAATGATCTGATACTGTTTGAGAGGTATCAGGCGGGGCGAGAGGTCACGGTAGGGATCTTGGGAGAAGAAACACTCCCAGTCGGAGAGATTATTCCTGAGCATGAAATCTTCGACTACGAGTGCAAATATCAGCCCGGAATGGCTCAAGAAATATTTCCAGCTGACATTCCATCGGACCTTGCTTCCAGGCTAGGAACTCTTGCGTTATCAGCTCATAAAGCACTTAGGCTTCGTGACTATTCGAGGGTAGACTTCATTATCGATAGCCAAGGAGAGCCCTGGTGCTTGGAGGCGAACGCTTCGCCCGGAATGACCTCTAATAGCTTACTTCCTAAGGCTGCTGCTGCCGCAGGGGTGGCTTTCCCCGAGTTGTGTGACCGGATTGCCAAACTCGCAGAAGTGAGAAAACAGAAGGATTCTGATTGTTCTTGAGGCGTTGTGAATTAAGGAGATAGTGATTCCGGAACATGCCTAGAGGGTTAGGGTTGGATAGATTCCCCTAGTAGTAAGTAAGATTAATAACAGAGAGAATGGCTTACTCGACCACTAGCTTTGGTTTCAGGTACATGATCACCCCTATGGTGAAGAACCTGATAATCGCTAATGTGGTGGCCTTCTTTCTAACGCTGCTGGTCGGACCAAATTTGATGTTCGACTGGTTCGCGTTCCAACCCACGCAGATTTTTTTCAGGCCGTGGGGTGTGTTCACCTACATGTTCCTGCATGGTGGCTGGTGGCATCTATTCTTCAACATGCTGGTGCTGTTCTTCTTCGGCCCCCCACTTGAGGGTCGCTGGGGTGAAAATGAGTTCCTAAAGTTTTATTTCTGCTGTGGTCTTGGAGGGGTAGTACTCAGTTACCTTTTCCTGCCGGCTATGGTGGTTGGAGCGTCAGCCGGGATGTATGGCCTGATGCTTGCCTTCGCGATGAACTGGCCGAACGTGCCAATATACATCTGGGGGATTTTCCCGGTGAAGGCCAAGTACCTCGTGAGCCTGACCGTTGTCATAGCTGCCTTGAGTGCTTTCGGAGGCAGCAATGACGGCGTTGCTCACTTCGCACATCTCGGGGGTCTAGCCGCAGGCTTTATCTACCTGAGGGCTGATTGGCGATTAAATCGGCACCTGAGTTGGCTTAAGAAAAAGACTTCCAGGAGTGGTCGTCTTGCGGTTGTTCGTACTGACAGTGATGTCGGCTACTCAGCTGATAATGTTTCGGGTAAGCGACATACAGATGATCCGGTGCTCTTTGATAGAGTTGATGAGGTTCTCGATAAGATTTCTGCGAAAGGAATGTCCTCACTGACTCCTGAAGAGTTGAAACTTCTGGATCGGGTATCCAAGCACCATCGGACTAACTAGATCCCAAGTCCGAGCCACCGGTTTTTCTGAGATCATTATTTTGTTTTAGCTCCTTAATCAGTTGTTCGCCTTAGAGTGGGTTGCGAGGTTACTGATTACGCGATTCGCTGAACGCATAGATTCGGCGTTGATCTGACCCAAAGAGGTGCTCATGGTTTCGAGATCGCAGTTTCGCACCTGTTCGCAGAAGTTTCGTTGGGCAATAACGCTACTCTTGTTCACGGGATGTGCTGGTGCACAGGTCGGACCACCGCCACCGGTCCCGGAAGTATCTCAGAATTCTCCGGAAGTAATCCAGGTCCCTATGCCTGACGAGTCGGCTCCACAAAACTCGGCGGATAGGATTAATCTTGATACGGTTCAAGCAGGAGAGTTCGACCAGGGTAAGATGTGGACCTTTGAATTTCCTCCTGTCGATTATATCACTGAGACATACGGCTTCCGGCCGGACGCAGAGTGGTTTGAGCGGGCCCGACTAGGAGCACTTCGTATCCCGAGTTGTTCAGCATCCTTTGTGTCTCCGAATGGTTTGGTCATGACGAACCACCACTGCGCTCGGGAGTTTGTCTCCCAGGTCTCAGGGGATGGTGAAGCTTTGTTGGATCAAGGTTTTGTAGCGGAAAATCTCGAAGATGAAAGGACAGTCGAAGAGTTCGAGGCAGATCAGCTAGTTGAGATCCTGGACGTCACTGATGAAGTCAACGCTCAGCTTGACCTGGTTCCTCAGAATGAGCGTGCTGGAGCCCGAGCAGAGCTTCTGGATGAGATCAAAGCTCGAATTGTAGACCAGCGTGGAGGTGAGGATTCAGGCTACGAAATAGAAATGATCTCCCTATACAACGGAGGGCGAACATCCGCCTATGTATTTCGGCGGTACACGAATGCCAAGCTCGTAATGGCACCTGAACTGCAGATCGGATTTTTCGGTGGTGATCCAGACAACTTTACCTATCCACGATACAACATGGATTTCGCCTTTTTCCGTCTTTACGATGACACTGGTACCCCACTTTCAAGCGATACTTACTTCCCGTTTGACCGTGACGGGCTGTCTGAGGGAGATCCTATTTTCATTGTGGGGAATCCTGGATCAACCAGTAGGCTTCAGACCGTATCAGAGCTCGAATACCGTCGTGACGTGAGTGATCGATTCCTACTTGAAACGGTTAGGAAGCGTATGGCGGTCCTGGAAGGTTATATAGAAGAAAATCCTGAGATTGCCGAACAGTATGATTTGCGGAACCAGTACTTTAGTCTGAGTAATACCGAGAAGGCATATGAGGGACAACTCAAGGGGCTTCATGACCCAGTGATCCTCGCGAAGCGAGCTGACACTGAGGCCGATTTCCAAGAGGCAATCAATACTGACCCCGCCTTGCAAGATCTTTATGGTGGTTTAGTTGATCGCATGGCAGAACTCCAAGACTTGAAGCGGAGTCGCACTGATGTGGTTGCTGCGTTCTCAGTTTTTGGGAATCCGATTCTCGACTCATCGACCCTCATCAGGGGCTTTTTTGGGCTCCAGGTTATCTCCATGCAACAGGGCGGTGCGCCGGCTGAGGATCTCGAGTCGATGATCGATAATGTTCGAGGGACTCCCCAAGTCCCCGCGGAACTAGATGTAGTTTTAATGGCCGACCGATTTAGGGACTTGGTTGAGCATCTTGGGGCTGATCATCCGGCTGTGATGAGCTTGCTTGCTGGACGCACCCCTGAGGCGGTTGCGGAACAGGTGGTCTCGAATAGCATGCTCAGTGATTCCGCTGATGCCGTAGGCGCTCTTGAGTCTGGCGGTATCGGCCCTCAGGATCCTGCGGTCCAGGCAGTTATAGCCTTTCTTCCTGCTTTCTTAGAACTAAATAGCCTTTTCGCCGAAGTCGCACCTGAGGAAGAAGCGATCGCTTCGGAACTAGGGCGCGCCCGCTTTGAGATCTATGGAACTGAAGTGCCACCTGATGCGACGTTCTCTTTGCGTATCGCAGATGGATCGGTTAGTGGCTATGAGTACAACGGTACAATTGCACCTGTGTTCACTACGCTCTTCGGACTCTATGACCGTCACTATTCCCATAGCGGAAAAGAGGACTGGGCGTTACCGGATCGGTGGATGAATCCACCCAGCTCTCTTGATCTTTCTACTCCGGTAAATTTTGTATCAACAGCAGACATTATCGGTGGCAACTCAGGCTCTCCGGTTCTTGATCGTGACCTTGAGGTAGTCGGTCTGGTATTTGATGGAAATATTGAAAGTCTCCCAGGAGATTACATATATCTGCCCGAGAAGAATCGGTCAGTGAGTGTTGATGTACGGGCTATCTTAGAGGCTCTCGATGAGATTTATGACCTCGATCGGCTCGTGCTTGAACTCACCACGGGACGTCTCTTCGAGACCGAAGAGGAAGCGGACCAGGCGGGTCGTTGATAGTCGGGCCTGTGTAACACACTACTAAGGGAGCGATGTCTTTCCGGGGGATGCCCTCTGTCTAAGCCTGCATATTAGGGGCCAGGACTCCTCCTCAAGGAAGTAACATCGAACATTCCGCGGTGCCTTGCCCCCCCTCCCAGGCCTTTCTACAATCCGTGTCCCCATAAGCTGAGGTGGCCCTCTAGGAGTGCCTCCTGCGACAAAATAAGGACTCACCACTACCCGAGTTCGTCGGGTTAGAAGATGTCCCTAAATAATCGAGATCCCGGAGGACTTTGAATGGCATCGGGCAAGGAATATACCACAGACCGGATACGGAATGTCGCGGTTCTCGGGCATGGCGGCTCAGGAAAGACAAGCTTGATAGAAGCGCTCTGCTTTGTGTCAGGCACTTCGAATCGTCATGGCGATGTCGATAACGGGACTGCGCTTACGATGCACACTCCCGAAGAGCATGCCCATGAAATTTCGATCCAGATGACCCCAGCCTACGCTGAGCATAATGGTGTGAAGGTCAACCTTCTGGACACGCCGGGATACTTGGATTTCACGGGTGAAGCTCTTTCTGCGGTGCGAGTAGCGGATGCCGCCATCATTGTCGTTAGTGCGACCTCGGGCATCGAGGTTGGAACTGAACGCGTTTGGGAGTACTGCGAGGCCCGGGGAATTCCCCGGATCTTCTTTGTTTCAATGATGGACAAAGAGCACGCTGACTTTGATGGCGTGTTTCAGCAAATTAAGAAGCTTAGTGAGAGTGCACTCCCTGTAGAGATCCCGATTGGAGAGGGTCCCGCTTTTAGAGGGATCATCAACCTCTTCAGTGAAAAGGCTCATATCTACAAGAAGGAGACGATCAAAGGGGAATATGACGAAACTGACATCCCAGAGGATTTGAAGAATAAAGAAGCCCAGTGGGAAACCGAACTCCAAGAGACATTGGCCACAACGGATGAAGACCTGTTAGAGAAGTATTTGGAAGGCGGAAAGATTTCCCGCGAAGAAGCGATTGATGCGATGGCTCGTGGAATGGCACGCAACGAAATCTCCCCAGTTTTCTGTGGTGCTGCCCCGCTTACGTACGGAATCAGGGCGCTCCTCAGTAAGCTCGTAGAGTTGTGTCCTAACCCGGCGGAATCAGGAACCGAAATTGTTGGTGACCAGGAGCTTATGGCTGAAGACGAAGGGCCACTCGCTGCACTCGTCTTCAAGACTATGGCTGAGCCACATATTGGGGAGTTGTCATACTTCCGAATCTTCTCGGGTAAGGTCGCTAGCGGGGCAGAAGTTGTGAATGCATCGGATGGCCGAGCAGAGAAGCTCAACCACTTGAGTATCCCTATGGGTAAGGAGCGGCATGAGGTTCCCGTACTTCATGCTGGAGACATTGGGGTCGTGGCCAAGCTCAAGCACACGCATACCAATGACACGCTCAACAACAAAGGAAAAAAACTGTCTTTAGATAAGATCGAATTCCCGAGTGCGGACATTGCTGTAGCTATTAAGGGAGTTAGTCGGAACGACGAGGACAAACTCGGAGAGGTTCTGCCTAAGCTACATGAGGAGGACCCAACGTTTTCTGCTGCGTTTAATGGAGAGCTTCACCAGACTATAGCCAGAGGTGCAGGTGAACTACATCTCGACGTTCAGTTCGAGCGCATGGAGAGAAAGTACGGGGTCAAGGTTGAAACTGGACAACCAAAAATTGCTTACCGAGAAACGATCACAAGACAGGCTGAAGGACAGGGGCGGCACAAGAAGCAGTCGGGTGGTCGTGGTCAGTTCGGGGACTGTAAAATACGAATGTCACCGAGGCCCCGGGGTGCGGGCTACGAGTTTGTTAACTCGATCAAAGGTGGGGTTATCCCGACAAAATATGTGCCGTCTGTAGACCGTGGGATAAGGGAAGCATCTGTAAATGGAGTGATAGCAAACTATCCTTTGGTCGACTTTGCAGCTGAATGCTACGACGGTTCTTACCATGCCGTCGATTCGTCTGATATCGCGTTCAAACTTGCTGGTTCGTCGGCTTTCAGAAACGTGGCCGAAAAGTGTGGGCCGGTCTTACTGGAGCCAATCATCGAAGTATTAGTAACTACTCCGGACGAATATGTTGGAGACATCATGGGTGATTTGACCTCAAGGAGGGGAAAAGTGCAGGGTATGGACCCCTCCAGTGGTCGCACCACGGTGAAGGCAATGGTTCCAGAATCAGAGCTATATAAGTACGCGGCGACACTGAGGTCGATCACCCAAGGTCGTGCCCATCATACTCGTAACTTTGCTGGCTATGAGCCTGCACCGCACGAAGTCATTGAAAAGGTAAGGGCTGAGCGAGCGGCAGAGAGGTCCTGATAGATTGTGCAGCTGGTGCTGCGCACAGGTTTGGACTTGGTGACCATTCTTGAGCCGGCTTACATAAGAACTGGTAACGGCACTTGAACGAAGGCTTCCTCCTGCCTGGCTACTCACCATATTACGGTGTTATACCTGCGCTTCTGATAGTTTGTATACGCTACGTCTGTAATACGTCCGAGTTATCTAATACCGATCCTTCTTATCACCGGTGACTCCACATTATCGAAAGGTGATCTATGCCGTCTAAAGTCACGGCCCTCCCAGTTCGGAGAACCTTTGGTGAAACCATGCGCACTGACGCGTGGTGGCTTCAGCCCGTCGTGGTTTTTGTTGTCTTCACCTCTTTTGTCATCTACTCCACATGGGCTGCGTTCCAGGGGAGTAACTATTATTCAGGGAACCTGCTTTCACCTTTCTATTCGCCGCTGATCTGGGGAGATCCGGCGCACTCGTTTACCGGTGCGCTAGAGCCTGGATGGTGGCCTTCCTTTCTCCCGGTATTTTCTCCAGCGTTCGTGATCCTGTGGGCGCCCGTGAGCTTCCGTCTTACCTGCTATTATTACCGTGGAGCTTACTATAAGGCCTACTGGCCTGGCCCATCGTCCTGTTCTGTAGGCACACCTCGTAAAGCTTATATGGGTGAGCGGCACTTTCCATTAATTCTACAGAACGCCCATCGATACACATTACCCTTTGCTCTACTACTGCTTGTTTTCTTATCTCACGATGCTTGGAAAGCTCTGTGGTTTGAAACTGGGCTCGGTTCAGAGGAAGTGGGGCTCAGCGTAGGAACGATCGTTTTGACAGCGAATGTAGTCCTCCTTGGTGGCTACACGTTTGGGTGCCATTCACTTAGGCATCTAATTGGTGGTGGGATCGATAAGCTAGCAGGGAGACCAGTTCAGAAGGCTGCATACGAGTGTGTTTCATGGTGCAATGGCCGCCATATGATTTGGGCGTGGTGTAGCCTGATTTGGGTGGCATTTGCAGATATCTATGTCCGGTTGTGTGCGATAGGAATCTGGGCGGACTGGAGGATACTCTAATGACCCAACACCAGGTCTTAGAGTACGATGTTGTAGTGATTGGTGCCGGTGGAGCCGGTTTGCGCGCGGCGATTGAGGCCGCAACTAAGGGTGCTTCAGTTGGCTTGATCTGCAAATCTCTGCTCGGGAAAGCCCATACCGTTATGGCTGAAGGGGGCGTTGCTGCGGCCCTTGCCAATGTTGATGACCGAGACAGTTGGAAAGTCCATTTTGCCGACACGATGAGAGGTGGGCACTATCTCAATGCTTGGCGGATGGCGGAATTGCACGCACAGGAAGCACCTGAACGTGTGCGAGAACTGGAAGGCTGGGGCGCGCTCATGGACCGCACTCCAGACGGGCTTATCAACCAGCGTAATTTCGGCGGACACGCGTACCCTCGACTGGCACATGTTGGTGACCGTACGGGCCTCGAAATGATTCGTACCCTCCAGGATCATGGGATCCATGAGGGGATCGATGTGCACATGGAAGTCACAGTCAGCAAGCTCCTTATGGATGGGGGCCGATGCGCTGGTGCTCTTGCGTACGATCGAGAGCGAGGACGGTTCAAGGCTTTCAGGGCCAAGGCGGTGGTTATGGCAACTGGTGGGATCGGCCGAGCTTTCTTGGTCACTAGCAATAGCTGGGAATACACGGGCGATGGACACGCGTTAGCCTACCACGTGGGTGCGGAACTGGTTGATATGGAGTTCGTGCAATTCCACCCGACGGGTATGGTTTGGCCACCGAGTGTGCGAGGTATCCTTGTTACCGAAGGTGTACGAGGCGAAGGTGGAATCCTAAAGAACAGCGAAGGTCGCCGCTTTATGTTCGAGGACATTCCTCCGCTCTATAAGGAATCCACCGCGGATACTCCTGAAGAGGGATGGCGTTATGTCGTAGGTGACAGGGAAGCGCGCCGTCCTCCAGAACTGCTCACGAGAGATCACGTGGCACGCAAGATCGTGAAAGAAGTCCAGGAAGGACGTGGGAGCCCTCACGGAGGGGCATTCCTCGACATTGCTTGGATCAAAGAGCATATCAAGGACTCAGAGGATCATATCAAGAAAAAACTCCCCAGTATGTATCATCAGTTCAAGGAACTGGCGGGTATCGACATTACCAAGGAGCCGATGGAGGTGGGGCCGACCACTCACTATGCGATGGGGGGTATTCGAGTGGATCCGGATTCCCAGATGTCTACAACCGTTCCAGGTCTTTTCGCAGCAGGTGAATGTGCAGCTGGACTGCACGGAGCGAACCGATTGGGAGGAAATTCGCTCTCGGATTTACTCGTATTCGGGAAACGAGCTGGGGAATACGCTGCCGAGTTCGCAGCTGGGAACACGCCGGTACATCTTCAGGACGAACAAATTGACCTAGCAGTCCAAGAGGCACTCTCTCCACTAGAGAGGGACCCAGGAGCGGATGTGGGACCTTATCGCTTACAGTATGAACTGCAACACCTAATGCAGGACAAGGCGGGGATCGCCCGCGAAGAAGGTGGTCTTACCGAAGCATTGGATGAACTACAGGAGCTCAAGACACGGGCTCAGGCTATGGGAGCTGGTGGTAGCCGAGAGTACAATCCGGGTTGGCACACCACCTTGGATCTGCAGAGTCTACTCACGGTTGCTGAAGCCGTGGTTATGGCATCACAAGCACGAAAGGAAAGCCGTGGAGCGCACTCACGGCTGGACTATCTCGATAAGGATCCAGAGTGGGGAACAGTTAATCTTGTTCTCAAGAAAGGACATGACGGAGAAATGGAACTTCGTAGAGAAGTGATTCCAGAGATACCGGAAGAACTCCAGAAAATCATTGAGGAACAAGGTTAATGAAGACTACGACCTTTAAGGTGTGGCAGGGCAACTCCGACGGAGGCGAGTTAAAGACCTACGAAGTCGAGGTTGATCAGGGCTATGTGGTTTTAGATGCTATCCATCGTATCCAGGCTGAACAGGCAAACGATCTGGCTGTCCGATGGAACTGTAAGGCCGGCAAGTGTGGCTCGTGCTCCGCTGAGGTGAATGGCTCGCCCAAACTCATGTGTATGACTCGAGTTGATGAATTACCGGCAGACCAGCCGATCACGGTCGAGCCTATGCGGACTTTCCCAGTCGTTAAAGACCTTGTGACAGACGTATCGTGGAACTATGAAGTAAAAGCTTCAATCAAGCGTTTCTCTCCGAAGACCGCTGATCACGGAGATGGAAGTTGGGATATGGATCAGTATGATGTCGAACGTTCTCAGGAATTCAGGAAATGTATTGAGTGTTTCTTGTGCCAAGACGTATGTCATGTCCTCCGGGACCATCAACTTCATGACCGGTTCGCCGGGCCACGTCACTATGTTTACGTGGCAAATATGGAGATGAACCCAATTGACACGGGTGACCGGGTTGCAGAATTGAGAGAGGAACTCGGTATCGGGTACTGCAACATTACGAAATGCTGCACAAAAGTGTGCCCAGAGGGAATTACAATCACCGATAACGCAATCATTCCTCTGAAGGAGAGGGTTGTGGATCAGTCCTATGACCCTCTCGCAAGACTAATCAAATTGGTGAAGGGAAGTGGCGATTAACTGATTTGCGCCTAACCCAGATTGGATCTAGAGCGAAACCACTAGGTCGGTCTTATGACACTAATCCTCCGGTAGCTTGTCGAAGCAGCTCGGTAACCCGGTCTAGCGCTGCTGCGATGCGTTCCATCTGGGGCTCTACCAGATGGAACTCACGTTGCTCAATCGCCTCCCGGATACCCGGTAAGGTCTTAACGCCGTATCCAGTGTAGAAACCCGGAGCATAAATTGTGTGTCGGAACCACGGTCGCCCTGGAAGGCCATCTGTGTCTGTCATAGCCTGTTCAATCTTCTGCAGTATTTGATTGATTTCTGTCATGCGGACTGGGGACAGGACTCCGTTGCTTAGTTGTTCACCGAGCATGCGATCCAGGCCTGTAGAAGCGTCTTCGAGTCTCGCTACGGCATTTTGGAGAGGTGCGAAATTGAAGAACGGCACCTCGTCTTTGCTCATCGGCGGATTATATGTCTGCGTTGGATCAGCTTGAAGACGGAATGCATCCATTTCAACGAGTCGGTTGTGCTGGACGGTTTCTGCTCGGAGGTCATCGGCCAGCGTTACAACTTCAGTCACGTAACGGTTAACAGTCTCCGCGTAATTTTCCATCCGGAGTGGAAGCACATCAGCATCAGCAAACCTTAGTGTCAGCCGGCCGGCCACCTTAGCTAGAGTAACTCCATAGCTAAAGCCTGGATCTCCAAAACGAGTATAGTGATCAAAGGAGTCAAACTGAGAATGGTAAGAACCTCCTCCACTTTCCCCTCCGAAGCTGATGTTGAGGGATCCAATCCCAAGGTGCTGAAGGAATGGTGTATAGTCTGAGCCTGAGCCAAGCGGAGCGATCCAGAGGTCTCCTTCTCTTTGCGCACTCGGATCACCTGAAACCGCTCTTGTGGCTCGAGATCGTTCCCAAACCGATACACCTGTCTGCGGATCTTCTACCTCTTTAGCAACTTGGTTGACCACACGCTCCAGTGTGTGGGAGCCGCCTGCGGAGAGAAACCCCCGACCATTCCCATCAGTATTAATGTAGAGGACTGCCTTCTCATGCAGTTCGTCTCTATGATGTTCTGCCCATTCCGTCGAGCCGAGGAGGCCGGGCTCTTCAGCATCCCACCCGGCGTAGACAATAGTCCTCTTCGGACGCCAGCCGGTGCGTGTGAGTTCACCCACGGCACGTGCTTCTTCCATCAGTGCAACCATTCCGGAAGTTGGGTCTGCTGCTCCCATCGCCCAGCCGTCACGATGGTTACCGCGCACGACCCACTCATCTGGGAAGTCTGAACCACGCATCACAGCGATCAAGTTATAGGCTGGTGTGAGATCCCAATTGAACTCAAGGTGCAATCGTACCCGTGCCGGACCCGGACCCAGGTGATAAGTGATTGGTAATGCCCCCCTCCAATTAGCAGGGGCGACAGGGCCTTCCATCGCACTTAGCAGCGGCAGCGCGTCTGCGTAAGAGATTGGAAGCACCGGGATTTTCATGATCGTGGGCGCTTCTTCGACAGTGTAGCGTTCGGCATCAACTGTGGCGCCCACAAATGGGGTAAGAGGATCTCCAGGATAGAGCGGCATATCCTGCACAGCTCCTCGCTGGACTCCATGCTCCATGCGATAAGGACCCTTCGGGTAGACATCGCCCTGGAAGTATCCATCATCCCTCGGATCGGAGAACAGAATGCAACCGATGGCTCCGTGTTCAGCCGCAACCTTAGGTTTTATGCCTCGCCACGAACCACCATATCGAGCGATGACAATCTTGCCTTCCACACTGATGCCGCGGCGCTCTAGTTCCTCATAGTCAGAGGGAATCCCGTAGTTGACGTAGACCAATTCACCTGTGACGTCTCCATCGGCAGAGTATGCATTAAACGTCGGGAGTCGATCTTCCTCGATTCCCGACGTTTCATCCTCCGCTAAGGTTGGTTCACGAAGCTGGGCCGTATATCTGGTCGGCGCTATGAGTTCAAGTTCTCGGATTCGAGGAGTTGGATAAAGCACCTGGTATTCATCGAGACGCACTTCGAAGCCCCACGACTCGAATTGCTCAACCATCCAGTAAGCTGTTTCCCTATTGTGAGGTGAACCCGTGTAGATTGGTTTGGACACGATGTACCGCATCCATTCCTCGAGGTTGTCGGCATCTAGGTGCGAATCGTATTGGCTCTCTAGTTCTAGTTGTCGGGCTGCTGACTCGGGCGTGAACCCCAGCACAGGTTTTAGGGCTTCCTGTGCTGATGCCCCCTGAAGTTCCACGAGTGCCAGGGTAAGGATCAACGAGCGAGTCAAAAGACGTGAAGTTCGAACCATGATGGCAACCTCGAGTGAAGCTGGAAGATGGTTATGTGTAATGCCCTAGTGGGGCCTATAAAATAGGGTCCTTAGAGCATGGCGGAAGTACAAGCATAGATTCAGCCTCGAGCCCGTGCTTCATCAAGTTAGACTGAAATATTTCTGTGCTAGATTCTGCCATAGCTCTGATGAGAGGGGGTATTCTTGGGTCCGGGTTCAGCTCTAATTAGCTGTCACTTGGGCGAGTTAAGAGCAAGTGACTCGTGCCCCCTTGCCTGGACAGGGCTTTTCAGTTTAGGCTCCCCCCGGCCCCGGGGACTCATGCAACATTTGGGATGATGGTGCCTGAGTCCTCACCTCGATACAACAGGATCAATCACAAACCCGGACGCTCATGACCCCCAAAGAATTTTTTAAGTTTGCCGAAGAACACGGTGCCGAGATGGTAGACCTAAAGTTTACGGACTTCCTTGGCGCATGGCAGCATTGTTCCTACCCAATCGACACTTGGGATGAAGGGACTTTCGAGGATGGAGTAGGTTTCGATGGCTCTTCAATTCGAGGGTGGCAGGGCATTCACGAATCTGACATGCTGGCTGTTCCTGATGCCTCGACGGCACGTGTGGACCCGTTCTTCGCGCGTCCAACCATCAGTGTGCTCTCGAATATCGTAGATCCAGTGACGAGGGAGGACTATTCCCGTGACCCACGTCACGTAGCTCGCAAGGCGATTGAGCACATGAAGGGTACGGGTATCGCAGATGTGTGCCACATCGGCCCGGAGCCAGAATTTTTTATCTTTGACGATGTTCGGTATGAACAGAACGAGCATAGTGGCTACTATGAGATCGATTCTGTTGAGGGGGCCTGGAATACCTCTCGTTATGAAGAACCCAACCTAGGATATAAGCCACGGTACAAGGGTGGCTACTTTCCAGTTAGCCCCACAGATAGCTATCACGAGCTCCGGGGAGAGATGGTCTATACGATGCGTGATTTGGGCATAGTGGTAGAGGCTCATCACCATGAGGTGGGGACTGCCGGCCAGAGCGAGATAGATCTTCAGTTCACTGAACTCTTACACATGGCAGATCAGTTGGGCTGGTTTAAGTACATCGTTCGCAATGTTGCAAAAGAGCATGGTAAAACTGTCACGTTCATGCCGAAGCCGGTTTTCAATGACAACGGGAGCGGGATGCATACTCACCTCTCCCTCTGGAAAGATGGCACACCTCTCTTTGCGGGTGATGGATATGCAGGACTAAGCACGATGTGTATGCACGCAATTGGTGGCGTACTCCGTCATGCACCTGCCCTACTTGCTTTTGCTGCTCCTACGAGCAACTCCTACCGACGCCTAGTCCCAGGTTTCGAGGCTCCAGTGAACCTCGCCTATTCACAGCGGAACCGCTCAGCAGCAGTTCGCATTCCTATGTATTCGAACAGCCCGAAGGCGAAACGCCTTGAGTTCCGTTGTCCCGATCCAAGTGCTAACGGGTATTTGATGTTTTCAGCGCTGCTTATGGCTGTGCTCGATGGAATCGAAAATGAAATTGATCCAGGTGCTCCGCTTGACCGGGATATCTATGACATGAGTCGAGAAGAACTCGCGCAATATGGGCAAACGCCGGGCTCTCTTCAGGAAGCGCTCGTGGCACTTAAGGAGGACCACGCTTTTCTGACTAATGGAAGCGTTTTCACAGACGATGTGATCTCCGGATGGATCGACTACAAGATGGAGAACGAAGTCGATCCACTCCGTTTGCGTCCGCATCCACATGAGTTTGACCTCTACTACGACTGCTGAGTCACTCACAAGAAAGGCGATCCTGGAAGCAGGCCGGACTGGTGAACAGGATAAGGCTGCTGTTACACCGGTGAAGTGAGTACCGATCTTCGGCTTCGCTCTCAAGAGATCGGGAATCTGTTTCAAGGCCGGTGGGATGTGCCTTCGGCGCTGGTACCAAATCTGGCCCTGAAGCCTTAGTTTCAAGCAGCTGCCAGGGGCATCCTCAGTGGCGTGCGGCGACCAGGACATCGTCGCCGGTAGAGGATTGAGAGAGACCCTCGGAACCTGATCCGGTTAAGACCGGCGGAGGGAGCGCGGCCGATGAATTGGCCT
>CESG01008205.1_pt1 | contig 21379 bp, 20 predicted proteins | sample 531121 | NCBI WGS metagenome assembly CESG01 (sample SAMEA2621287, study PRJEB7988) | marine metagenome | biome: marine biome (ENVO:00000447); feature: mesopelagic zone (ENVO:00000213); material: "saline water (ENVO:00002010), including plankton (ENVO:xxxxxxxx)" | depth 800 m
CATAATCCGCGTGTCGGGGGTTCGAGTCCCTCCTCCGGCATCTAAAAGTCATATCTTCCGATGAGATCGAGCGTGTCGAAACAGACATACAGAGCTCGAGCTAAGCGAGCCAACTAGTCAATAGGAATGCTTAGACCTCAGCGCTTTCGTACCGGGTGCATATATCTTTCAGGGGCACCGTTATTAGTCGCACATCGCGGCGGCGCAAAACTAGCGCCTGAGAATACTCTAATAGCATTTCAGAGAGCAGTTGAGTGGTGGGGGGCAGACATGTTGGAAATGGATGTCCGCCTAACGCGTGATGGATGCGTAGTCGTGATACACGATGCAACAGTCGATAGGACGACAGATGGGATTGGCTCAGTAGAAGAGTTGACCCTGGATGAGATCCGCAGATTGGATGCGGGATATCACTTCAAGGACTTAACAGGTGAGCATTCGTTTCGGGGTGAGGGCGTGACCGTGCCGACCTTTGAAGAGGTACTGATGGCTCTCCCGCACACACGCATGAATGTCGAGGTAAAGGAACCCCAAGTAGCGGGGCCACTGGTTGAGTTAATAGAACGTCATTCTGCCGAGCATCGTGTGCTTGTAGCGGCAACCTTCGAACGGTGCCGCAGGAAAATCAAGCACTATATAGGCCCCTGGGGTGCTAGCCGCCAACAAGTCTTTTGGTTTTGGCTAGGACATCTTCTCCCGTGGCGGAACTCCTACAGTCTTCCCGCAGATGTGCTTCAGGTCCCTGAGATCTGGAAAGGTCTACGAGTCGTATCACCGCGCTTTATTCGGCAGGCGCATGCCCAAAATATTCCGGTGCACGTTTGGACTGTGGATGAACCAAGTGACATGCGTCGTCTTATCAACTGGGGTGTTGATGCCATTCAAAGTGATCGTCCGGATCTACTCGCGTCAGTATTGACTCAGATCAGATCTCGCCCCCCCGAATTGATGCTACAAGACGATTTGAAATGAGTGGAGATCAAGTCAGTCTTGTCAGACGTTTTCAGTCAAGGGTTAGGTCGGCTCGTAGCAGTTTTCTCTCAGATGCTCCTATTGTAGTAGCAATCTCCGGAGGTCTAGACTCTGTCGCACTTCTCCACCTCTTTCGCTTTGCAATTACTCAGTCCCATCAGCTTCATGCGGCACACTTTGACCATTGCTCACGGGATGACAGCGCAGCTGATGCCCAGTGGGTATCTGGACTCTGTCGTGCTTGGGGTGTGCCACTCGAACTGGGACGTGCTAAGGAAGCGCTGATATCAGAAGAGTCAGCCCGCAACGCACGTCATGACTTTCTTGAGTCTGTCCGAACCCGTGTTGGGGGGGGAGTAGTTGTGATGGCGCACCATGCTGATGATCAGGCTGAGACTGTGCTCTTTCGGATGGTTCGAGGTAGCGGGTTGAGAGGGCTTAGTGGCATGAGCGAATACCGAGATCCTGGAGTTTGGCGTCCACTTTTACCCTTTTGGCGAGAAGAAATCGCTCTATATGCCCAGGACGTGTGTCTAACTTGGCGAGAAGATTCCACAAACCGAGAACAGCGCTTCACACGTAACATCATCCGCAACGATGTGTTACCAGAAATAGAATCAAGGGTTGCGCCTGCTGCGAGGAGGTCTCTCGTTCGTTTGGCAGATCTAGCGAGAGAGGATGAGGAAGCCTGGCTCAGCTTGCTTAACGAAGTGCTGGGGCCTCTTGAATTGGAGCAGGATAGGGAGGCCCTTTCACTTGATTTCAAAAGGATAACTGAGTTCCATGGAGCAGTTCGCGGTAGAATCCTTCGCGAAGTCGCGAGGAGACATGGGTACCCGCTGGATGCTACTGGAACCAGGTTGGCGTCGGATTTTGTTGACTCAGCACAGAGTGGTCAGAAAATCGACTTAACCGGAGGTTTACGTTTGCGGCGAGATCTGGACCGTTTGGTTCTTACCACTGAAGCCGTGAGCATCGTTGATAGACCCGTACTGATCTCAAACTCACAACCAGGTTCAGGCAGAGCGCTCTTGGGTGGCCGTGAGCTACTTGTTAAGTGGAGTCCCGAAAAGAATCTCGATTTGATGTCTGAATACCTGGCTTTGGCTTCACCTCGCTTTCCTTTAACGATCCGTGCACGCCGACCCGGAGATAGGATTCACCTGACTGTTGGCACTAGGAAATTGAAGAAACTCTTTCTGGAAGCTCGGATTCCCGAACCCGAGCGGTGCCAGGTCCCTCTATTGGTTGATGGAGTTGGGAGTGTGCTCTGGATTCCAGGTGTTGCTGAAGCAACGCCTCATGGTGATACAAGTGAAACGAAAAATGTTCTACACATAGGGATCTCGGATGCGAAAGCTGTTTGAGGAAGGACAGCCAGTTCGCACAGTCTTTACCATGAGGGAGATTTGGGTGCGCGTCCACGAGATAAGACATGACATTGAAAAAACGTACTCACGCCAGGATCACCCGATTGTTTTAGGCGTATAAAAAAGATCATGCTAAGGACTTTCGCCCTGTTGGCTAGGTTTTAATGCACCTAATGAGTTTCTTGTGGGGTATGGTCTGGATCATGCTAAGGACTTTCGCCATTTACCATATATTGCGAGCCTATGATGAGTTTTCTGTGCCATGCAATAAGGTTGGCCACGCGAGGTTAAAGCAGTATGCCAGAACCTGAACCGATACGTCCGAACGACAACAAACCGTTAGGCCGGTTCTCTAAGAACACGGCACTCATCGCTGGGATGCTCCTTTTGTTCGTAATGGCAACCAGTTTAATCCGGAATAACGATCCGGCGTCCGCCGTCACATACACGGAGTTCCGGGCCGAACTTAGTCGCGGGAACGTGCATAAGGTGACCGTTAGTAATCGCGAGATAGATGGCGAGTTTCGTGCTCCGTTCAGTAAGGCGGATCAGGAAATCACCCGATTTCAGCTTATTCTTCCGGGCGAGATAACTGATGGACTCATAGAGGACCTAGAGGCGGAAGACGTCATCATTGATGCAAAGACGTCGCAACCTAGCTGGGGCCAATTACTGCTCAGTGCACTTCCTTGGCTGCTATTTATTGCTTTCTGGATCTGGATTTTCCGTACGATGCAAGGTGGTGGTAATCGTGCATTCCAATTCGGTCGATCTAAGGCCAAGCTTATTTCACCTGACACACCTAAGGTCACTTTCGCAGACGTTGCTGGAGCGGATGAAGCAAAACAGGAGCTTGAAGAGATTATCGAGTTTCTTAAAGATCCCAGTAAATTCTCTCGATTGGGTGGGCGCTTGCCTACTGGAGTTCTGCTCGTTGGTCCCCCAGGAACAGGTAAAACTCTTCTAGCAAGAGCAGTTGCTGGAGAAGCAGGGCGTCCGTTCTTCCAGATGTCTGGTTCTGATTTTGTCGAAATGTTTGTCGGTGTTGGTGCTTCAAGGGTTCGTGATCTTTTCGAGCAGGGTAAAGAGCACGCGCCCTGTATAATCTTCGTAGACGAAATCGATGCTGTAGGAAGGCATCGTGGGGCAGGGCTTGGTGGTGGGCATGATGAACGGGAACAGACCCTGAATGCACTCCTCGTCGAGATGGATGGTTTTGAGACGAACGAAGGTGTAATTCTTCTGGCGGCAACCAATAGGCCGGATGTACTTGATCCTGCGCTTCTGCGGCCAGGACGTTTTGACCGGCAGATCGTTGTCGATGCCCCAGATGTGAAGGGGAGAGAGGGTATTCTTCGGATTCATGCCAAAAAACTTCCACTTTCAGATGATGTTGAGCTTGCACTCATCGCCCGAGGAACGCCGGGTATGAGTGGTGCTGATCTTGAGAATATTTGCAATGAAGCCGCGCTCCACGCAGCTCGTAGAGATGCTGAGAAAGTATCCATGAAGGACTTCGAGCAAGCCAAGGATAAGGTCATGTTTGGTACGGAGCGCCGAAGCCTAGTCCTCACAGAGAATGAGCGTCAGCTCACTGCGTATCATGAAGCAGGGCATGTGGTCCTTGGAGTGAAAATTCCAGGACTAGATCCGGTCTATAAGGTCAGCATCATTCCAAGAGGACGTGCCTTAGGGATCACGGCCAGCCTCCCGGAGGAAGACCGGCACTCGTACACCAAGGAGTGGATGGAAGGACAGCTTGCCATGCTGTTTGGTGGACGGGTTGCGGAGGAAATCATCTTCGGCCCGAAGGATGTTACGACGGGTGCGGGCAATGACATTGAGCGGGCAACTGCTATGGCCAGAAAGATGGTGATGACTTTTGGAATGAGTGATGCCGTCGGGCTGGTATCTGTAGGTGATTCTGAGCAGGAAGTGTTCTTGGGCAGGGAACTTGGCCAGAGGAGGGTTATTTCTGAACACACTGCTAGGTTGGTTGACGAGGAAGTGAAATGCCTCTTAGATACAGCCCACGAACGTGCTCACGAAGTGCTGAAGGAACACGGCGATCTACTTGAGAGCGTGGCGCAAGCGCTCTTAGAACGTGAGACGTTGGGTCGCGAAGAAATCGAGGCTCTTGAGCGGGGCGAAGCACTCCCTCCTCAACCGGTTCCAGCCAGCGAAGAAATCTCTGCTAGCCCACCTGATCCGTCGAAGCAACCTGAAAAAGCCCCACCTCCACTAGGTTTGCCCGGAGCAGACGGGCCGCTCCCAGGACCTGCTACCAGTTTTTACGAAGCCCCCGATCATAACAAAGAAGGGTGACGGGAACTTGACCGAGGAGCCGTAGCGGTGGTCCGGATCTGGGAACAACTGGAATTCTTGAAGCCGGGATGGACTGATGTAGTGGAAATCCTTCTTGTAGCGTTCCTGGCTTACCGGATCCTACTTGTCATTCAGCGTACTCGTGCGATGCAGATCATGCTTGGACTGCTTTCGCTTGCGTTCATATACGGTGCTGCTCGCTTGCTGGACCTAGTTTTAATCCGAACTCTGTTAGAGGCGGTTTTTCAGTACGGGGCGATCGCAGCGCTTGTTGTATTCCAACCTGAGCTCCGGTCAGCACTTGCTCGTCTTGGTCGTAGCAAGATGGTCCGTATTTTCCAGCGTCTGGAAGTGGGGCGAATTGCGGAAGAGGTGTTAGACGCTGTGATCAGCTTATCTAGTTCAGGACACGGAGCGATCATCGCTATACAACAGGAAATCGGCCTAGATGAATATGCCGAGACGGGAAGCTCGATTGACGCTCGTGTATCAGCGGAAATCCTCAAGACGATATTTACACCGTATTCACCGCTTCACGATGGAGCTGTTCTAATCTCTGGAGATCAGATCCGCAGCGCGGGTGCTATCCTCCCGCTGACACAGTCGCAGGTTGACCATTCCCTTGGGACACGACACCGTGCGGCTATTGGTCTGAGCGAGGAAACAGATGCAATCGTAATTATCGTAAGTGAGGAGACCTCCCAGATTGCTGTAGCCATTGAAGGCCGCTTGGAGCAAGATCTTAGTATCGACCGTTTGCGAGAAATTCTGCTAGGTAGACTGCCAGCACTGGACACCGCACTGGAACCAGCAGGGCTACAGGTGTGAAACTCTATGAATCCATCCGTATTTTCTTGTCAGCATTCATGCGTTGACACTTTCCTCAGACCGACTCTACATTCCGCAGGTCTTGTAAGGATCTGTCAGCGCTAAGCATAGGTTTAGCCTAGGCTTTTCTGCTCAAGCGGTTAGTCCTAAAACTCAATCAGGAGTAGGCCTAAGTGGGCACCCAATACCAGTTGATGACCCTATTTGCGGATGGCGGGTGGATGATGTATCCGCTCACGCTGTGCTCGATGGTTGCTTTGGGTGTGATTTTTGCCAAATTCTGGACGCTCCACGTCGCTCACCGCGGTACTGACCGCGTTCTGGAAGAAGTAGAAGCGGCTGCTAAGACGGGAGACGTGTCAGCGGCTATTGAGATTTGTCGGGATACCCCAGGACCGGCAGGTGCGATTCTGCTTGCTGGGCTCCGACGAATTCAGACACGTAGGCTTGTCGCTGGTGAGTTAGAATCTGCAGTTGCCACAACGGGAACTATAGAGCTTGGCTTTTTGGAGCGGGGCCTTGTCATTCTGGCAACGATCGCGAACGTTGCCCCGCTTATGGGCTTTCTAGGTACTGTGGTAGGCATGGTTCTAGCGTTTGCTGCTATTGAGTTGGCCGGCGATGTGGATCCAACTCTTGTGGCTGGCGGTATTAAAGTCGCGCTGCTCACTACGGCGGCTGGACTACTTATCGCAGTCCCAGTGAACATCTCATACAACTTTTTTGTGACCCGTATCGACAAGCTGATCGTCGATATGGAACAGGGAACTCAGAAGATCCTCAATCTTGCTTGGGATATGGAGAAATCTGGGCAGATCCAGATTCTTAGAGAAGGAAGTGATGGTGAGGAGCAGGTGCCGGCTGGTGTGGCAGCTGCAGCTCCAACTTGGAAGGCTCCTGCAGATGATGGGCCAACTCAGCAACTTGTTGCGTCTCAAAACGAGAGTGTGACTAAGAAGGCTTTAGGTTGGCTTACTAGTTTCTTTTCAGCGGAAGCATCCGACGAGGATACAGATAAGGACTAAGATTTCGAAGTCACATAGCGCTAATCACCACTATTTTGTTAGTTAACAAAACCGGGAGCGGAAATGTCGGTTCTAGGTAGCAAAAAATCGAAGGCCAGCAGCGAGGTTCCTACATCGTCGATGGCCGATATCGCTTTCCTACTGCTGATCTTCTTTCTGGTCACGACTACGTTTCCCAAGGATAAGGGCTTGGCAATTGTACTTCCCGAGCCAGGTGAGGAAGCCCAGGTCAGCCAAAAGAACATTCTACACCTTCTGATCCAGTCATCTGGCATCGTAGTTGTGAAAAGAGGTGAGAGCCAGCAAGAGCAACAGATGCGTCCGCAAGAGATCGAAGGATTGTGGCGCCAGGAAGTGACTTCGAATCCCAATTTGATTGCTGCTGTAAAAACGCACCCGGATGCTCCTTATAAGTTCATGGTCGATGTTTTGGACGCACTACATTCAGCTAATGCAGAGCGTATCTCACTCCAGGTATTGGAGAACTAGGTATGGCGATCAAGGGTGGTGGGTTCGAGAAGAGTTCAAAAGCGTCGTCAGAGATCCCTTCTTCGTCGATGGCTGATATCGCGTTTCTCTTATTGATCTTCTTTATGGTCACTACTGTCTTCCAACGTGATCGTGATCGTCCGATCGAGTGGGCAGAGGCAGAGTCTGCACAGAAGATTGATGAGAAGCAGAAAAATATCCTTAATATTTGGCTGGAGCGGGAAGGCGGGGTCTATATCAACGACCAGCCACACACGATGGAGCAAGCTACTACAATTGTTGCTCCTCTCTACGCTGCATCTGAAAGAGCACTAGTGATTTCGGTTCGTGGCGATCGGGAAGTCCCATACCGCTATATGGACCAGCTGCAGACAGCGCTGGTGAACGCCGGTGTTGTTCGTGTGGTTTTCGCGACACAGTTAGAGCAGAGCATGCAGAGGGAGAGACGATGAGCGCTGACGGAGCTGTAAGAGTCGAAAGTCAAGAGACTGCTAATGATCGTCTGAAACGAAGTTTCAGTTCCTGGTTTTGGGGGTCTATGATTGTAGCTACGGTCGTCCACTTCTCCGCGTTTGCTTTTTGGCCAGAACTTACCGCGGCGGACTTTTCTTTCGAGTCGGACGAGTTAGAGGCAATCGAGCTACCACCAGAGATTGAAATTCCGCCACCACCACAACAGATAGCTCGTCCAGCTACACCGGTGATGGCATCTGCAGATATTGATGAAGATATAACCATTGCTCCGACCACTTTTGAGGACAATCCGGTCGAAGACTTACCTCCGCCCCCTGAAGAGCAGGCTGTAGATCTTTCGGCGGCGCCGACCTTCACCCCCTTTACAGTGGCTCCGGACATCCAGAATAGAGCAGAAGTTATCCGGGCCATGGAACGTGAGTATCCACCTCTCCTTAGGGATGCTGGAATCGGTGGTACTGTTCAGGTGTATTTCTTCATTGATGAGGAAGGGACTGTGCAGCAGTTCCAGGTCAATGAGAGTTCTGGACACCAAGCACTTGATGATGCAGCACTAGCTGTAGCAGGAGTGTATCGTTTTTCAGCGGCATTAAACCGAGATAAAAGGGTTCCTGTGTGGGTCTCTTTCGGGATTACATTCCAAGTCCGCTGATACGGAGCCTTAAAGGATCCAAAGGGACCCCGCCGGAGCTCCGGCGGGGTCCCTTTCGTTTACTTAGTGTGCTATGAAATCGAATACTACGATGAATCCCAGCTATGAGAGACGTCTCTCTAAGACACTCCCCCAAGTTCATGACCGCATCGCTGAAGCCACGGATGCTTCCGGGCGTGAGTTCGAGAGTGTCCGCTTGATAGCGGTCACCAAAGCACACCCAGTAGATGCCGTATCAGCTGCGTTGGCTGCAGGGTTAACCGATCTGGGTGAGAACCGGGTAGAAGAACTTGAGGAAAAGGTTCGTGAGTTCGGGCGAGATTTTGCTACCTGGCACATGATTGGGCATTTGCAGAGCCGTAAAGCAAGGCGAGCTTCTCAGCTTGCGCATCTGATTCAGTCAGTCGATTCAGTAAAACTTGCAAATCGCATCTCCGCGTTTGCTCAAGAAGAAGGAATTACAGTCCGGATTTTGACCCAAGTGAACACTTCTGGGGAGCACTCAAAGAGTGGTTTTGATATGGCTTCGGCGGTGGATGATATTTTGTGTGTAGCTGAATTTCCGGGTATCCGAGTCGAAGGCTTAATGACAATGGCCCCGTTTGGGGCTGATGATAAGAAATTGATCAGCACGTTTCGGGTCTTGCGAAAGATTCACGAAAAATTACGGACCCAGGGGGATGTGGTGGGTCCCGAGCTCTCTATGGGCATGACTAACGATTTCGAGATCGCAATCCGAGAGGGAAGCACTATGGTTCGGGTTGGTACGGCACTCTTTGGTGCACGCACATGAATATGAGCTATCCCGAGTTACCGGACACGCTGATCCAGATAGAGAAAGAAACCCTCAAGCGCTGGAAAGAGGAAGATCTTTTCCGCCAATCTCTTGCAGCGAACGCAGGCGGGGAACCGTTCGTGTTCTATGAGGGTCCGCCCACCGCCAATGGACGCCCTGGCTTGCACCATGTAATTGGCCGAACAATCAAAGACCTGGTTTGCCGTTTTCATTCGATGGAGGGTCGGACTGTAACCAGGATCGCCGGGTGGGATACCCATGGCCTACCCGTGGAAATAGAGGCAGAAAAAAAGCTTGGGATAAGTGGGAAGCCCGAAATTGAAGAGCTTGGTATCGCGGACTTCAATCAAACCTGTAAGGATTCTGTTTTTACCTATAAGGAGGAATGGGAGGAACTCAGCGAAAGGATCGGCTACTGGCTGGAATACTGGAGACCGTATGTAACCTTTCACCCCGACTACATCGAATCAGTCTGGTGGATAGTCAAAGAATTTGCTGAGAAGGGGTTACTCTACCGTGGCCACAAAAGCGTTCCGTATTGCCCACGTTGTGGGACAGCGCTCTCCTCTCACGAAGTAGCGCAGGGGTATAAGGAGGTCGAGGATCCTTCACTCACATTCATTGCCCGTGTCGTAAATGATCAAGGTGACCCGGATCCGGCAGGTCGTGCTTTTTTGGTCTGGACTACAACCCCTTGGACTGTTCCCTCTAACACTGGGTTGGCAGTCCATCCGGATCTCACTTACGTGGAGGTTCTGAGTGATAACGGCTGTTACATAGTTGCTGAAAGCCGAGTGGAAGCTCTGTTTGGCGAAACAGCCACAGTCCGCACAAAGTGGAAGGGAGTTGAGCTAGCGGGCCTCCGTTATGAGCGGCCGCTAAACCTCGTTCCTGATCCTGTAGATAGTGGTAATGGTTGGACTGTCGTTGTGGAGGACTTCGTCAGTGCCGAAGAAGGCACTGGCGTTGTTCACATGGCTCCTGCGTTCGGGGCAGATGACTACGCAGCCGGCCAAAAACACGGTCTACCTATGATCAACCCAATCGATGATGCCGGTTGCTTCATAGATAGCACTGCCTTAGTGGGTGGTCAGTTTGTTAAAGATGCTGATTCTGCTTTGGTCGATGAACTTCGCTCGAAGGAAAAGCTTTTTGACATTGGACGAGTAACCCACAGCTACCCACACTGTTGGCGTTGTGCATCACCTCTTCTATACGTTGCTCGAGACTCTTGGTTTGCCGCTACGTCACGCTTCCGAGAGACCCTCCTAGCGAACAATGACCAGGTAAAGTGGTATCCGGCGGAGGTCGGCGAGAACCGTTTCGGCGAGTGGCTCAGGGGCAATGTTGATTGGGCACTTTCACGTGACCGCTACTGGGGCACTCCACTTCCAGTCTGGGTTTGCGATGAAGATAGGGATCATCTTCAGTGGATTGGATCCTTCTCTGAATTGTCTGAACTAGTTGGAAAACTGCCGGAAGACTTTGATCCTCACCGTCCATTCATTGATGACTATAGCTGGCCCTGCGCTGAGTGCGCGGGAACGATGAGGCGTGCACCTGAGGTTATTGATGTATGGTTTGATTCAGGTGCAATGCCATTTGCACAGTGGCACTATCCCTTCGACAACAGTGATGAGTTTGACACACACTTTCCGGCTGACTTCATCTCGGAAGGACTGGATCAGACTCGAGGCTGGTTTTACTCGCTACTAGCTATCTCGACCTTGCTAGGGAAGGGTACTCCATTCAAGAACGTAATCGTCAATGATCTCGTTCTAGATGCAGAAGGCCAGAAGATGTCCAAGTCGAAGGGGAACGTGGTTAACCCCTGGGACGCAATCGAAGAACACGGGTCTGATGCTCTGCGTTGGTACTTTATCACTTCTTCAAATCCTTGGGTCCCTAAGCGATATGACTCGATGGGTGTCAAAGAGGCAGCCCGCCGGTTCTTCGACACGCTTTTTAATACCTATCGATTCTTCACACTTTATGCTTCTGCGGAGGAGTGGTCTCCATCAGATGCTGACCCCTTACCAGAGCAACGGATGTTGCTGGACAGATGGCTATTGTCGCGGTTGGATTCTGTAGTCTCTGTCGTGCGAAAAGATTTAGAGGCTTACCAGATTACCCGTGCCTACAGGGCTCTCGGCGATTTCGTTGTGGAAGATCTATCTAATTGGTATGTGCGCCGGAGTCGTTCTCGATTTTGGGGGAATAGTGATATTCAGGATACGAGAGCAGCATTCAGAACTCTATGGGAGGCTTTGGGCACTATAACCCGGCTCGCCGCCCCAATCATTCCTTTTGCCTCTGATTGGATGTACCGAGCCCTCACTAACCAAAGTGTTCACCTACAACGCTTCCCGGAAGAAGTCCAATTAATTAATGAAGATCTAGAACAGGAAATGTCGGCTGCGCGTCTACTGGTTTCACTTGGTCGGGCGGCTAGGGAGGAGGCGCAGATCCGGGTGCGGCAACCTCTAAGGTGTGCTGAGGTGATTTTGCCGCAAGGCAAGGAGCTCTCTAGCGAAGTTCTCGGTGTCGTCCGCGAAGAACTCAATGTGAAGGACGTGATTTTCCGGTCTAGCTTGGAAGGTCTTGTCACGCTCGTGGCGCGGCCGAACTATGCTGCTCTTGGACCAGTATTCGGAAAGGCGACGAATACCGCTGCTGAAGTCATTCGAGCACTATCTCAGGAAAAACTGGAGGAATACCGAGACGGAGGGATAGTAGAGATCTTGGTTGATGATCAACTCTACCGTTTGGTGGATGGCGATGCGGAGATTGTTCAGGAAGCGTCGGGGACCCTTTTAGTAAAGGGGGAGGGCGCGACGACTTTGGCGCTCGATACCGAACTCGATGATGAACTGCTGGACGAAGGCATTGCTAGGGAGCTTGTGAATCGGGTTCAGCGGCTCCGAAAGGACGCAGGTCTGGAGATTACCGATCGTATCGAGCTAGGCATAGCGGGTGCACTAGGATTGCAGGATGCAACTGCTTCGCACCGGGAGTTTATCTCTGGGGAAACGCTTGCGCTTAACCTGGTTGTTGATAATGAGATTGATGGCGAGAAATTTGCTCACCTACGCGAGGTTGAAATCAATGACATGCTTGTGCAGATCGGATTGAGCGTGGTAACAGAGTAAGCAACCGTGGAAGCACAAACACACAACTTGATAATCCGAGAGACTGAGGTGGGGCGGGTCGATCGGATATTGGCCGACCGCCTGGGTCTGTCGCGTACTCGCGTACAGAAACTACTTCTCGAGGGGCTGGTCTCTGTAAATGGAGAGCCTGCGAGAAAGTCCTTAGTTGTTGCTACTGGTGACGAACTCGAAGTGGTCGTTCCGCCTGTACAGCCGGTGAAAATGATCGCTGAAGAGATGCCCCTCAATATAGTACATGAGGATCATGCTCTGGTGGTTGTCGATAAGCCCGCTGGGATGGTTGTTCATCCTGCTCCGGGTCACCGGTCAGGTACGATGGTTAATGCTCTATTGTATCATATCTCCGATCTTTCTGGGGTCGGAGGAAGACTACGTCCTGGGATTGTTCACCGGCTCGACCAAGACACATCTGGTCTCTTGGTCGTGGCAAAAACAGATCAAGCGCATCATTTCCTTTCGGATGCTCTCAGGGAGCGACGGATCAAGCGTGTTTACCGCGCGGTCGTTTGGGGACATCTCTCCACGACTATGATGACTATCAACGCATCATTGGGTCGAGATTCGAAGGATCGGAAGCGCATGGCTGTGCGAGAGGATGGTCGAGTTGCGATCTCGCACCTAAGGGTCCGCGAACAGTGGGCACGAGCAGATTTTCTTGATGTTCGTCTTCAGACGGGTAGAACACACCAGATCCGGGTACACCTTGCTCACATCGGTCATCCTGTCGTCGCCGATCCGGTTTACGGAGCGGGGTGGGAGCGGGGCATGGGAGGAGCTCAGAGGGCATGGGCTCGTGAGTTGGCGCGTCGCGTTCCTAGACAGTTTCTTCATGCGGCAGAACTCAGCTTTGAGCACCCGGTAACGGGAATAGAGATGCACTTTGAAGCGGATCTTCCAGATGATTTATCTGGTGTTGCAGCATGGGCACGAGGTGAACTTAGCTGATTTGCTAGGGGCTATTCTTTGGAGCGAGGCATCTTTTTTAGCTCCCTGAGGAGCAGATAGAATGCGAGTGAGTATTCTCTCCGCACATGGTGTTGGTCCATTCATACTATCCATAACCATATTGGTGGCCGCTACTCCCACCCAGGAAAACTTGACTGACTCACTAGCTGGCGAACCCTATCGTCGGATTAGCGGAGAGCGTGCATATATAGATTTTACTGCTGAGGACTCACTTGTTGCTGCAGCGGTTCTGGGCTTTTTGGATGGGCAAGCTGCCTTACCAGGACTTCCAGACTCTGTGCCCGGTACCGTCCGAGCAGTATTAGCCCATTCGCTTGAAGCGTTCGACGAAGTCACGGGGTCAGTCGTTCCAGAGTGGAGTGGAGGGGTAGCGATACCTCGACTTAGCACCTTGGTGGTTACGACGGCAAAGGGATCCCGCCTACTAGATTTGGAGGGGAGACGCACGCTCCGACATGAGTGGGCCCATCTTGGTTTAGCGGACGCGCTTGAGGGCTTACGGGCTCCCCGATGGTTTGATGAAGGTTACGCTCAGTGGGCGTCAGGTGGGTTCAGAGCGATGGAAGCTTGGAAGCTGAGGTTGCTCTTAGCACTAGGAAAAGCCCCACCGATGGACTCTCTTACGCTACGATGGCCATCGAGTCGGGCTGAGGCAGAATTTGCGTATCTCTTATCTGCTAGTGCGGTCACCTACCTTCTCGGTGAGAGTGGTGATCGAGGACTCAAGGTCTTCTTAGATCGCTGGCGTCTCGACAAAGCCTTTGAGCCCGCCTTTCGATCCGTGTTTGGTGTTACCACGAGTCAGTTTGAGGAAGACTGGAAGAAACATGTTAAGGACCGATATGGTTGGCTCTTCATCTTGAGTCACTCGGCCATCTTTTGGATGGCGTTGGCACTCATCTTGCTTCTGGTTGTACAAGTGCGTCGAACCAGAAACCAGGAAAAGATGGCCAGGCTCAGGGCCAGAGAACTGCCTGAGCAGCCAGCGTACTGGATACAAGTGATTGGAGGAGACCGTTCAGATGAGGATAGTCATGAGTCAAGATAGGTGCGGAATAGGGATCTTTGGGGTATAAGAAGAACATATGAGTCGCCGGATAATGATCGTCGATGACGATAAGGATGCCCTTGAGGTCTACAGGACCCGCCTAAGTCACGCCGGGTTTGATGTGGAAATCGCTGAAAGTGCTGAACAGGCACTTTCTCGGGTAAAGAAGTTTGATCCAGGTCTAATCGTGACAGACGTAAGGATGTCTGGTATGTCTGGGCTAGAACTTCTGAACAAGATTCGGGAGGCCATGGAGGGCGTTTACGTTGTCGTCATGACAGGTCATGACGACATGGAAACTGCGGTGACAGCGATGAAATCGGGCGCTTTCGATTTTCTCGTAAAACCAGTAGATCCGAAGGTGCTGCAAGCTCTAGCAGAACGCTGTTTTCGTGAACTCAATGAGGACGATGAGAGTCCGGGTACTGAAGATGAAGAAATTACTCTTCAAAGGGGTCAGCTCATCGGCCGTGATCCTCAGATGGTTGAGATCTACAAGACGATCGGTGTCCTGGCACGAAACCGTGCAACTGTCCTTATTCGGGGTGAGACGGGAACTGGTAAGGAGGTTATCGCACATGCGATTCACCAGCACTCTGCATTTTCCGGAGAGCCATTCATTGCAGTCAACTGCACAGCTTTAACAGATACGCTACTGGAGTCAGAGCTTTTTGGGCACACAAAAGGTTCATTTACAGGAGCGATTAGCGCTAGGAAAGGCTATTTTGAGTTAGCGGGTGAAGGGACGATCTTTCTGGATGAAATAGGTGATACGAGTCCGGACTTCCAGACAAAACTCCTTCGTGTCTTACAAGAAAGATCTTTCTATCCTGTGGGGGGCGAAGAACCCAAAACCACCCATGCTCGTGTGATTGCTGCGACACATCAGCCGGTGGAACAGTTGATAAAGGAAGGCCGGTTCCGGGAAGATCTCTATTTTCGCCTTAAGGTTGTTGAGATCGTAGTTCCACCTCTGCGAGATCGTCCGGGGGACATCCCGCTCATTGCGAGTGCATTGTTGGGGCGCGTTCGTGAAGAGACCCATAGGGAGGTGTACCGTATCTCTGATGCAGCAATAGAAAATCTTCTTTCGTATAACTGGCCAGGCAATATTCGGGAGCTTGAGAATGCTCTAATGAGAGGAGCAATCGTTGCGAGAGGATCGGTAATTGGAGAAGACCATCTGGTATTAGGAGATCATAGTGTGACCTCCGATGATCTGACCCTGGACCTAGCGATTACTCATCACGTCCAATGGGTTCTCGCACGATGTGCAGGTGATGAAGCTGCAGCGGCTAAGCTTTTAGGAATCACTAAGAAAAAACTTAAAGATCTTCTCTGAGTGATACGTGAATTGATTAGTGTCGTGCCCCCAGGTAGCATTAGCGACCCTCTAGCACGCTGACGGAATATGGCCAAGAAGATTCTAAGAAAAGTCTCCAAGCCCCCGGTTGCTCTTAAGTTTACGAAAGTGAACGCGATGTTGGGTGGTGCGGGACTCATATGCCTAGCGCTTGGATATGGCTTGCTAGCTCAGGGGTCGATCACGGCCGCCCCACTTCTGTTAGTTCTGGCCTACTTGGTCTTGTTACCTATGGCGATTATCAAGTAAGCGGAGGTCTGGAAAAGGGAATATGCGTTCCCTGCTTCCCTCGTACGGAATCATCTCAAATCAGAGGTTCTGTCCTAAGAGTTTCCTGGGACTTTCCGTGATTCTCTTCGTGCTGTCTTTAGAAAATAATTATCGGACTTTGCCTCTCTATTATCTGTCCCCCATCTGATTTCTTTGTCTTTCTTTTCCAAGGATGGGACATGCTTGGAGCAGTGTATGTACGCTTCATCCACGGTGATCACTATCCATCGCTCAACCCCCGAGTCCGTCTTGGGATTCTCTCTCTCTAGGTACGCTCTCAGAATTGAGGGCAGTTCAGTTGGTATATAGCTGTTGGCATTGCCGTTTACGTGTAATCCGATGGTCGTATCAAAGAAGTCCAGAAAAACTAAGCCGATATGGGGATTCTCCGAGATATTTCCCAGGCTGGCAAAAACTCCGTTGCCACGATACTCGGGGTAGGCCAGTGTCCTATCATCCAGTACCAGAACGAACCCAGCTCCACCAAACCTCGGCGAACAGTCGCAGTTCCCGTCCGCATCGGCAGTAGCGACAAATACCATTTCTTGTTGCCCGATGAGTTCGACCATTCTCTCTGAAAGGCTGTTCCGCATCTGGCGCCTGTAGAACCTTTCAGCACGGGCTTGGCTCTGCTGTTGAGCTTGGATTTCCTGCTCGCCGGAAGTTCCTTCGTGCATCGTAAGTGAGCCTCTAAACTAGGGGAGAGGCAGGCAAGTGCCGCAGCTGCCGCTATAGGACCTGTAATTTGTCTGGTAGGTAGACTGGTGACGCTAGCAATCTAAGCAGGACTAGCGAAAGAGGTCATTATCATGAAGATAACACTCAAGGATGTGACTATCTTCGCGCTCCAGTCTAGCTTGCCGCGCCAGAACTGGGATGATCCACTGAATCATCTTAGGAAGTTAGTGAAGTAGATTGACGTCCCGTTCCTACTTGAATTATCCAACTCCTGAAGAGACGATCCGTATGAGAGATGACTTCGAGATCGGAAACCGCAGTATCGAATCTCCAGCCATTAGCCAAGCGGCACTGCGTGTAGGTCCTGCTGCTGATGGACGAAACCGGGAAATTCCGCTGCTTGTTTGTCATGGTGCCGCTGACGGTCCCATCCTGTGGATCAACGGAGCGACACACGGTGATGAGCCGGAGGGCGCTTTCTCAATTTTCCGCCTATTTGATCAACTCGATCCTTCGGCGGTATCAGGGACGGTCGTCGGAGTCCCAGCCATGAACGTACCAGCTTTCGAAGCAGGCAAACGCGGAGATCCTCTGGATTCATTCACCTACGACATGAATCGGATATACCCCGGAAGCATCGATGGCTATCCTACCGAACGTGCGGCATGGGCACATTGGATCGCCATGAAAGATGCATGTGACCTGCAGATCGCGATTCACTCAGGAGGAGAGCACTCGTACCTCGCACATATGATTTTCGCAGCGGACAATACTCAGAGCATGGAACTTGCTGCCGCCATGGGTGCGACATGGGATTTAGTTTTTCGCAGCGGGGTTGGTGGCAAAAATCCTGCCTCGAAAATGGCGGAACTCGGAAAAGCAGGTATCACCGTAGAACTGGGAGGCAACTGCCGAACACTTACGAGTGATTTCCATGCAATCGCTGATGACCTAGCAACAAGTTATCTGAACGTCATGCGCCATTATGGTATGGTCTCCGGGGACGCGGAGTATGCTTCTGAATGGAGAATGGGTCATCAGGAGGCCTTGCTAGCACCGGCGTCAGGCATGTGGGTCGGTAGTCAGGAGTTAGTATTTGAAAAACCGATCACAAGGGACACACCCTTAGGGAAGATTTACAATCTCTATGGTGAAGTGTGCGCTGAGGTGGTGGCTCCGGAAGATGGTGTGGTATTCGGCCTGCGTTCGAGGCCCGCAGTGCTTGAGGGAGAATGGTGTTGCTTCTATGGCATCATTGATGAGGTACGTAACGACCTCATGCCCTGAATTCACTGGTCATCCAGTAACACCGGATTTTTTCAAAGGAGGTAGAGATGACAGTTACTCGTCGGCAGTTTACCAAGGTGGCGGGTGTAGGCGCTGCCGGCTTGGCTATGGCATGGCAACAAGCCTGTGCTCAGGTTGCTGAAACAGGTGAGATCTCAACCCAAACACTACATACGCTGCTTGATGCCCAGGGGCCGCGAGGAATCTACGAACGCCAAGAAGAGTTCGAACGACTACGTCGAGCGGTGGCGAATAGCATTCGGATCTCGAATGAGTTGCGAAGCTTCCCACTAAACGATGATGAGCAGCCACTCACGATTTTTCACCGAGGCTGACTTATGCAGGAATCCACTCATTTTCTAACGGTTCGGGAGTTAGCCGAGAGCCTGTCCTCTGGCGAGATGACATCAGTGCAACTCACTCAGATGTATCTTGATCGCGCCCAGGAACTCGACCCACCTCCATTTGATTTGCCGAGTGAACCAAGGCCTGACCATGAAGGACAGCTCTCTACTATGGTCACTATTGCTCGAGAGCATGCACTCGAATCGGCAGAAAGGGCAGATGCAGAGCTGCGTTCAGGTCGGCGACGCAGCATTCTGCATGGTATCCCCTATGGTGTGAAAGACCTGCTTGATACTGACGGGATTCGTACGACCTGGGGTTCTGGCATCTTCCGAGATCGAGTCCCGGACCGTAATGCGGCTGTGATTGATAGGCTAGCAGATGCTGGCGCAGTTCTTATGGCGAAGATGTCGCTCGGAGAGTTCGCTGGTGGGAACACTAGCTCTGCACTGAATCCTTGGAAACTAGATCGGACCAGCTTCGGGTCATCCAGTGGGACTGTATCGGCTGCGGTAGCCGGTCTGATTGGTTTTGGGATTGGCACGGAAACCGGCGGGTCGATCGTATTTCCTGGTTCTGCAGTTGGGGCCTCAGGGCTTCGCCCCACATTCAGTCGCGTAAGCCGTTACGGCTGTATGGCTCTTTCATGGAGCCTGGACAAGATCGGTCCAGTTGGACGCTCGGCGGAGGATTGCGGGTACATCCTCGAAGAGATTAATGGTCCTGACATCCGTGATAATTCCTCAACAGATCATCCATTTGTATTCAATCCGGATCTAGGCAGTATGCGAGGAAAGCGACTGGGTGTGCACCGCAGAGAATTCCTCCTCACCCAATCCGACCATAATCGCCAAGTCTTTCAGGAGGCGCTTGATGTTTGGGCGGATATGGGTGTGATCGTGGAGGATATAGAACTCCCGCTGTATCCGACTGGAGCACTTTTCACGACTATCGTTACGGTAGAGAGTGGCACGATATTCAAACCCCTTTTTGAGGATGGCCGGGCTTTGGGGATGTTCTCATTTAATGAAGATCGAGCTGCGGGATGGATGGCCGGCCGCATGATGCCGGCTGCGGACTATCTGACTGCTCAACGAATACGCAGTCAACTTACCCGCGAGGCAGACGAGATTTTGTCTAGGTACGATGCGGTCATTGCCCCAACATGGCCGAATGGTGCAGCACTGAGGGAAGTTAGTGAAGGTTGGCCGATTCCCGCTCGTAATGAGTGGGAGCCACCTGACGATTTTGATGTGAATACACCCAGGCTCAATTACATCGCGAACCTGGTTGGACACCCGGGCCTAAATATTCCATGCGGTTTTGACACAGACGGACTACCTCTCTGCCTCCAGATTGTTGGGTCACCATTCGACGATCAAGCTGTTCTAGATTTTGGGATGGCATTCCAAGAGGAGACTGACTGGCACCTCATACGGCCCCAATACCCATGGCGGGAGTAAAAGCGAATGTCATTTGATCTCAAAGTGTTCAATTCAATTGGATTAAGGAGGATGTTTTGTCAGAGGTGAAGATCACTATTACTAAGACTGGTCCTTGCAAGGTCGAGGGGGACGTGGAGTTGTGTGATCATGAGGGAAATTTGGTTGAGACCCGAGAGGGGAAGCCATTTTTTCTGTGTAGGTGTGGTCAGAGCGCCAACAAACCTTTTTGTGACGGGACGCACAACGAGATCTCATTCCTGTAGTTAATGAAGCAACCTGAGGGTATGATTTTGAGATTAGGGCTCGGTGAATGCGGTTGAGTCTACAGGGCAGTTGTTTTCCTTAAAGTCCGAGCCACTTTCCGAACCCGTACCCTGACGCGGAAACAGCTGCCGTAAGAGCGATGCCCCATGCCAGGTCTACATAGACCACCACAACCGGAAAATCCTTTAACATCGCCAAACATGTGAGGTCGAATGTGGCGTAGGTGACTAGGCCAAGGAATGCGCCTAACGCTATCGAGTACCCAAGTGACTGGGCTTCCAGTCCAGGTAGCACTGAGAAAACCAGCACACCTGCGATGAAGATCGAATAGAACAACAGGGCGGCTCCCCAGATGACATCGGGTCTCATAAGGTGGCCCAAGTGTTCCTGATAAAATCCTTTGGCGACGACACCCAGCCATAGCAGGTCCACAGCAAAGAAAACCAGGGCAGTTAGGGCATACAGCTTAAACATTTCGGTCGAGTACACAGGACGCTCCAGATCGTTGTCGAAGGAGTTTCTATGTGGTTTCGGGTAGGGTCACGAAAGCGATTCTAGTACCCATTCTATATCAGTAAGGTCATTAAAAATCGAGGGTGAGAACCGTAGATGATTCGGATATACACTTATGTCGATGCCCGCCCTATTGAGCTGCTCACCAATCCCGGTCCCTTCGGCCATGGTGAAAGTAATGATGGGTGAAGTCGTACCTGCCGGCGTGACACACTCAAAACCCAGACGCGGCATCTCTTCGCGCAACAGATCGAGTAGGGGCTGCCGATGTTCTTCAATTCTATCAACCCCGATTTCTCGGAGATATGGAATCGCCGCTCCTAGCGCCGCTCTAGCGGATCCAGCGACGCTTCCTGTTTCGAAAAGTGCGCTCGCTGTTTCACCAAGGTCCCAAGTAAATGGGCTGTCTGCTGGAGGATCGTAAGGTAAGAAGTGCGTTTGGTAACTATTCACTGAGCGATAGCCGAATTGGGTGCGCTGCATCACACTTCCCAAAAGGTCCTCGCGCACATAAAGAAATCCAAGCCCGAGGTCACCCATTAGCCACTTAAATCCGGAGCAGGCACAGAAGTCTACTCCACTTTCTCGTACATCAATTGGAACGGCTCCTGCAGCTTGGATGATATCGGCGTATACGTACGCTCCATTGGAGTGCGCTAAGTCGCATACTTCCTTTAGGTCATGCTGAAATCCGTTATACATGGTCACGAGCGAGATCTCGATTAGCCGAGTATTTCGGTCGACAACACGATCAAGATCCTCAAGGTCTATCTTCCCTTCACGTGGCATCACGATGCGAAGGTCTAGGCCTGCAGTTTTCTCGAGTGACTGCAGATGAATAATCGAGCTCTCAAAGTGCAACGCGTCTGTAACCACATTACCTCCTGAGTGCGGGATACCTAATCCCTGCACCACGAGGATTTCACCTGTGGTCGTGTTAGGTATATAGCTGATCTCCGTGGTCTTGGCGTTGATCAAGGATGCAAACTCTGCTTTTACCCTATTGTCCAAGTCTGGGTCAGCACTGGTCTGTGTTGTAAAACCACCGCGCCTATCGTTGTAATCACGCACCGCGTCACGAACTTTATTGGGCATGGGG
>CESG01135883.1_pt1 | contig 21363 bp, 21 predicted proteins | sample 531121 | NCBI WGS metagenome assembly CESG01 (sample SAMEA2621287, study PRJEB7988) | marine metagenome | biome: marine biome (ENVO:00000447); feature: mesopelagic zone (ENVO:00000213); material: "saline water (ENVO:00002010), including plankton (ENVO:xxxxxxxx)" | depth 800 m
CCGTGCTCACCATGGTCCTTGGTTTCCTTTCGATTAAAACAGAAAGGCTTATTTATACCGTAATTACTAGCTAGAACCATGGCCGTCGCAGACACAAGGGGAATACCTTTGTAGGCCGGGCCAAACAAAACATCAAATTCCTGCCCCGAGTGGACAATCGCCGCTGCATAGCTCTGGGCAAGAAACGATAGCTTTTCCCCAGAATTGAACAACCCAGCATTAAAAAAATAAGGGCTTTGACGGCCAGACTTGAGTGTGAATTGCCCAAAACGAAGAATGTCATGCTCAATGACAAAATTTAGAAAGTCTTCTTGAAATGACTGCATTATTCTACATTCTTCTCCACCGGCTAGCTTTCAGATCCTCATCCCTAATTATCTTTCTTTGAATTTCGCGTACAGTTTTAGGCCAAGGATTTCTGTTGTGCTTCAATTAATTGCTTAATACCATTTTCTGCAAATGCAACCATCTCTAGTAATTGGGAATGGCTAAAATCCTTTCCTTCACCCGTACCTTGAACCTCGATAAACCCCCCAGAAGCTGTCATTACAATATTCATATCTGTTTCTGCTCCGGAGTCCTCTTCGTAATCCATATCCAGTATAGTGCGTCCCCGATAAATACCTACCGACACTGAAGCAACAATTTCTTTCAATGGATTCACCTGTATCATATCCTTTTCCAGCATATAGGAAATCGCATCAATTAGAGCTACACAGCCGCCAGTGATGGATGCAGTTCGGGTGCCACCGTCAGCTTGAACAACATCACAGTCCACTTTAATGGTGTGCTCGCCGAGCTGTTCAAGGTTTACGGCTGCCCTCAACGAGCGGCCGATCAACCGCTGAATCTCAAGGCTTCTGCCGGACTGCCTTCCTTTCGCAGCTTCACGGTCCATTCGACTCCCTGTGGAGCGCGGCAGCATGCCGTACTCAGCAGTTATCCAACCCTTACCAGTGCCCTTAAGAAAACGAGGCACTGAATCTTCTACTGTCGCATTACAAAGCACTTTTGTGTCACCAAATTCAACCAATACAGACCCTTCAGCATGCATGGTGTAATGCCGGGTTAATCGAATCGCGCGTAATTCATCGGATTTACGGTTACTTGATCGAGTTTTTTCTGTCATTCGAAATATGTAAGTTAAACGAGTTTAGGTCTTAGAAAGTGCTGCAAATTATCCTCGAAATTCTCTTGTAGTGCGAGGGTAAACGCCAAGTTTGCTCGATGTCCTTGTGCTACTTGCGATAGAATGGCGCCTCTATTGCACAAAGTTTGCTGTCATGATGTTAAGTATGACTGCCTTTTCAAGGCAGCAGTTGGAAAAGGCTTGGGGCTCTCTGACATGGGAAATCCGATCCGTTAACCACCGCTACCTCGAAAGTAGTATAAAGCTCCCCGAAGCCTTTAGTGGTTTGGAAAACTCGATTCGCGAAATTGTCAGAAAACAACTTCAACGCGGTAAGGTTGAGTGCCGACTACGGTTTCAGGCAACAGAATCTATTTCCTTAGGTTTGCAGGTAAACAAAGAACTTGTTCAGAAAGTTACACAGGCAAATTCTGAGATACAGAGCCTGATTGGTAGCACATCGCAACTTAGTAGCATGGAAGTGCTTCGCTGGCCAGGGGTCATTACGGGCCAGCAGATTGATGTCGAAGCACTGGGATCAGAAGCAGTTCAGTTATTTGAAGCCGCTCTCGAGGGACTTATTGAGAGTCGGAAGCGTGAAGGGGAATCTCTAAAGCAAGCACTCTTTCAGCGTATCACCGCTATCCGAGAGATTGTTGCGAGTGTGCGGGAAAGAATGCCATATATACTCGATAGGCAAAGAAAGTCCTTGGAAGATAAGCTGGCAGAACTGAAAGTGGAGTTGGATCCCGCTAGGCTTGAACAAGAAATAGTGGTATTCGCACAGAAAGCTGATATTGATGAAGAGCTGGATCGAATTGATTCTCATCTCAAAGAGGTTGAAAGAGTATTTGAGATAAAGGGGCAAAAAGGACGTCGGTTGGACTTCCTAATGCAAGAATTAAACCGGGAAGCGAACACCCTGTCTTCAAAATCTATTGTTGTGGAAACAACCCTAGGCGCCGTGGAACTAAAAGTGCTGGTAGAACAGATGCGCGAACAGATCCAAAACGTTGAGTGAACAGATTTAAGGAACCACAAAATGCCGAAGGGAAAATTAATCATAATCACCGCTCCCTCAGGTGCAGGTAAAACAACTCTAGTTAACGCGCTGTTAAAAGACGATGACAATCTGCGGGTCTCGGTATCTCATACAACACGGCCAGGACGTCTCCGCGAGGAAAATGGTATCAATTATCACTTTATCGATGAAAAGGAATTCATGAGCATGCTTTCCGCTGGAGAATTTCTGGAAAACGCTGAAGTCTATGGGCATCACTACGGCACTTCTCAGCGCTCGGTAAACAAACAATTGGACGAAGGATACGATGTAATTCTGGAAATCGATTGGCATGGCGCTGCACAAGTGCGTAACGTCAAGCCCGAGGCATGTTTCATATTTATCCTCCCCCCCTCCATTCAAGCACTTACCGAGCGACTCACCGAACGCGCTCAAGACAATCGGACAACAATAGAAAGCCGCATGCAACAGGCCCGCAGCGTTCTCGAACATGTCGCCGAGGCCGACTACATCGTGGTTAATGATAAGTTCAAGACGGCGCTAAGTGATATCCAAGCCATCATTCATTCCAAGCGCCTGACCGTCGCAAATCAAGAGAAAACCCTAGCACCACTCCTAGACAGCCTGACCAAGGATTGAAATCCAACGATTTGGTGCTCAAATAGGGCGAAATAGTCTCCCGAAAAATATGCAATTTCCGCGGGAATTCAGTAAAATCCCCGATCCTCAACCGTCAAGCCAAAAAACAATGGAAAAGCGGGCTGTAACGCCAATCCTGCCCACCCAAGGCAACGACGACAATTTGACAGAACGCGCTAAGCGATAAGGTTTTAGGCAATAAAATGGCACGAATTACTGTAGAAGATTGTTTGGACAAAGTAGATAACCGCTTCGAGTTAGTGATGGTCTCGAGCAAACGCGCTCGCCAGCTACAAATCGAAGGCAAGGACCCAATGGTGTCTATCGACAATGATAAGCCCACGGTTATAGCGCTTCGTGAAATCGCCGACGACCTGGTGACTGCCGAAATCTTGGTGGACAAACCAAGCGTAGAGCTAGAAGAGGGGTTTAATGCTATAGAGGAAACTCCTGCGGAAACAGCGGCGCAGGAAGAAAAGCCTCCCGCAGAAGAGTAAGTCTTAAGGGGTAGTTTCTTGCAAATAGCCACACCGGACACTATAGACTCTCTCGCCGACGATCTTTCCAGTTACCTAGGTAAAGATCAGATTAATAATGTCAGGCGCGCCTATTATTACGCAGAACAGGCTCATGAAGGGCAGTTTCGCCATACCGGTGATGCCTATGTCACCCACCCTTTAGCAGTTGCCTCCATTCTTAGCGAAATGCACATGGACCATCAAAGCCTAATGGCTGCCATGTTGCACGATGTAATTGAAGATACGGGTGTTACAAAGACTGCGATCAAATCCCAGTTCGGGAACACTGTTGCTGACCTGGTGGACGGAGTCAGCAAGCTCAACAAAATCACATTTAGCAGCCATGCGGAAGCACAGGCCGAAAACTTCCAGAAAATGGCCATGGCCATGGCGAAAGACCTTCGGGTTATCCTGGTGAAGATCGCCGACCGCCTGCACAATATGCGCACGCTAGAGGTCCTTACCTCGGACAAACGTCGTCGCATCGGACGGGAGACGCTGGACATCTATGCCCCAATTGCTAATCGGCTTGGTATGAACAATGTGCGCGTGGAATTTGAGGAGTTGTGTTTTACCGCCCTTTACCCAATGAGGGAAAGACGAATTAGCGCCGCTGTGAAACGTGTTCGTGGCAACCGTAAGGAAATCGTACTGCAGATTCAGACCTCCCTGGAGGCCTGCCTCGAGCGCGAAGGCCTTCCAGGCAGAACCATTGGTCGCGAGAAACACCTTTATTCCATCTATGAGAAGATGCGCAGCAAGCATAAATCTTTCTCCGAGATCATGGATGTTTACGCGTTTCGTATCGTCGTCGATAGTGTCGATGCTTGTTATCGGGTGCTTGGTGCGGTGCATAGCCTCTATAAGCCGGTCCCCGGCCGTTTCAAAGACTATATCGCTATCCCCAAGGCGAATGGTTATCAGTCCCTGCATACAACTCTGTTTGGCATGCACGGCGTGCCTATTGAAATTCAAATTCGCACCGAAGAGATGGAAGCAATGGCCAACAATGGCATCGCCTCACACTGGCTCTATAAGTCTAGTGACGATTTGCCCAGCAACGCCCACATTCGTGCCCGCGAATGGGTCAATGGCCTGTTAGATATTCAGAAACACGCAGGGAATTCATTGGAGTTTATAGAGAATGTGAAAATAGATTTATTCCCGGACGAGATCTATGTGTTTACGCCGAAGGGAACGATCTTCGAGCTTCCGGCTGGCTCGACTGCTGTGGATTTTGCTTACGCGATTCACACCGATGTGGGTAGTTCATGTGTGGCCTGCCGTATCTCACGCAGGCTAGCGCCTCTAAGTGAACCTCTGCAGAGCGGTCAAACAGTTGAAATAATCACTGCACCGGGCACCCAGCCCAACCCAGCATGGTTAAGCTTTGTGATCACCGGTAAGGCTCGCAGCAATATCCGCCACCATCTCAAGAACCAGAAATACTCAGAATCGGTTGCTCTAGGTCGTAGGCTTCTTAACAAGGCACTAGCAAATTTTGGTAGCAACCTTGCCTCGGTCGCCAAAGAAAATATCAACACCGTGCTAAATCAAACAAGCCTTAAATCGCTGGACCAGTTGCTTGAGGAAATCGGACTCGGCAATCGTATGTCCTACTTGATTGCCCAAAGACTAACAAAACATAGCGACATTGCTTTGCTCGAGAATGGGAGCAAACCAGAGCAGCAGGAATCCCTAGCCATTCGGGGCTCGGAAGGCATGGTAATGAATTATGCCAAGTGCTGTCATCCAATTCCTGGTGATCCGATCGTTGGTCATATCAGTTCTGGTCGTGGCATGGTAATTCACACCGATGATTGCAACAATATCACCGAAATCCGGGACAATCCGGAAAAATGTGTGGCCGTTAGTTGGGACCCGAATGTGGAAGGCGAGTTTTCGGTCGAGCTGCGGGTAGAACTGGAGAACCTGCGAGGCATCATCGCCACACTCGCCACTACCATTACCGGTGCAGAGGCCAACATAGAGAAGATTAGCACGGTAGAGCGGGATGCCCGCTTCATCATTGTGAATCTGTCTCTCAATGTGCGCAACCGCGTGCATCTGGCCCATGTCATGAAACGAGTGCGCCTAATCAAAGCGGTAACCAGTGTCACTCGAGTGAAGAGCCGCCGAGTACGGAAAGTTATTAAGAGCTCTATTGGAGCTTAACAAAGAGCGTCATGTCTAACATCGGATCCATACATACCGATGCTGCCCCAGCTGCTATTGGCCCGTATTCCCAGGCTATCAAGTCCGGTGCGCTCGTGTTTTTTTCCGGTCAGATACCACTGGACCCAGAGACCCAGACGCTGGTTGACGGAGGTATTGAAGAACAAACCAGACAGGTCTTCCGTAATTTGTCAGCAATTGCCGAGGCTGCAGACACTCACTTACAGAATGCTGTCAAACTGACAATTTATCTGACCGATCTCAATAATTTCACACAGGTAAACAGCGTCATGGCGGAACATTTTTCTGAGCCTTACCCTGCCCGGGCCACGATTCAGGTCAGTGCGCTTCCAAAACAGGCAATGATAGAAGTAGACGCTATCGTTGCAGCTTAGCGATTACTCAGCGGTTCCCACTAGATTTATCGTAAAGCAAGCGTAAGTGCTATCCTGACATTTCAGGATTAAATTAGTAATGCACAGCGAACCAATCGACCAGATTCCCCTTACCCGGCTAAAAGGTGTTGGGCCTGCGCTTGAAAAAAAGTTTAACCAGCTAGGCATCTATAATGTCCAAGACCTGTTGTTCCATGTGCCGCTACGATACGAAGATCGAACAAAGATTAGTTTGATAGGAAAGGTTAAGATCGGCGATCAGGTCCAACTGCAGGGAGAGATAGTCAATAGCACTATCCAGTTTGGCCGACGTCGCAGCCTGCACTGTGTGATCCGAGATAACACAGGGTTTATCAACTTGCGCTTTTTCCATTTCAGCGCGGCACAGAAGGAGATGCTTCGGACAGGCAAACAAGTTCGCTGTTTCGGAGAAGTAAGGCGCGGTAGATCTGGCCTGGAAATGTACCATCCGGAATATCGGATTCTGGAAGACCCCGAAAATGAACCGGTTGCTGATTCCCTCACTCCTAACTACCCAACTACTGAGGGATTACAACAAGGTAGATTACGAAATGTGGCGCGGCAGGCGTTAGAAATTCTAGAGGATTCTGGCCAGGTACAGGATTACCTGCCACCATATCTAACACATCAACTTGGGCTTCAGAGCCTCACCGAAGCAATAAAACTTATTCATCGGCCTCCCATTGATTCGGCTTTAAGTTGGACCAACGAAGCGATTAATCCGGGCCAGAAGCGACTTGCTTTCGAAGAACTGCTCGCACACCGCCTGTGTATGCGCCGATTCAGAAATGATTCCAAAAAGCAGAGCGCTCCTCAGCTGCAAGCCGACGATAAGCTGATCTCGAGATACCTGCAAATCCTACCTTTCACGCTGACCGGCGGGCAGCAGAAAGCCTATCTACAGATTGCGCAGGACTTGGCAAGCGTCTGCCCCATGCTAAGGCTCCTACAAGGAGATGTCGGTTCGGGAAAGACGGTGGTAGCTGCCCTTTCTGCTTTGCATGCCATCGGAAGCGGTTACCAAGCAACATTAATGGCTCCTACCGAAATCCTTGCAGAACAGCACTTGCTTAACTTTAGGAATTGGTTTGCACCCCTTGGGATCAGCGTAGGCTGGCTGAGCGGGAAAAGCAAAGGCTCGGAACGAAGGCAAATTCTCGACAGCCTTGCTGAAGGTACCTGCCAGCTACTTATTGGCACACATGCTCTATTCCAAAATGATGTAGCCTATCTCCGCTTGGGCTTGATAATCATTGACGAGCAACATCGGTTTGGAGTTCACCAAAGATTAGCGCTTCGTGAGAAAGCGGCCACCGGCGATATCAATCCCCATCAGCTGGTAATGACCGCAACTCCTATCCCGAGAACTCTTGCTATGAGCGCCTATGCTGATCTGGATAACTCGATCATTGATGAACTGCCGCCGGGTAGAACCCCCGTAAATACAGCGATTATCTCAAGTGCCCGTCGCGAAGAAGTTATCGACCGCATCAACAAGGCTTGTTCTGGAGGCAGCCAAACCTATTGGGTTTGCACACTTATCGAGGAATCCGAAGTTCTACAATGTCAAGCAGCGGAAGTAACCGCGGAGAAACTGATAAACCAACTGCCTCATCTTGCCATTGCTCTAATCCATGGGCGTATGAAGTCTAAGCAAAAGATGGAAGTAATGGACCGCTTCCAAACCGGGGATATACAGCTACTAGTTGCAACGACCGTAATTGAGGTCGGCATGGATGTGCCCAACGCAAGTGTAATGGTCATCGAAAACCCAGAGCGGCTGGGGCTTTCCCAACTACATCAGCTACGTGGAAGGATTGGCCGAGGCCACCTGGAGAGCCATTGCCTGCTGCTTTACCAGACTCCGCTTTCAGACGCGAGCAAACAACGCTTGCAAGTAATAAGAGAAAGTACCGATGGATTCCATATCGCCGAAAAAGATCTGGAGCTAAGAGGCCCTGGCCAGGTATTAGGCACCCAACAAGCCGGGCTGATGACTTTTCGCGTGGCCGACATTACCAGAGACGCAAAGTTACTCGACGAGGTACACGATGCATCGGAAATCATACTGCAACAGTACCCTGAAATAATCGACCCCCTAGTCAAACGTTGGTTGGGTGACCGGGTAAACTATGTCAAAGTTTAGGAATGTTTCAACAAAACGAGCGCCATTGTTTGCAAGGAATTAAATCTTTATGCTATGCGCTTCATTGAGGAATGCGGGGCACGGTACAGTTCTAGATTTACGCATATGAATGATTTTTCCTCTATATGGGCCAAAATAATTAACCAGTTCCGGACCCTGTTCCCTGATTTTTATGAAAAACTACCTGCCTTCATCGAGCTTACTCGGTTAAACAAACCAATCGGTATTTATCTGTTGCTCTGGCCAACTATCGGTGCATTGTGGATAGCGGCAGAGGGGCTGCCAGATCTTTGGCTACTGCTCATCTTTGTGCTGGGAACCGTAATCATGCGTTCAGCTGGTTGTTGCATGAATGATTTCGCGGACTACAAAATCGATGGCAGCGTCAGTCGCACACAAGGGCGACCACTCGCGCGTGGCACTTTAAGGCGCCAGGACGCGTTTTATTACTTTAGTGTCTTATCGACGGTCGGCTTCTTTCTTGTGTTATTCACAAACCTCTACACTATTTTGCTGTCTTTTGGCGCTATTATCATCGTGGTCATCTACCCTTTTATGAAACGCTATACCAACCTACCTCAGCTGGTGCTGGGCACTGCTTTTTCCTGGGGTATATTAATGGCATTCACAGCCCAAGCGGAAACCATACCGCGACCGGCGTTGTTGCTATTTGTGGCCAATGTAATCTGGGCTATAGCCTACGACACACAGTATGCGATGGTAGATCGAGAATTTGATATCGAGATAGGCGTTAAGTCAACTGCCGTTCTATTCGGCGATATGGACAAGTACTTTATCGCACTCTTACAAATCATGTTTGTCGTCTCGATGTGGTTGGCTGGCCAACAGCTTGAGCTGGGGTCGGCTTACTATTTATCCTTGCTTTCCGTCTGCGTGTTGCTCGCCTATCAGCAATATCTCATTAAGGACCGGCTGCCAGATCTTTGTCTCAAAGCGTTTCTCAACAACAACTGGGTTGGTGCTGTAATATTCGTGGGCGTTGTTCTCAGCCACCTCTGAGCGTGAATGTCCGCTCCTTTTATTGTTATTAGTGGCTGGAAGCGGTTTCCAAAATTTCACGCACCAGTGAACGCTTGGATACCAGTCTGTGCCCGCCCCAATATCAGGGCGTGAATGTCCTGAGTCCCTTCATAAGTATTCACGACTTCCAGGTTCTGAGCGTGCCGCATAACTGGATACTCATCTGAAATGCCGTTGCCTCCTAACATGTCCCTCGCGTTCCGAGCCGTATCGAGCGCCTTGAGGCAGGAATTTCGCTTCAGAAGCGAGATAAGCGGTGGCGCCAGCTTACCTTGATCTTTTAGACGGCAAGCCTGCAGGCAACCTTGCAGTCCTAGTGAAATATCGGTTTGCATCTGGGCTAGTTTTCTTTGAATGAGCTGGTTAGCCGCCAACGGTCTACCAAACTGTTTCCGATCCATTGTGTACTGAAGCGCTGTATGCCAGCAGGTTTCTGCTGCTCCCAATGCTCCCCATGCGATGCCTAGCCTTGCCGAGTTAAGGCAACTGAAAGGGCCAGCCAGCCCTTCCGCGTCTGGCAATTTGTTTTCTTCGGGAACAAAAACTTCGTCCATGACAATTTCACCAGTAATGGATGCCCGCAGAGCTAGTTTGCCTTCTATTTTTGGCGCGCTCAGCCCATCCATGCCCTTATCAAGAATAAACCCGCGGATAGCACCCGCTTCATCCTTTGCCCAGATAATAAACACATCGGAGATCGGAGAGTTGCTGATCCAGCTCTTGGCCCCAGACAGACTATATCCACCCTCAACCTTTCGTGCACGGGTGTTCATACCGCCTGGGTCCGAACCGTGATCCGGCTCGGTTAACCCAAAGCAGCCTATGAATTCACCACTTGCTAGCTTGGGCAGGTACCTTTCTTTCTGTTCCTTAGTACCGAAATTATTGATGGGATGCATGACCAGGCTTGACTGCACGGACATCATGGACCTATAACCTGAATCTACCGATTCTATCTCGCGGGCAATCAGTCCGTAGCAGACGTAACTCATTCCGGCACAGCCATAACCTTCTATCATCGGGCCAAGTAATCCCAGGGCCCCCATTTCACGAAAAATTTCCGGATCGGTCTCTTCATTGCGATACGCTACCCGCACGCGGGGAAGAAGTTTTTCTTGCGCATACTGTTTAGCAGTATCACGCACCATGCGCTCTTCTTCGTTGAGTTGCTCTTCCATAAGGAATGGATCTTGCCAATTAAATGACACATTGTCCGATCTGACAGACATGGGGGTCTCCTGAAAGTTGGTCCTAAAACTGAAAGCTTAACCTCACCCGAGAGGGCGCATCATTCTAGCAAATTCCCGATGTATACTCTAAAAACACAGCGGCTACTTTTTGCTAAAATAGCACACCATGGATGTTTCCCTCATACTAGACTCGCTCAACGAGCAACAACGCAATGCTGTTGCTAGTCCAGCTGAGAAACTACTGGTGCTGGCTGGCGCCGGCAGTGGCAAAACAAGGGTGCTCGTGCATCGTATAGCCTGGCTATTGCAAGCCGAGCAGGCCTCTCCTTTCGCCGTATTAGCGGTGACCTTTACCAACAAAGCGGCTCGGGAAATGCGAGGACGTATCGAGACCCTGTTGGGCCAGTCTTTTAACGGAATGTGGGTAGGGACTTTTCATGGGCTCGCCCACAGATTGCTCCGCTCTCACTGGGCCGAAGCAGGGTTACCACAAGATTTTCAGATTCTCGATGCGGAAGATCAGTTCCGCTTGATCAAGCGTATCAATCGCTCCCTGCATATCGATGAGGACAAGTGGCCCGCCAGACAGTGCCAATGGTACATCAACACTCAGAAAGATGAGGGGCTACGGGCAGTCAATATCGAACACTTCGATGACAATTACACTAAGACGATGCTAGATGTTTATACGGCGTATGAAGAAGCCTGCACCCGCGGTGGAATGATTGACTTCGGAGAAATACTCCTGCGCGCCCATGAACTGTGGTTAAAGAATCCCCAAATCCTCGAACACTACCAGAAACGATTTCAATATATTCTCGTCGACGAATTCCAGGATACGAATGCAATACAGTATGCCTGGTTGCGCGTGCTAGCCGGCGGAAATTATGGCCGCAACAAACAGTTAATGGTTGTTGGTGACGACGATCAGTCCATTTACGGTTGGCGTGGCGCAAGAATCGAGAACATTCAGCAGTTCAACGTAGACTTTGCTGATGCCGAGATAGTCCGCTTGGAACAAAACTACCGCTCCACTTCTACTATTTTGAAAGCCGCTAATGGGCTTATTGCCAATAACCAGGGAAGACTCGGCAAAAAGCTCTGGACCGAAGGCGTCGAAGGAGAACACATCAGCCTTTATGAGGCGTTAAACGAACAGGATGAAGCGCGTTTCATTGTCGACCGACTGCAGGATTGGTTTAACAACGGGAACCAGCGCAGTGATGCTGCCATCCTCTACCGTTCCAATGCACAATCACGCGAACTGGAAGAGGCCTTGCTGAGAGTAGGTATGCCCTATCGAATCTATGGTGGCCATCGTTTCTATGAAAGATTAGAAATCAAGAACGCTCTAGCCTATCTCCGATTACTAGCAAACAGAAATGACGATACCGCTATCGAACGCATTATCAACGTCCCTACCCGTGGTATAGGTGGTCGAAGCCTGGACGTAATTCGGACTGTAGCTAGAGAGGAAAATGTCTCTCTATGGCAAGCCTGTGCCAGATGTGTCAATGAAAATTTGGCGGGTTCCCGCGCCGTTAATGCAATTCTGGCTTTTCTGGAACTAATTGACAAACTGCAGTCCGAATGTGAAGGGCTCGAATTACACGAAAAAGTAGAACGTGTCATCGCGAATAGTGGCCTCATTCAACATCATGAAAAAGAAGGCGGGGAAAAAGCGCTGGCCCGCAAAGAAAACCTGGAAGAGCTGGTGAATGCGGCAAGCAATTTTGATGACGTAGCTCTGGGCGATGAGGTTGATGTTAAATCGCCTGCTTTCCTTGCCGCTTTCCTCGATCAGGCCTCGCTCGATGCGGGTGATACCCAGGCAGACGAAACGGATGATGCCGTGCAGTTGATGACACTGCACTCAGCAAAAGGCTTAGAATTTCCCCTGGTTTTCCTAGCCGGGATGGAAGAGGGTTTGTTCCCTCATAGAATGTCAATGGACAAAATCGCTAGCCTGGAAGAAGAGCGTCGGCTCTGTTATGTGGGCATAACCCGGGCCAAAAGCAAACTCTATTTGACCCATGCCGAATCGCGACGGTTACATGGCGAAGTGAATCTTTGCCGCCCTTCCCGCTTTATTAAAGAAATACCAAAGGAACTTATCGATGAAATTAGGCTGAAGGCAACCGTTAGCCGGACCAAGGTTCACCGCAGGAATGGTATGCACGATTCATTGAGCAGCGGAGCTGAAATACCACAAACCGAAATATCACTAGGACAACGCGTAGCGCACGGTAAATTTGGTGAGGGTGTTGTATTAAACTACGAAGGACAGGGCAGCAATGCAAGAGTTCAGGTAAACTTCGATGCAGCAGGTAGCAAATGGCTAGTACTATCTTACGCAAAGCTTGAAGTTTTGGGTTAAGCAGTTAACGCAGGATTAAGCATGATTGCAAAAATTAAGGCAGATACCCAGGGAGGACTAATCGTTACTACAGTATTTTTCCTGGCGCTGCATGGTTGCAGCGGAGAACAACAGGATAGTTTCAGGCAATCTGCGGCGGTAGATGATCAGACTGTTTATGAATGGAAGATGATTACTTCCTGGCCCAAGAACTTGCCGGCCCTTGGCACCTTGCCAGAACATTTTGCCGAGATTGTGGGAAAAATGAGTAACGGGCGAATGCTCATTCGCGTATACGGCGCTAATGAGCTGGTAGGCGGCCTGGAAGTCTTCGATGCGGTTTCACAAGGCGTCGCAGAGATTGGCCACACTGGCGCATACTACTGGCAAGGAAAGATACCTGCCGCCCCTTTTTTCACAACAATTCCCTTTGGCATGACCAGCTACGAACAGGATGCCTGGTTACGCTACGGCGGTGGCAACGAGTTATGGCAGGAGCTTTACGCGCCCTTTAACCTGTTCCCTGTGCGCGGTGGTAACTCCGGCGTACAGATGTTCGGTTGGTTCAACAAAGAGATCAATTCGTTGGAAGACCTGCAGGGTTTAAAGATGCGCATACCAAGCCTTGGCGGAGAGGTATTTCGCCGGGCTGGAGGCGTTCCAGAAACCATGCAAGTGAGTGAAGTGCTTACTGCATTGCAGACTGGCAGGTTAGACGCCGCAGAATTTGTAAGCCCCTACAACGATCTTGCAGCGGGCTATCACGATGTCGCTGACTACTACTATTATCCCGGTTGGCACGAGCCGGGATCGACTTTAGAAACCATTTTCAATAAAGAAAAGCTTGACGCGTTGCCCTCTGACCTCCGAGAAATTCTTATGGCGGGGACGGAAGTAATGAATCAACTTCTTCTGGATCTGCTCATGGCTGAAAATAATAAAGCGTTGCGGACGCTAGTTGAAGACCACGATGTGCAGCTGCGCCGCCTACCTGATGACGTGTTGCTCGAGCTACGCAGAATTTCTGAAGAGGTAGTAGCTGAGCTTGGCCAGACCGATGAAATCACGGCTCGTATCTACGAATCCTGGAAAGGTTTCAAGGACGGTGTAATGGACTATAACCACATCGCCGAAGAAGCGCTGATTGAAGCGCGCAAGTTGCCCAGCAATTAATCCGGCAACGGTCGCGATTTTCCTGCATCATCAATCGCGACAAATACGAACAAACCTTCCGCCACTTTAAGGTTATCAATTTGGTTTAATTGATGAGAGGTCCGTACATCAACGGCGATATGCAGCGAGGTGCGACCACGCTTCGTGACATAGCAATAACAACTGACTGTCGAGCCCACGCTTACCGGGCGCAAAAAGGCCACATTTTGGATCGCCACCGTTGCCGATCTCCCCTTCGTTACTTTTTTGCTAATTATCCCAGCCGCTAAATCCATCTGTGATACCAGCCACCCGCCGAAGATATCGCCGCTGGGATTAGTATCTTTTGGCATGGCTAGTGTTTGTAAGGCGAGCTCTCCTAACGGTTCCGAAGTTGCTACTTCTTCTTTGCTCATGCTTGATTCCTTTTATGGATTAATAACTGACGGCAGCCAAGTTACCAGACCCGGCTGTAAGGCAAGCAACAACATAAGGCCGAGCTGGATGATAACAAACGGAATAACACCCCTATAAATTTCACCAGTAGTAATAGTATCAGGCGCCACGCTGCGCAAGTAGAACAGAGAAAACCCGAAGGGAGGTGTTAGGAAAGAGGTCTGTAAGTTAACGGCAATAATGACGCCCAGCCAGATCGGATTTAGCCCCATGGCTAGCAAAATAGGCCCAACCAACGGCACCACCATGAACGTGATCTCAATGAAATCGAGAATAAATCCGAGAAGGAAAATCACCAGCATAACTATTACCGTAGCGGCAATAACACCACCAGGCAGATCAGTCAACAATTGCTCAATGAGCAGGTCACCTCCAAACCCTCTAAATACGGAAGAGAAAATGGTTGCCCCAACCAGAATCAAATAAACCATGGACGTAATGCGAGTCGTTGCAATGGCCACTTCATGTAATACTTTTACATTAAGCTCTCGTTTAGCCAATGCCAGCAGAATTGCGCCAAGCGCACCGACTCCAGCTGCTTCTGTTGGTGTGGCGATCCCTACCAGAATGGACCCGAGTACGGCAATCATCAACAATACCGGCGGTAGCAGGCCTTTCATCAGGGCAAAGCCGATTTCGCTTTTTGTAAGCTTTGTATGATCCAGTTCAACCTGCGGTACGTCGTGTGGTCTGAACAGGGCAACGGTGAAAACATAGGCCGCGTACGCAAGCACTAAAAGCAGACCGGGTATAATTGCACCGGCAAATAAATCGCCGATAGAAACAAAGTCCGGTGCAAAAACTCCCTGATTCAGTTGGGACTGTTGATAGGCATTGGAGATCACCTCGCCTAATAGCACCAGACAAATAGATGGGGGAATAATTTGTCCAAGTGTGCCTGTAGCACAAAGTGTACCGCAAGCAAGAGAAGGCCTGTAGCCCGTGTTCAGCATTGTCGGGAGTGACAGAATACCCATTGTGACCACAGTGGCGCCAACAATCCCCGTGCTGGCAGCCAACAACATCCCCACCACTATTACCGAAATACCCAGGCCTCCGGGAATGCGTCCGAACACCAGGGCCATGTTTTTTAAAAGGTCCTCTGCGATTCGGGACTTCTCCAACATAGAGCCCATAAATACGAATAGGGGCACCGCAAAGAGATTCTGGTTTACCAATACTCCATAGATTCGATTTGGTATCAGGCTGATATATGCCGCATCGAAATTGCCAGAAAGCACCCCCAGCCCAGCAAATAAAATCGATACACCGGCCAGCGTCAATGCTACCGGGTAGCCCATCATCAAGACCAGACAGACGACTACGAAAAAAATAAGAGGAAGGAGCTCAGGCACTAAGGCTTGGTCTCATTAAATTGTCGAATCGATTTAAGTAATTCAGAAATACCCTGGACAATAAGCAGCACAGCTAACACAAAGATCGTGGTTTTCAACAAATAGACATAAGGCAATCCACTAGGATCAGCAGAGCTCTCCCGAACGCGCCAGGAAACAGATATATAGTCCTGGCTCACCCAGATAATGAAGACAGCGCTTGGCACGAGGAAAAGCAAAGTGCCAATGAGGTCGACGACTGCCTTGTAACGCTCTGTTAGGCGGGAGTAGAAAATATCCACCCGCACATGGCCCTGCTCCTTCAACGTGTAGGCTGCCCCGAGGGTGAAGATTAGTGCATTAACGTATGTGATCGATTCCTGCAGGGCAATGGACCCAAACTGGAATGCGTAGCGGAGAGTTACAATAACCACCACTAACACCACCATGCCAGCCGTTAGCCAGGCTATAGTTCTCCCAATAATATCGATGGTTTTGTCAATTAGATCTATCGCGCGCTGCATGCCGGTCCGTCTACTTAATTTTCTGCTTGTTCTCTTAAGGCCACTGGTTAAACGGCTGGGCGCACATTATTGCACAGCAACCTTGATCAACCGAATTATCGGTCGCCGGCCAGAGTCAGAACCCCAACCAGACCCCCAATAATCGGTAAGTCAGCAGCACCAGGGCAACAGTAAGGGAGATCATGAGCAGGCCTAATCCCTGTGCCAGTCCACGCTTAATCCGGGAAATCAAACGCGCCCCCAAATTTGCACCCCTCTCAAATTTGGCTGGTATGGATATGAAGAGGCTCGCAAAACTTAAAAGTGTGGCTGCCCAACAGAAACCAACGATGGCCGGGATCAGCAGGTCATACTCAGCCGCACTACCAACTTCGAATAGACTCATAAGGAATAGCCCAGCAAAAATAACGCCTAATAAACCAATAAAAAGCCTAAATCGGCTTAAAAAAGTAGCAATTACTTGTAACCGTTCTATCATAAGTCGTCTGGGCAACTCGATTAGAGGCTGCCCAGAGCATACCTAGTTAATTGAGGACCATCCACAAAGGAATGTTTTGCTCTGATTACCAAACCTAACATGCCCTTCTTGGCAGGAATTGACGACGATGAACAACCAGTGTTCGAAAGCCTCGAAGTGGAATTACTGGATCCGGAAACAAGCCACATCCGCCTGTTGAAATCACCCCTATTTGCACGGAATCTTGCTGCGGGCGACAAGCTCAGGATAATCGATCAGGGCTCTGCGGAGTACGAACTGATTAAGCGTAGCGGTAATCTCTCTGTCCGGGTATTTCGTAAGTATCAGGTAGAGACATTGAGCCAATACCTGACTCCGGCAATTGACAAACTTGGTGGCTGCCTTGATTTACAAACCGATCGCGCCCTAGTTTACAGCATTCATGTTTCCATTGGGTTCGCGGTTATAGAAGAATTATTGAACACCGCAGGCGCTGAATATCCCGACACATTTTGGTATTATGGCAACGTATATGATCCTGATGACGGAACCACGCCCATGCTCTGGTGGCAACAGTTTGATAGTCAGGAATGAGAAGCGCTTGCTAATTTTGAATCGGATTTGATCCTATGTTGATTGTTGTATCTCCTGCAAAGTCCCTTGATTTTGAGACTCCAGTGAAAACAGAAAAGTTTTCTAAGCCCGCCTTTTTAAGTGAAGCGACCGAGCTGGTCCGTGATTTAAAAAAGCTCCACCCTGAAGAGCTACAGGAATTAATGGGCATTAGCGAGACGCTTGCCGCAGAAAATTTCTCTCGCTATTCAAATTGGCACACTCCTTTTAATCTGGATAATGCCAGGCAAGCTATCTTCGCTTTCAAAGGGGATGTTTACCTCGGGCTCAAGGCGGAGCACTTTGGAGCCTCCGATTTGAACTTTGCTCAGCGGCACTTACGAATACTATCCGGTCTTTATGGTGTCTTGCGTCCCCTGGATCTGATGCAGCCCTACAGGTTGGAAATGGGTACTACGTTTGCCGCTAGAGGTAAAAAGAACTTGTACGAATTTTGGGGTTGCAAGCTCACTGCAGCGCTGAATCAAGAATTCGAACAAGCGGGACAAAAACACAACGCGCTAATTAACCTAGCTTCCAACGAATACTTCAGTTCACTCGATACCAAGGCGCTGAAGGCCACAATCGTTACCCCTGTGTTTAAGGACTGGGCCAAAGGGCAGTATCGCGTGCTCAGCTTTTACGCAAAGCGGGCTCGGGGTGAGATGGCAGCCTACATTATCAAAAACCGGATAAATTCCCCTACAAAGCTGAGAGATTTTAATGTCGGTGGGTACAAGTATAGTGAAGAAGAGTCTTCGAGCGACCGCATAATTTTTAACCGCAAGCAAAAGAGTTAGTAGCCAACCTGTGATCCATGCCTTTCCCTGCCCCTGCCCCTTTCAGTCAGGCTAGTGAAAACAACAAGCTTCCAATCCTGGACGTACTCAAGCGCCATCTAATAAACCGAAGTTCATTGTTGGAGGTCGGTGGAGGGACTGGTCAACACGCGGCTTTTTTCGCCAAGCATTTTCCTGACCTTATTTGGCAATCATCCGATATCCCTTCTAACGTGAAGTCCCTTAACTTGCGCCTCGCCAACGCGAAGCTAAAAAATCTACCCCTTGCAACTAGCCTCGATGTGAACGAAGAGACATGGAATTATGGGGTTTATGACGCCATTTTCAGTGCTAACTGCCTGCATATAATTTCGGAAGATTCCGCAATAAACTTACTTAGAGGCGCAGCCAAACACATAAATAATGGTGGTGTATTGCTGGTCTATGGCCCATTCAAGTATCGCGGTAAATTCACAACCAAGAGCAACGCCGGCTTTGACAGGTGGTTGAAAGCGCGGGACCCCGAGAGCGGAATAAGAGACTTTGAATGGGTTAACGAGCTAGCCGAAGAAGTCGGTTTCTCTCTCGTTGAAGACAACGCCATGCCAGCCAACAATCAATTATTAGCTTGGGCTAAAATCACAAGAGAAGCCAGCTAATATTATAAAACCTGGAAAATATGAACGTTCTCCAGCCCCGGGCTAGCCCATTGTGGATACTTATCAACAAACGCCTGATGCACCGGCGTCCTAATGCTCTCGTCGTCTATATAGCTCAAAGTTTGGTCAAAAAGTTGATCGCCTATCTTCAATCGTACCCGGGGATCTCTTACAACATTTTTGTTCCACCTCCGTAAGTCGGGGAAATCTCCTCCTCCGTAGTATGCTGAAAACAGATAGAAACTATCATTGTATGTCGCGCAGTAGGTGGTCACTGAGTGGGGAATCAACCAGGGGGAACGCGTTTGGACAAAGATTTCTTCATGCTGCTCCGTAAATGACCAGTCAGCAACGTCTTCTGTTGCGAGTTCTCCGGTTAGCCAAAGCCCTGGACTCTGGTCCTGAGGTTCGTAACCAACGACGAGGAGAGACAGGATCGTAAAAAGAGTAATCACTATCAGGCTAATTCCGCCTATTTGAAATATTTTCCCCATCATCACGTCCTATGTTTAAAAACATTATTTTTAGATTACGAATTGGCCCAGCTTTCAGCAAATTATGATACACATCTGCCAGTTCCTTTTCTATGGAAGAGGTTTTCAATCAAGGGGGCCAAGATTTAGTTTTATTAGTCAGTAACGTCTTTGTACGGCAGAAGATTATTTGCCTCTCTGCTGTACTGCAATATATGCGGTCGCTCTTCTCTTAGAAACCCTGCAATCGCCTCAGCAAACCCCTGATTAGCAAGCCAGTGGTTTGAATAGGTGAAAATTGGTTCGAAGCCTCGCCGAATTTTGTGCTCCCCCTGTGCTCCGGCGTCGAAAGATTTGAGCCCGTGCTCAATTGCGTATTCCTGTCCCTGATAGTAACAGGCCTCAAAGTGCAGAAACTGATGATCAAACCTGCAACCCCAGTAGCGACCAAACAGCGTTTCTTCATTCTTAAAGAAGAGGGCTGCGGCAATATCCTGGTCGTCCTGCACGGCATTTATCAGGACAAGCTGTTCTGGCATTGTTTCTGCAACAACATGGAAAAATTCCAGTTCAAGATAACCCTGCATTCCTCGCATCAGGTAAGTGCTTTGGTAAAACAGATAAAAGTCTGCCCATTGTTGCTCGGTGATACAAGCTCCCTCTGTTCTTCGAAATGTTATACCGTGGTCGTGCACGTATTTACGTTCCTTGCGGATGGATTTGCGCTTTCGTGAGTTAAGAAATGTCAGGAAATCGTTAAAGGACTCGTAGCCTTTGTTCTGCCAATGAAACTGGGTAGCAATGCGAGGCTGGACACCTAGTAGTCCGAGAGCGTCGTGTTCTTCTTCTGATGGAAATAACACGTGCCAAGAAGAGGCACCGATAAGTTTTGCCTTCTCCTTTATCTTTTCAACAATCAGTTTAAGCAACCCCTCTTCCCGGTATTTTTTATGTATAAAAATTCGGTTACCCGCCGAAGGGGTGAATGGTGCAGCCGTGACAAATTTCGGGTAATACTGATAACCGTAACTCTTATAGGCATTCGCCCAAGACCAATCGAAGACATACTCGCCCCAGCTATTAGTTTTCAGATAAAGCGGCATAATCGCAACTAGTGACTTATTGCGTCCAACGGTATAGATCGCTACGTGATGGGGCCTCCATCCGGTCTGCTCATTGGTACAACCCGTAGATTCCAATGCATGCAAAAACTCGTAGCGCATGAAAGGATTCTTTGTGCCAACAATTTCATTCCATGCGATGGCATTTAACTGCTCTATCGAATCGACAAACTTAATTTGAAATTTATCTTTAGCCTGCGGTTTATTCATAGGTCCCTAGACGAATAAAACAGAGTGCACGTGCCTGGTAAATTGAGTAGCATTAGCTGAAAGTAGCTAATCAATAATTTAACAGGTGCCTTGTGGATTCGCCTAATATAATTCGCCGCATCACAGATAACCACCCAGCGCTAAGGAAGTCCGAGGCAAAGGTTGCCGACTTCGTTCTGGCTCACGCGAACGATGTAATCAACATGCGTATAGTAGACCTGGCCGCTCAATCCGAGGTTAGTGATCCCACGGTTATTCGTTTCTGTCGTGCTCTCGGTTTCGACGGCTTCCAATCCTTCAAGCTGCAGCTTGCCCAACAAATCGGCATGGGTAGCGTCTATACACAATTTGCTGTTGACGATAGCGACACGGTAAATGATCTATGTAACAAAGTTTTCGATACTACGGTGGGCACCTTGCGGACGGTTCGGGATGAGCTGGACCCCGACATTTTGGAGCAGGCTATTAACACAATTAGCAATGCACGCCGGGTAGAATTCTACGGGTTTGGTGCTTCCGGGCCAGTAGCCGCTGATGCACAACACAAATTCTTCCGCCTACAGCTGTCCACAACAGCCCTTATGGATCCTCATATTCAGCATATGTCGGCGATATCTCTTGGTGAAGAGGATGTTGTTGTCGCCATTTCCCAGTCGGGACAAACCAGGGCTTTGTTGCAGAGCGTAAACCTCGCCAAGGAGGCTGGCGCAACAGTTATTGGGCTAGCGCCTCAGAACACTCCGCTGAGCGAAATTTGCAGCATCCCTATACATGTAACTATGGAAGAGGACATGCAAGCGTTCACACCGATCTCTTCTCGCATAGCCCATCTGGTTGTAATCGATGTGCTGGCAACCGGCGTCGCCCGACATCGGAAACCATTTTTAAAAGAGCATTTGAAACGCTTACAAAAAAGCCAGAAAGCGCTTCGCACATCTGGTTCGCACTAGCTTTT
>CESG01136509.1_pt1 | contig 21354 bp, 16 predicted proteins | sample 531121 | NCBI WGS metagenome assembly CESG01 (sample SAMEA2621287, study PRJEB7988) | marine metagenome | biome: marine biome (ENVO:00000447); feature: mesopelagic zone (ENVO:00000213); material: "saline water (ENVO:00002010), including plankton (ENVO:xxxxxxxx)" | depth 800 m
GTTTCTCCCCCACAACGCTCGCACCTGCCTTCAATCACCTCTTCATTGGCAAGTCCAATCTTGCACGACAAACACCAGTTAATAGGCATCTTTGCTTTATATGCCAAGTCTTTTTTAAAAAGCTGTAAAAAGATCCACTGTGTCCATTTGTAATATGACGGATCGGTAGTATTTATTTCCCTATCCCAATCAAATGACACTCCTATAGACTGGACTTGCCTTCTATAATTATCAGTATTTTTTTTAGTAACTTCTTTAGGGTGAACTCCTGTTTTTATAGCAAAATTCTCAGTCGGTAATCCAAAGGCATCCCACCCAAAAGGGTACAGAACATTAAAGCCTTCCATCCTCCTTTTACGAGAAATAATATCAAGTGCCACATACGGCCTTACATGACCCGTATGGAGTCCGTCTCCTGAAGGATAAGGAAACTCTACAAGAGCATAATATTTTTCTTTTTTAGATGAGTCGCTCGCAGAATAGGTTTTATCCTCAAGCCACTTCTTTTGCCACTTCTTTTCTATTTTTGTATGGTCGTATGATTTCTGTGACATAATGTCGCAAAATTATACCACACTTTTTAGTTCTTTCAATTAAAGACTTGTTTTATGGTTGCCCGCGTCTGTGGCCCCGCATACCCATAGAAGGCATCTGTTGGGATAGCTAAGTTGTGTCTCTCTTGGAACTTCCCGACGGCTTTTCTTGTTAAAGAGCCATAGTAGCCAGTCGTGAGTCCTTCAGGGTAGATAGTCGTGTCTTGAGCAAGGATTTGCTGGAGAAGTCTTGTTTGACTGCTTGTCGTATTGAACCTAAACGGTCCGGTAAGGTTTGTGGTACTGACCGTAAAGGTTTGATCGCCTGTTGGTGAGGTGTTTCCTTGGAGAATGTTACGTACCGTGTCTAAGGTTGCTTGATCGACATTGAATGAGGTGAGGAGTGTGATGATGGAGGTGACTTGAGCGCTTGTGAGACCTGAACCTGTACTTGGTTGTGATGGTTGGGTTGGGGTGGTTGGGGCGCCTAACCCTCCTCCGAAGCTTGGAGGGAGTGCTGCTACTGATCCCGAGCTTGCACTCGTGTTTGTGGTGCCTCCGGTATTGGTGATCGTGGCGGTGTCACTCGTTACGTCAGTTGATTCTTTGGTATCAGTAAAGGTAGCCGTCAAAATGGTTGATCCGCTGGGCACATTGAGGGCTCCATCACTTCCTGATACAGAACCAGTATTAATACTTGGTGATCCGGTGAAGATACCCGTAGCACTTCCTGTTTCAGTAAGGGTAACCGTTTCCGTATCACCATTTGAAAGTGTTGTAGTGATCGTGAAGGAGTCAGTGCTTGTGGCGCTGGTATTGGCATCACCATCTAAGACGGTGATGGTAGGACTATCACTGGTGGTGTAGCCCTCTTGATTGAGACTCGTCGTCGACGACGCACTAATGTATCCCGTTGACTCGTTTAAGTAACCTCCTAGGTTGGTGAAGGAGTTAAGGACCGTCGTAACGGCACTGGTAAGGAAGCTTGCTCCTCCATCTAAAGCTAAGTTGTAGTACTGAAGGACGGGGATGGTGGTTTGGGTACTCGTTGCCTTGTAGGTCACGGTACCGGTACCCGGCGTAAAGGTTCCATTGACGGTGAGTGGTGTTGCGCTTGCGGTGGCATCGGTTAAGTAGAGATTGTTTGATCCGAGTGAGAAGGTCTCTCCACTTGCAATGGTAAGGCCAGAGCTTGTTGCGTTTGAGGCAAGTGTTAGGGATGCTACTGCTGTACTTGATGAGACGGTCAGGTCTCCCAGGTCAAAGGCGCCAGAGTTATCGGTATAGGTTGTGGTGCCGTCGATGGTGAAGGCTTCTCCGTTTCGGGTGTAAGAGCCTCCGCTTCCAATGGTAATGTCTTCTCCTACGGTGAGTGTCACATTGTTCGTGTCTATGTCTAAGTCACCGTCGGTGATGGTGAGATTGTTATCGACGTCAACGTTATTGACGAAGATGACGTCGTTGCTTCCTGAAGCGCCGGTATTGTTGATAGTGAGGTTGTAGAAGGAGTCATTGATTTCAATGGTTTGATCGGTACTGGTGGCGGCAAAGATGATGGTTGAGGTTCCGACAATGAGTGTCCCTGCCGTATCGAGTGTTAAGTCATCAGTGAAGGTGAGCGTGTTTCCGTTAGTGGTGGTGATAGCCCCTGCGGGGCTCCCGTTAGATTCACTAAGAGCACCAAAAGTTACAGAACTATCCCCCGAGATAGTGATTTGAGCGTTAACAACACCTGCCAAACCAATAGTTGTTTGTCCTAATACCGTTAAATCATGTCCAGCAGTGTTGAGCGTTTTAGTTCCAGAAAGAGGGTTTAACGGAAGATTCCCCAGAACGGTAGTACTTCCAGTAAGAGAGTATGACCCACCAGCAGTAAGAGCTGACAAATCTAAGGTCTTCATAACACCAGCTACAATATTTTCTTGGGTCGTAGTGTCATACTCAAAAGATATTCCAGAAAAATCACTAGTACCACTATCAACGACCGGTGTTGCAATAGCCGCCCGAAGAATAAAAGTTCCATTTCCTCCACTTGTGCCATCAGTAATAGTTCCTCCACCAAATGTCAGCACCCTATCAACAGTCACACTCGTAGACAAAGTGGTTGTTTGTCCAGAAGATCCTATGTTTAAATTATAAAAGACGGGAGAAAGAGTAGTTATTGTTCCTGTTCCATCAAGGATCACTGTGCTTGTTTCATCAGTAAATTTGTTTCCTGAATCCGTCCAATCACCACTTACCGTAATAGTTCCTGACCCTCCCAACAAAGATCCTAAACTTGAATCAATAAGAAGGTCTCCATACACCGTCATGTTCTGATTGTTTGCATCAAGAGTGCCAACAACTTTTAAGTCCGAAGATGTATCACTGTCTCCAACGGTTATACTTGCATCTTGTGTAAGGGTATATCCATCAGGAATATACAATTCATAGTCAGAATCTGTACCAACTGTTATTGCACCCCCTGATATAGATAGAAGATCGTCTGAATCAGACGTGTCTGAAGAAGAAACAATGGTGTTTGTTGTCGTTCCTGTATTATCGTTTTTAATGAGAATATGATTCTGATACAGATCTAAATTAGCAAGACCCCCAGGACCAACGATAGAAAATGCCGATGCTTTTTCTGTCTCTCCATCTAAATAGATTGCAATAGCCGCACCTTCAGTAATCCCCGTTGTCGTTGTTGAGAATGAAAAGGTTCCATCAGACGCTGTTGTGGTAGTAAAAAAGTCTGTATTAAGCGTTGAGCCGCCGCTTACCGAAAGCGCTACTGTTTTACCCGATCCAAGCGCTGTGGAACCCTCATCACTATACGCTGTTCCTTGCATAAACTTTGACTCATACCATGCAATTTCGGAAGAACCCAAAGCACTAACCACAAAATCAATATCCCCGTCGTCATCAAAATCAGTTGGTACAACGTTCTCTGGGTTGTCCATATAAGTAGTGCCATCCTCAACCATTCTTGAGGTAAAGCTAGTATCGCTTCCATCATTTTCAAACCATAACAGTTCATCATCTAACGAACCCGCCACAAAATCAAAATCCCCATCGTTATCAAAATCAACAGGACGACCACCACGTGGAGTCCCTACCGATAGAGACCCTATAGCGCGTCGCGTAAAACTTGTATCTGTGCCGTCGTTCTCATACCAAGCAAAAGGACTTGACGAATTTTTTGCAACCGTTACTACATCCAAGTCGCCATCCTTATCAAAATCAAGTGGTCGTGCCCTCCATGCAGACGAAGCATTGGAACTTGTATCGATTGATCTTCGCGTAAATGATAAGTCTGTGCCATCGTTTTGGTACCACATAAATTCTTGACCTTCATCAGCGGCAGCAACCACATCTATGTCTCCATCTTCATCGAAATCAATCGCTTCAATATAGGCAGCACCCGTTGCTGCCGCTGTTGCATCAATACTCCGTTTTGTAAAACTCGTATCGCTCCCGTCGTTTTGATACCATGCAAATTCTCCATCATTTTGTGCAGCCCCCAAAACATCAAGATCACCGTCTTCGTCAAAATCAATTACATAAATGTTACTCGGCTCACCAAGGTTGGAATCTATCTCGTGGAAGGTAAACGATGTATCTGTGCCGTCGTTCTCATACCAAGAATAAACACCAAGAGTAATACCAAGTCCATGCGCAGCCATAACCACATCTATATCTCCGTCTTCATCGAAGTCGATGGGCTGCACATCAAACATACTCGTTGTGCTTGCGGCAGTACTATCTATGAGGTGTCTGGTAAAAGATAGATTGGTTCCATTGTTTTCGTACCAGGCAAAGTTCGTTGATGCACCACTGATTACGTCCATATCTCCGTCTTCGTCGAAGTCAAAAACTTCCACGTTTCTTGCGGCTACTGCAGCGATCTGATGACGCACATAAGGTCCAGATGCATCCACGTAGGAAACCAAGGAAAGCGATGCGAGTGCACCTAAAATACCAATTGTTAATATAGAAAGATTTTTTTTATACATTTATTATGACCTTACCAATCAGCCCCGTATATATACCTGTCTTCTTCCAGGTCCATATTAGTATAGCAATCCTAAAAAATAAGGAAACAAAGCTATTAACAGGTGTTTTTAGATCTTAAATTCGACCACATCACCATCTTTGACGACATACTCTTTCCCTTCTGTCCGTACCAAACCCTTTTCACGAGCGGTCGCATATGAACCCGCACTAACAAGGTCGTCGTAGGCTACAATTTCTGCACGAATAAATTTATCTCTAAAGTCAGTGTGGATCGCTATGCCCGCAACCGGTGCTACAGACCCTCTTTTTGTGGTCCAGCCTCTGGTTTCTTTCTCTCCTGTTGTAAGAAAGGTTATCAGATCTAAGAGTTCATAGCTTTTTTTGATAAGAAGATTGATACCATCATCTTGTGCACCAAGCTCATTTCTATATTCTTCTTTTTCCCCTGATTCAAAGTCTTTTAATTCATGCTCTATCCCCGCATCGATGACAAGATACTTTGAATCTCTCTCTTTTAAAAAACTAAGGAGATTTTTAAACCGGTCATCTTCTGTTTCATCTAAGTTGGTTCCTCCTGCTTTTTTATTAAGTCCATACATCATCGGTTTAAGTGTTAAAAGGTTACGTTCTTTTACAAGTTCTTTTTCTTCATCCTCTAAATCAAGTTCTTCAGCTCGTTTTTCTTCTTCAAGTCCTTTTTTTAGTTTTTCTAAAACTTCTTTTTCTTTAAGAACTTTTTTATCTCCTTTTTTGATTTCTCGGTCAAGCGCCCCTAGTCGTTTTGCAACATTCTCCAAATCTTTCAGGGTAAGTTCTAAGTTGATTGTTTTTATATCATCAAGAGGATCGATTTTATCACTCACATGAGTAATGTCTTTGTCTTCAAAAATACGAACCATATGCAAAATAGCGTCCACCTCTTGAATATGGGAAAGAAATTGATTACCAAGCCCTTCCCCTTCGGAAGCTCCACGAACTAAGCCTGCGATATCAACAAATTCAGTTACTGCAGGGATTGTTTTTTCTGATTGAGATAGCTCAGTTAGTGTTTGTAATCGGGCATCGGGGACTGGGACAATACCCACCGATGGATCGATAGTACAAAAGGGGTAGTTTTCTGCCGGGACACTCTTTTTTGTAAGTGCGTTAAAGAGCGTGGACTTCCCTACGTTTGGGAGTCCTACAATACCAATCGAGAGAGCCATATTACATTAACTTTTTAAGCTCGTCTTGGTACTTTTTACCTACTTCCATAACGGCAGCCATTTGATCCTTCCCTTTATCCATTTCAGCTTTTACCTCGACTGCCATTTTTTGGAAAAGCTCTGGATTTTTAGTTACAAGCTCCATCATCTTCTCTTGCTGATCTTTTGGAACTCCAGCCATTTGCTTCTCCACGGCCTTTTTCATAAAAAATTCTTTAAACATAGAGCTCTATATTAAAGATTATTGTTTGCGTATGCAAGCGCACCATACAGCCCCCCAATATCATTTAATTTTGCTTTTTTGAGGACAGGAGTATTTGGGAAAATTTTCATAATCTTTTTTAGATGCTTTTCAACATGGGGCACAGCAATACCCACCTCTTTCATCATTGATCCTCCAAGAACAATTACATCCGGAGACCACAGCACCGTTATATTATTTAAACCAATTGCTAAAAGCTCTGCTTCTTTCTCCCATACTTCGTCGTCGTGAATATCGTATGGTTTTTTTCCATATCGCTCTTCGACAGCACTTCCACTAATGTAGCCCTCTAAATGACCCTTATCTTTGCAATGAGAACACTCCACTCCTTGAAAATCAATAATCTGGTGCCCTGGCTCAAAGCCATGGGCGCTTGCATCAATACGTTGGTTTACGATACGCGCGCCACCCACCCCCGTACTAATAGTTAAGTAAGCAACAATATCGTACCCCTTACCTGCGCCACTCACTGCCTCTCCAAGTCCAACAAGTGCCGAATCATTTTCTAAAAAAACAGGGCAATCAAATAGGTGTTCAAGCTCTTCTTTTATGGGAAGCCCTATCCAGGAATGCAAGTTGGGCGAATTAACAAGACAAGATTTTTCTTTATTTAAAGGGCCAGCAATACCACCAACAACTGCTTCTAATTTTTTATCGCCACACAATTCATCAGCAACTTTTTTGATAGTTTTTAATTGTGTATCAAAATTTTTTTCAGTAGGGAAAATAACAGGATCAATAAAACTTTCTCCATTTTTTGAATACGTTACGCGAGTTTTTGTTCCCCCATTATCAAATAAAAGATACATGCCGTAATTATACGGTATTCTTTACATGCGGTTTTGTATGCTTTTCACACGTGCCACCATATTTCCTTTCAAACTCATAGGCACTTGTTGCAGCAACAGAACCTGTGCATGCTGCCGTAATATCTTGCTTAAAGCTTCCGAATATATTTACTGCGTCTCCTGCTGCACAGATTCCAGGGATATTGGTTTGCATCATATTGTTTACTTTTATGTATCCTTCTTCATCGAGAGCCACTCCCAGTGATTTTGGTAATTCAACATCAGGAACAGCACCAATCTCTATAAACAAACCATCTGCGACAAGTTCATTGTTTCCGTTAAATTCCTTTGAAAGTTTAACTTTTTCGAATTTTTCTGTTCCAATAATCTCTTCAATGGTTGTCTCATACAAAACCTCCACCTTGTCACCCAATTTTTCCATTTGTTCCAAGTTAATAGGCTCTCCATGAAGCTCTTTCTCCATTGTTATAAGATAAATCTTATCGGCATACTCACCTGCTAAATTTATTCCTTTAACGGATGCATCCCCTCCGCCAACTACAATTATTGTTTTACCGATATACAGCGGTGCATCGCAGGTTGCGCAGTAATGAATCCCTTTTCCGGTTAATTCTTTTTCATTGGGGAGGCCTAGGTGTCTGCGCTCTGTCCCGATAGCAAAAATTACCGTGCTTGTTTCGTATTTTTTATCTCGGGTGGAGACCACAAAGCAATCTCCTTCCTTTTCTACTTTTGTTACTTTGCCATCAATAATTTTTGCACCAACATTCTCTGCCTGCTCTTTCATAATCTTCATAAGATCGTACCCATCAATTGCCTTTGCACCAGGATAATTCCAAATAGTCCATGCAGTCGCAGTAGCGCCACCAAAGTCCTCGCCAATGGTGAGAACCTTCATTTTGTAGCGACCAGCATAAAGTGACGCAGCAAGCCCTGCAGCACCCGTACCAATTATGACAACATCGTAATGCTCCTCCATGTACCCTTACGCGCTAATGCCAGCAAGTTCTGCAAGCTTCTCTTTATTGAAGCCAACTAAAACTTGGCCATCAATATCAATAACCGGAACCCCCATTTGCCCCGATTTTTCAATCATTTCGTTTCGAGCAGTTTCATCTTGTGTTACATCAACTGCTTCGTACTTTACATTATTTTCATCCAAAAACTCTTTTGTCATTTTACAGTAATGACAGGTTGGAGTTGTGTAAATCTTTATATTGTGCTCCATGGTATTTTATTTATCTAATAAGTGATTCTTATTATATCGCTGAAATGTTATCTCGCAAAACAAGAAAAGACTCAATCCCCAGGTTTACTAATTTAATCCTTGCCTCGTGCCATACTTTAAACAGAGAGGGGGAGGTCATGTTTGAACTTGTCCTCATCTTCATTTCCACGTTCGATGGGAAAATGGCGGGAAGTACCGTCATCAATCATGAGGTCGTTGGTTTGTTCGACACCAAGACTCAATGTGAGCGACACGCCGACGCCTATGAAGGGGGTACGTGGCGCAAGTTCACGCTCATGGGCTCGAACAAGGACAACGAGAGGGTCCAGGTACAACTCATGATGAAGTGCATGCCAGCTGGCCAGGGACCGGCAGTTGCGAAGAGGCCGTCCAAATAAGGCGGCCTTTTCCCTACTCCATAACCCAAAAGTGTTACTCAAAACAAAAGACCCCCCAACGGGGCTCTTTTGCAGCTTCTTTTAATATTAAAATTAGCTCTTTGGGAGTATCTTGTACATCCCGGTACCACAGACGGAACACTTGCCCTTAGCTGCCTTTCGTCCATTCTTCATGGTAACCTCTTGGACGTCTTGCATCTCTCGGCCCGCTTTGTCCCGACACTTTACGCAGTACCCCATTACTTTGTCTGACATATACAAAAATCCTACCACATAGGCAGGATTTTTGAATAGAGGCCTCCGCTCCTGTGGAAATCGATTATTTGAACCATCCTTTGACTGACCGTGGGATTCCCTGCACAAAGAAGAGGGCAAGTGGTGCACCAATATTGGCAAATTGTTCAACAAAATCCCAAATCGGTTCTCCTGCAAGTGGGCGAAGCACAGCTGTCCATGTCCCCCAAAGAGTCATCCATAAGAGAAGAATTGGGATAAGCCGTACCAATACAAGAACCGCAAGGATTATATCCATAATTCCAATAAGTTGGAGCAATTGTGTGATTTGAGCAGGATCAGTCATTCCTATAACGTTGAAGTATGGGAACCATCCCTCCTTTCCTTGAAGCGCAAATACTCCATGCCCCAAAAATTCTCCCGCAACAGTAATACGCAAGGTCCATTCAACCTTTTTTTCGTTTGTCATAGGCTATGTAAAATTATGCTAATAATATTTTATCGACCTCTTTAAAAAAGAGAGGGAAAATTCACACCTTTATTATATCAAGCGCTCATGATCTAAAAACCAAAAAATCCCCTCTTTATGGGGATTTTTGTCCAGTGTGGTGGACCACACTATCCCGTCACTCGAACCGCTCCAATTCGCCCTGGTGTCGAACTTCGTCATCCTCTTTGGGACGAGAAGATGCTCGAGATGCAACGCAAATGGATTTGGGAATTGAATCCGAGATTAGAGAAAGATGAAGTTGAAGCTGCCGTCTATGCGTGGCTTGCGTATGCGGAGTATGTGGTAAGGTTGGTGGAGAGAAAGTGAACCAAAGAGAAAGGCCCGACCGAGGTCTGACCAATCTCTTGGTTGACCTGTCGGGCCCTACTTGTCCAGGTCGACGAACGAGGCGTCGATGAGCGTCAGGTACTCGAGGTCCGGACTGACGTCGCCGATGACGTTGCCGAGCTCGCCCACATCATCCGGGACGCCGACCACCAGGCACTCGAGGCCCATGTAGGTCACCTTCATGCCGGACTTGAGAGTCTGGCCCTTGAGCTGCTTGAGCACCTCGCGGGGAATCCCCTCGTCATCACCCCAGGCGAACGCGCGCGGAATCCCGAACCTCTCCAGAACGCTGCTCCAGAAGAGCTCCGCGTCCCACTCCTCGTACTCCCCATCGGGATACTCCTCGAGACTTGTGACACGGGCAGCTTCCCGAAGAACGCTCGCCGGGATGCACGGACGGGTCGTCTCGTCGTCGGTGAAGAGACTCGGGAACCCCTTCTGGAGACCCTCGAGGGGTCGCCTTGTCGTCGGTCAAGCTCACGCAGAGCCTGAGCCACGGATCGGAGACCTTGCAGATTTCCTGCCAATTCCTGTTCATGGTCCTTCTCTCTCCTTCCTGAATCCGCCAGCCGAAGCTGGTGTGTTCAGGTAGAGAGAGAAATCACTACCTGGGTGGATAGTGACACAGTATTGTGTATTTGTCTAGACTACGAGATTCACCGTAGTGACGATAGTGGACCCGACTGGATTCGAACCAGCGACCTCCTGAGTGCAAAACAGGTGCTCTAGCCAACTGAGCTACGGGCCCCTCACATGAAATCGTATTGCACGAAGTGCGTTTGCGACTGCAAACAATACCATTTCATGTGAGGGGCTACGGGCCCTACTCAACCCGCGAGAGAATTATATATTCTTTTCTTCAGATGTGTAAAGGCTCCACTAAATCTCTTCAACTGCTTTTCTCTATACTTTGCATCAGAACGAGAGTTATAAGCTTCGTAATATACTAACTCAAAAGGAGCCTTACTTTTTGTTGATTTACTCTGTTTTGTATTATGTTCCTCAAAACGTCTTTTTAAATCATTGGTATAACCAATATAGAGACTTTCATCTGTCTTGCTCTTCAAGACATACACATAATACATAAGGGCAGAAGAATTATACTGTTACTTCCTTAAATGCGCAAGGTCTAAAACATGACCTAAAAAGTCTTTAAAAGACGTCCCTGCGCTCCGCAGGGATTTATGCACCAAAGAATCACGGTGGAGCCCCGGCAAGCTGTTTACCTCGAGCAAAAAAACTCCTCGTTTTGGATCAATAATGCAATCAACTCGAGAATAATGACGCAACCCTAACTTTTTGTGAGCTTGTGCTGCAATGTTTTTAACCATCCAATGCTCTTCTGACGAAAGATCTTCTGGAAAAGTAAGATTTGAAATCTGCTGTTTAGTTTCGTAATCAAGAATAGGTGTATTTTTTTGGATAACTACAGGCGGCAAAACATGAACCACCCCGTCCCCCTCAACTACAAGAGACGAGACTTCTTTCCCGTTTATATATTCCTCAACAAGTACAGAATCGCCATATTCAAGAGCCTCCTCTACTCCACGTCTAAGTTCTTCAAACGATCGCGCATAGGATACTCCAAGTGATGCCCCCTCCCTTGTTGGCTTAATTACCCATGGCGGGCTCACAGAATTAAAAATGTACCTGAGTGCATTTTCTATATCATCGTTTTTGTGGATTATGGTTGCATGGGGAATTTTGAATCCATGTTTTTTAAAGTGGTCCCGCGCCAAATGCTTGTGTAATGAGAGCATACTTGGGAACCCTTGCGAGCCCGTATATGGCACTCCTAGAGATTCTAGTATGTGTTGTACTTTTCCATCTTCTCCATACCCGCCATGCAATGCATTAAAGATGATATCTACTTTTCGCGCAGCCTCTTCTGGAGAAACAGGGGCTCCATATACATGCCATGTTCCATCACGAGCCACAAAAATATCGAGTGTATCAAAGTCTTCAGGAATGTTTTTTAAAACATGTTGGCCAGAAAGAACAGAAATATCGTAAAGAGAACTTTTGCCCCCACGCAAAACACCAACTACTTTTCGATTAGCCATAAAAAGATTGTATCACAGAGAAGTTTTTACTTCGCAAATTAAAAGCTAAGAGCTTAGTAGACTTCCTTAATCTTCGCACGCGTCATAGGCCCCGCATACCCGTAAAAGGCATCTGTTGGGATAGCTAAGTTATGTCGCTCTTGGAACTTCCCGACAGCTCGTCTGGTTAAGGTTCCATAGTAGCCAGTGGTTAAGCCTTCAGGGTAGATGGTGGTGTCTTGAGCAAGGATTTGTTGGAGAAGTCTTGTTTGACTACTGGTGGTATTGAATCTAAAGGGTCCGGTAAGGTTTGTGGTACTGACGGTAAAGGTTTGATTGCCTGTTGGTGAGGTGTTTCCTTGGAGAATGTTACGTACGGTATCTAAGGTAGTTTGATCAACGTTGAATGAGGTGAGTAGGGTGATTATGGACGTGACTTGGGCGCTTGTTAAGCCTGAACCTGTGCTTGGTTGTGAGGGCTGGGATGGAGTTTGTGGCTGAGTTGGGGTGGTTGTTTGTTTCCTTGTTCCACCGCTGAAACTTGGTGGTAGTGATGCTACTGCTCCCGTACTTGTAGTGGTGTTTGTGGTGCCTCCGGTATTGGTGATGGTGGCAGTGTCACTCGTTGTGTCAGTTGACTCTTTGGTATCAGTGAAGGTGGCCGTCAAAATGGTTGAACCACTTGGCACATTGAGGGCCCCATCACTTCCTGATACAGAGCCAGTATTAATACTTGGTGATCCGGTGAAGATACCGGTAGCGTTTCCAGTTTCAGTAAGGGTAACAGTTTCGGTGTCACCATTTGAAAGAGATGCGGTAATGGTAAAGGAGTCAGTACTTGTGGCACTGGTATTAGCATCTCCATCTAAGACGGTGATAGTTGGGCTGTCACTGGTGGTATAGCCATCTTGGTTTAAACTCGTCGTTGATGACGCACTAATGTATCCCGTTGATTCGTTTAAGTAACCTCCTAGGTTGGTGAAGGAGTTGAGAACCGTGGTAACCGCACTCGTTAAGAAGCTTGCCCCACCATCGAGGGCTAAGTTGTAGTACTGAAGGACGGGGATGGTGGTTTGGGTACTGGTTGCCTTGTAGGTCACGGTACCGGTACCGGGAGTAAAGGTTCCGTTGACGGTGAGAGGAGTACTTGAGGCAGTGGCATCCGTTAAGAAGAGATTGTTTGATCCGAGTGAAAGGGTTTCTCCACTTGCAATGGTTAAGCCAGAGCTTGTGGCATTTGATCCAAGGGTGAGGGATGCCGCAGCAGTTGTTGAGGCAACGGTGAGATCTCCCAGGTCAAAGGCTCCACTGTTGTCCGTGAAGGTGGTGGTGCCATCGATGGTGAATGCTTCTCCGTTTCGAGTGTAAGATCCTCCACTTCCAATGGTAATGTCTTCTCCGACCGTTAGGGTGACATTGTTCGTGTCTATGTCTAAGTCACCATCGGTGATGGTGAGATTGTTATCGACATCAACGTTATTTGAGAAGATGACGTCATTGCTTCCTGAAGCTCCGGTATTGTTGAGGGTGAGGTTGTAGAAGGAGTCATTGATTTCAATGGTTTGGTCAGTTGAGCCCGTAAAGGCGACTGTCCCCGTCCCCACAAAAAACGAGTCTGCCGTATCAAAAGTAAAATTTCCGCCAAGATTAAGAGTATTTCCATTTAGTATTCTTATAATACCCGTTGTAGGAAAAAGATGAGCCTCTGTAACATTTCCATTTATTGTTACGGTACTATCTCCAGACAAAACAATATCTCCATCATAAAAACTAGCGGCCCCAAGTTGCGCGTTGCCTTCAATAGTAAGGTCATTCCCATTAGTATCCAAGTCTAAGGTCTTTACAAGCCCAGATCTAATTAAAAAATTACCACCAATTGTTGTACTACCCGTTAAAGATAGTACATTACTGGCTGCACCAGAGTTATTACCGAAAAGGGTATAATCTTCAAACAGACCTCCCAAAACATTTAAAGACGTAACAACTGTTGGGACCGCATAATAAAAGTCCGTATTAGCCATTAGGACAGTTGAGTTAGATGTATTCATGGTTCCTGCATTCAAATAAATTTCGGTATTAGTAAAATCTTTGTGCTCTGTTATTGTCCCAGAACCTGGAAAAAAAATGTTCGTTACATAAAAACTATTGGAATCTCCTCCTCGAAGCTGTGTTTCCTTTGTGCTGGTTGCAATTTCAAGATTATAAAATGTTAAATCTGTACCATCGGAGGGTCCGTAATCAATTCGACCATCCCCGATAAGTTTTACCGTACTTGTGTCGGGGGTAAAAATTGGAGCACCCCAACTACTAAGAGCAGCATACCTTAAAAAAGAAGAGTCTATGGTTATGGTCTCGTCATTGGCATCAAGTTCTCCAAACGTTCCAATCACTAAATCGCCCGCCCCAACAAAACCCTGTTCATCATCTACAGTTAAACTTGCGTTAAGGTCAAGAATAGTTGTAATTTGACCGCCGCAGGAACTAATAAAAGACCCGTGCGGTTTTCCTATCGTGAGTCTTCCAACGGTGACTGCTGATGTTACCGTAACGGTAGTGGTAGATGTTACCGTGTCGTCACACAGGGTCACGTCATACGTATTATCGTTTGGTATGGCACCACAGCTCCAGTTACTAGTTGAATCAGCCCAATCGGCATTTCCTCCAACCCATGAGCACTCGACTTTAGTACTGTTTGTTGTGGTTGCATTAAAGAATGGCTCTATAGGAAGGGAATAGGTACTACTGTCTGTTGGTACTGTTTCTCCCTGAGAATCATCACCATACCCCATAGACACAGCCAATATTCCAGTAGCTGCCTCTGCTAGATTAAGTTCCAGTTGGGTTGTGCCAACAGTGGCAACACTCGATACTGTTTTAGGAATACCATTGTCTGTGACATAAAAACCTCCCGACCCACTTCCCGGAAGAATGGGTCCTGTGTCATCAGTAAATGTTAAGGTGATGGTGTCTCTTGTTCCGTTTTCCTCTGCACTAACAAAACGAGGGCCGCGCCCATCATCGGACCCACTATAGTATTCTCCTTCAAGTGCTGCCCATATTCTATTCGCAGCTGTTTGTAGGTCTTCGTTTGTTGAAATATGTGATCCATCTGGTGTGGCCAGATCATAAAGGGAGCCGCCAGGAACAACATTACTATTATCATTCCATGCATCAACTTGTGCTTCCCTTATGGCATTTTTTGCCTCGTCTGTAGCAGAAGCTGAGACCATACCCACCACAACTGTTTTTACTCCAAAGTCTGAGTTTATAGCAGAAACAAGTGCATCAAGAGAAGTATTATATGCTGTTGACGCTGCCTGGAAAGCAGAGTCCGATTCTCCCTGCCAAAAAATAACGGCCTTCACTCCCCCAACACCACCAGCGGTGTTTATTCGTCTTTGCATAGAACCATACAAAGTTGTTGTAGCAGAGTTTTGTGCCCAACCGGAAATAAAAGATCCAGATTTTGCTGCCGGAATAAAAGCAACAGGTACCCCCTGATCGGCAAGAAAGCGGGTAGCAACAAGGGGCCACACAGAACCCCCAGGAAAAGTAGAATCATCACTCACACTATCAACCTGATTAGTACTATCGTCTGTCGGATCAGTAAGTTCTTTCCAATTATCGTCGTTTCCAAAAAGAGATGCTGCGAGAGTTGAGTGGGAATAGCTTTGGTTATTATCCCCTTTTCCTACTCCATTGCTTTGCCCCGCAATCACAAAAATATCACCAATACCAATCGTAGTAGTTGAATTACTGGTGTCGGTATCATCAGTAAACCGCACTTCAAGTGTTCCCTGCCCCGCTGTTTGATTAGTAGTTGTCCCAGTAAAAGCACCTCCACTAGGGGAAGCGTCAATAGTTGTCCAGGACCCCCCATTAAAACGCGCTTCAATTGCTGCCGGAGAACCAGTATACGTACCTGAAATAGGGATATCTGCCTGATCAGAACCGTCGCGTTGGAAAACCTGATACGGAACAGGTGAAGTTATTGTAACCGTTTGTGCGTAAGAGAAACTAGGTAAAAAAAACACAAAAAAAGTGACCGGAAGGATCAGGAATAGGCACTTTTTTTCTGGAATTATTTTTTCCATTTTGAATGATTATAGCACAGGGTCGCATTATGCCTGTGGATATGCTATAAGGTTTCTAGATTTATAACCTATTGCCCTTCGTGGCTAGGAAAGGACAGTACCTTGAGACATCGAAGTCGAGTCATGTTTTTTATGGCCGTAGTGGTCATGATGAACATCGGTGCAAACGATTGCCAGAACAACCAGGCACCGGTCCCCTCTCCGCTTCCTCAGCCTCTCATGACGATGCTTGCAGGAAACGATATGGAGGTTCGTGGGAACGACTGCCCTGTCACCTCGACATTTGTTGAGGCAAGCTGGAACGGAGGCCCTTGGATCTACGTCGGCTCATGCACCCTCGGTGAGTACGAAGGATTTCTGCCTCCCCAGGGGGCTGGCCATGGAATCCTCGCCATCCGAGACAACACAGGGCAGATCCTCCGAACGACACTTTCTGTCGGATGGGGTCTACCGATCGAGATCACCGGCCAGTCGAATGCCACTGGCCTCATGGAAACCTTGATCAATGCGATCTCTTCGCTTGCTTCGGTATTCATGGTCGGCCACCAGAACGAGGCCGAATCCATCAAGCACGCCGACGATCGCTTCACCGACCACGGCAATGGCTCTGCGTGGCCCCTCCTTGCAGATGAAATCATTGGACAGACAGGGCTTCCTGTCATGTTCATTTCTTCACCGGTGGGGGCAACATCAGTCAGCCAGTGGGTTCCTGGTGGGAATCTTCGCGAAAGGGCGAAGGATCTGAGAATGACCGCAACGAATGATTGTTCGGCTGCAGACATCTTCTACCAGGGAGAGAACGAACCTGTATTCGCCTCTAATCCCACGATCGATCCCGAAACGGGTCTGACTTTTGGCGAGCTGTGGCTCGCCTCAATCGGGGGAGATTTGAAGCAGTACTACAAGGGAGAGCTCTTCAAGATCGCAGACGATCACATGAATGCGGGGTGTGGAGGAACTCCGCTTGTCATCGTCCAGATTGGAGACAATACTGCCAACCAGAATCCAGGTATCCAGGGCTTCATCCAAGAGGTTCGGGACGCCCAGTACGAGGCAGCAATCGAGCACCCCAACATCCACCTGGGAGCCTGTACTGCCGGTCTTCCGGTCCCTGACGGTCTCCACCTGGGCGATGATGCTCGAGAGGAATTCGTTTCGCGACTCATGAAAGGCTTGGCGCCAGTGCTCTGGGGTGGGCCGGTTCCAACCGACGAAGAGCTTGGATGCACGCCTCCGCAAGTCTAGCACTCGAACTTTTCACAAGGGCCACGTACTTCCGGTACGTGGCCCTTTTCGTTCATATAGTTATATGTTTTTTCTCTTACTTCTCAAATACCTCCCTCATCTTTGCTCTAGTTTGTGGTCCTGCATACCCATAAGCAGGGTGGTCTGGTCCTGCAATGGTGTGGCGAATCTGGAACCGTTCTACAGCTTTGGTAGTAAGTGTTCCATAGTAGCCAGTGATTAATCCTTCAGGGTAGATAGTAGGGTCCTGAGCGAGTATTTGTTGGAGTAATCTGTTTTGTGGCGTGGTTTGGTTCACCTGGAAAGGCCCTGTGAGTTGTGAGACATCAATTGCATAGGTGGTTTGTTGTGATTGGTTTCCTTCTAAAATACGTCGTACAGTCTCAAGAGTGATTTGATCTACATTAAAAGAGGTGAGAAGCGTAATAATGGAGGTGATTTGAGAGTTTGAGAGGCTGCTTCCTGTGCTTGGTTGAGTTGGAGTGATTGGAGTACTGCCCGTATTTTGTGAGAAACTTGGGGGGAGAACAGCAACAGAGCCGGTGGATGAAGAGGATGAGGACCCAGAAGCGGCGGCAGCTTGGGACGCTGAATGAGTAACCGTTGCCGTATCGGTCGAGATATCGATTGATTCTTTTGAATCAATGAACGTTAATGTAAGAGTATCATTCCCACCAATGGGGAAATCAAGTGTACCGTCTCCTGTTGTCACGCTTCCTGTCGCAAGCGTAATGGTTCCAGTAAAGACACCTGTTGCATTGCCAGTTTCAGTTAAGGTAACAGTTTCTGTATCAGTTGCAATAGTGGTGGTGGCCACAATACTATCGGTCGAAGTGGCACTAATATTCGCGTCGTAGTCAGTAACCGTAAGGGTAACCGTATCCCCTGTTTCGTAAGAGGTTGCATCAAGTGCCGCAGATGAAGAAGCACTAATGTAACCCGTTGCTTCGTTCAGATAACCAGCACTATTGGTAAAGGTTCCTGTAACAGTGGTCACCCCTTCTGTCACAAACGAGGCTGCCCCTCCTAGAGTTAAATTATTGTATTGAGTAGCTTCAATAGTGGTTTGAGTTGAGGTTGCCTTGTAGTTAACAGTACCTGTTCCTGGAGTGAAAGTTCCGTTTACAGTCAGGGGAGTTGAGCTTCCAGTGGCATCAGTAAGGTACAGCGTATTGGAACCAAGGGCCAAGGTTTCTCCACTTCCCACCACGATACCAGAACTTGTTGCATTTGATCCCAAAGTGAAGGTTGCAGCAGCTGAGGATGAGGCAATAGTAAATTCTCCTAGGTTGAACACCCCAGAGTTATCTGTATAGGTAGTAGTACCATCAAAAGTAAGTGATTCATTTGTTCGGGTCCAAGCCCCATTTAGTCCCACGGTAAAGTCTCCCCCTATCGTGAGGGTCGCATCGTTGGTATCAATATCCAAATCCCCGTCAGTTAGTGTAAGGTCATTATCGACATCAACATTGTTGGTAAATATCACATCGTCATTCCCTGTTGAGCCAGTATGATTTACCACAAGATCGTAGAAAGAGTTTCCTGCAACCATATCAATTGTTTGATCAGTTGAAGTTGCAACCAGGTTTACTGTTGACGTTCCAAAACTAAATGTTGCTGTTTCAGCCCCGTTTACCATGTCGATATCGCCAGAAAAATTCACTGTATTACCATTATGTACTTGTATAGCTGCTGACTCCCCATTATTTTCATACGCAGTAAAATCGTGAAAAGACGCGGTACTGTTTCCTGTGACATCAATACGAGAGGGATAATATACAACATTTACCCCAAGTAGGTCTTCTCCTAGTTGGGTGGTTCCATACTGAACATCAAGATCATAACCCGCAGTAGTTAAGGTGGAAACATTTGTATCGTGGTTGCCGTAAAACCTAAAGCCAGTTGATGTTGCTGTGATATCACCAGTAAGAGTTAGCGTCATAGCACCCCCAGCATTGTCTGCTCTTCCGATATCAATGCCATTTGCTGTGAAAGGAGGTATGTTGTGAGTAGTTCCTAGGGCAGTAAATTGAATCCTTGTAACCGGCGTAAGAGCAACTCCGTTTCTCAAAACTACAGGTGTGGTGTTAATACTTGAGCTAGGAAATGATAGTGAGTCGTTCCCCAAAAAACCAATAAATGGTGCTCCATTCAAAACAAGCTGGTGATTAATACTAATAGGAGTAGAATAAGCAATCGACCAAAAGGAAGTCTGAATGTGCACCAACTTATAAAAAACTAGTGTTGAGTTATCGGTTGTAGTAACAAAATGCCCAGTAAGTCCATCAAAAACATATGTTGCTGTCTCTGGCTGAATTCCTTGCAAGGAGGATGTAACAGTACTCCCCAAGCGTCCAAAAATAGTTGTTGTTCCTGTTCCTGGATAATATCTTCCTCGAGAGTTGGCATTAAGGAACCCGGCCTCTGTAAATCCCTCTGAGTTGGTGATCGTAACATTTGCTCCATCGTTTATGTCAACCGTATGGATCCTACTATTACATGTTGAAGTGGTTGAACCAACTTGGAGTCTCCCCAGTGTGATACTTGTTGTGGCCGTAACTGTAATATTTCCACTTGCAGAAGTGTTACAAATATCTACATTGTACTCTGCACCATCTGGAAAAGCGCCACAACTCCAGTTACTAACTGAGTCAAACCATCCTCCACTTCCATCTTTTATCCAATTACATTTTGTTTCGGCGGCATACACAAATGTACCACCCAAAAAAGAGAGTCCCATAAAGAGCAAAGACAGAAACAATGCAAAAAAGGGAAAGTTTTTTAAATTTTTTTTACTAAAAAATTTTTTCATAATACAAATAACCTCGCCAGCAAATGCGGTTTTACACGAGTACTTTAATTATACAAAAAAACATCCCTTAAAATAGGAGTTTTCTACAGTTTGACACTTATAGGCTTTTATTATTTATTTTAGTTTTGAGATACAAAATCACCTTTCCAAATACTGTGCCCTCTTTTGCCTTTACAAAAAAGATTTTGCTCGTTTTTGCTTATGGTAAGCAATGGCGTAGCGGTGAGTGTCGGCATTGAGTGCCACAATATCATCTTTGTGTTTTGTGATGATTGACTTGAGACCCAATAATTTTGTAGCCTTGTGTCTAGCATCTTTTACCACGCCAACCACAGGAATTTTATAGTTGAGCTCTTCTAAAACATCTTTTGCCACGTTTACTTGTGCTGTTCCTCCATCTATCACAAGAATGTTTGGCTTTTGCCACTCGTCATGACGAAAACGTCTGTCCAACACCTCACGCAGGTTTCCCGTGTCGTCAATCCCTTTTCCACTTTTTATTTTAAATTTTCTATATTCTTGTTTAGCTAAATTTCCTCCCTCCATAACAGCCATGACACCCACCACGTCACTCCCTGCCATGTGCGCAATGTCATAACTTTCAATACGAAGACCAATATTTGTTCTGTCATGAGTCCGTCCATCTTTTTTAAGGAGCGCGACATCGTGAATGTGTTCGAGTGAAAAAATTCGATTTCGTATAATTGCCGCCTTCTCAAACTCTTTTTTAGAAACGTATCCCTTCATTTCTTGTTTTAAGTTTTTAAGAACCTCTTTCTTCTTACCAGTAAAAAAGAGACTGATATTTTTTACCAGTTCACTATATTCTTTTTTTGAAATCTCCCCCATGCATACTCCTGGACACAATCCAATTTGAGCATTAAAACAAGGTTTTTTTTGATCAACTTCGCATTTGTCTCGCCATGGAAAAATTTTGCGAACAATACGCATTGCTTCTTTTAATTCTCCCCCTCGTGTAAAAGGACCGAATGTTTTTTTGTATTGCTCATGTGATTCACGCAACTCTTTACCACGAACAAGAACAACTCGTGGATAATCCTCTTTGGTTATTGCCACATAGTTATAGCTTTTATCGTCCTTTTCTTTGACGTTATATGGGGGTTTGAATTTTTTTATAAATTCGCTTTCAAGCAAAAGCGCCTCAAGTACAGAATCAGTTTTTACTACTTCTACACTATCGGCCTCCTCTACCATCTGCACAATCCGGGGCCCACGACTCTCTACCACATCTTTATTAAAATAACTCTTTACACGATCAGAAAGACTGGTTGCCTTACCAACATAGAGTGGAGTTTTTACTCGCTTTTTTTTAAAGAGATAAATCCCCGGCTCAGCAGGTATTTTTTTAGATACATCTTTCTTTTTCATAGACCTATGATACTATACGCGAAGACTTGAGCTCACAACCCCTTACAAGAAGGAAGAAATCATGAGCGAACCCGATGGAAAAGTTCAATTGCCACCCTCTCCACCTCTCGACTTGCACCTGCTCATTAGCAGTGTGCTCATGCAGGAAGCGGAAGAACTCCTGGAGGAGCTCGGCATCGTAGAGAAGCTCGAACCCTTCATTGCGAGCGCCCTCGAGTCGATCGAACGATCTCGACAGGCAGAGATCGCAAATACCAGGGAGAAGCTCG
>CESG01094665.1_pt1 | contig 21320 bp, 39 predicted proteins | sample 531121 | NCBI WGS metagenome assembly CESG01 (sample SAMEA2621287, study PRJEB7988) | marine metagenome | biome: marine biome (ENVO:00000447); feature: mesopelagic zone (ENVO:00000213); material: "saline water (ENVO:00002010), including plankton (ENVO:xxxxxxxx)" | depth 800 m
CGCCCATGCTAGTTTCATAAGGAATAAAAGCCATGATTCACCTCCATTATGACTTGCCCCAGAGGATGACACACGTTTGCTGGGCAGCCAATGTGGCAGCCGCCACAGTCTTAAAACGAGTAACTGGGAGTGAGCCAGCAGCAACGGTAAGTGAACCGTCAGTACCAAGCGCTACCGCAGAATTGAGTTCGACCAATCCAAGATCCTGTTCGGTATGTCCGGCGTTGTCCCCGAAGGCGTCACATACAGAAGCCGCATAAATCACGGACAGTCCAGTTGTGATCGTAGCGGTCGCTTCTGTTCCAACCCAATTGATAATATGCACCTCCTGATCCATAGCCTTCAGGTTGCTGGACAGAGTGGTTACAGTTGTAGCCATTCTATAAATCTCCTAAAAAAGAAAAAAGCCCCGTGGTACTCCCGAGGTTTCCCACGGGACCGCGAAGGAGGAATCACGTTACGACCGTGCCCTGGAAGTTCTTCCACGGTTCAAAACACAGTAGACGAGCCTTAACCACCGATGCGGAGGTTGTCAGGTCTGGTTGTCCTGTGCCAGGCTGTAGTTCACGTAGGTTCTGGAACTTCTGAACTGTGAAGTTCTTACCAGAAAACGTCTGGAACAACCAAGTTGAACTATCCAAAATGAAGATATGTGACGCTGGGCAATATGGATCTGGAACGATCATCTTGCCGTTGTAGTCAATCCACTCACCCAAGTAGCCAACGCTACCACCACTGGGCATCGATGTGGTCTGACGAGTGCCAACATTACGAGACAGGGCCTCTTGCTTCAGCTTGTTGTATCCAGCGTTCGGAACAACAATCAGGTTCGCAAGTGAACTGTTATTGAAGAGCGGGGTCGTGGTGCCACTATCGTCTGCACCAGACACACCCTCCAGACATACCGCGTCGATAAAGCTGAGGCTCAGGGTATGAGTACCCGTGCTTCGTTCGCCACGGAAGTATTGATTTGCCGAAGCGGTTCGATCTACACCAGCCGCAGTATTGGCACCATGAATCCACTGCTGGAGACCCAGCGGTGCATCCCAAATTTCCGTTGATTCTGTCGGATCGCCCGTATAGATATCAGTAGAAATCTGCTCAATTTGCTCTTCAAGAGCCATTTGAGTTGAATCGTCCACAATACTTCCAACTGCAAATCCGCCACCCGCAGCATCAAGCTGCTGATTTTCGACCGCAATTGGCTGCTCGTGCTCGAACCAGGAAACATAAGCCGACGACTTCTGGCGAGATGATCTTGAAGAACCAGCAGAACTTGCTGTGTCGTCAACACCAATATACTTCCCGCCACCAACTTTTGCAAGCTGGTAGAAGATTTGCGCCTGCGTACTTCCACGTAGTGTTGCTTTCTTACCCGGAGGAAGGGACTTGCCGATCATCGCGCCCGAGGTCTTACGACCTAGATTGCCATCGACAGAACCCAACTGGGCAAGGGCAGGCAACAGGGTTGTTACCTTGAACACACCCGAGAACATGCGCGGAACAACAAATTCATTCGCGTATGCATGAAATCCTGAGCGTATAGCTGCTCTAGCCATTGTATTAACTCCTAGTCTTCGGAATCCGCCCACAGTTCGCGTAAAGCGTCAGATTCTGAGGGTTGGGTGTCCGAAGTGTTTCTTGACTTGGTTTTAACTGATGAGGTTGCTTTCGGTCTCTTTACACTGGCGGTTGATGTACCAGTGGACTTACCGGTTGGTGCCGTTGGTTTACCGGAAGCCGTCCTACCAATCTCATCCTCGACAACCTGACTAAATGTATTGCTCACGATATAGTCCCACAGACCACTAGGAATACTACCCGCGCCGGGTGGTGGATTCTGCTGTAAGTTCGTCAGCGTCTTTTGAGTCATCTCGTCGTATCTACCTGTAAGGTCAGGGAATTGAGAATCAAAATCTGCTCGCCTCTGCCTCTCTTGGAGTGTGGCTAAGTCAGCTTGATTCGATTCCGCTTGCCTTTGGATATACGTAACAACGGATTCAAGATCACTCTGTTGTTGTTGAACTTGCTCTGCAACGGTTTTAACAAGTTGCCCCCCTGGCATTGCCGACAACTCGTCATTCGTATCATCTTGCTCAAGTATCTGATCCAGTTTTGACTTGGCTTTTTCCGCCGCCATCAAGTTCTGATCACTGGGGGTATTACGAAGTCTATTCGCAGCATTTTCAAATGTGGCTGCGGCCTTTCTAATTGTCTCCGAAAGTTCTACTTGTTCACTTGCGATTGCCTCTGGCTTGGTCTCCTCCGCCTTATCTTCTTCCTTCGCCTCCTCCTCGCCTGAAGACTCTCCTTGAGTTTCCGCATCATTAGAATCAGCATCTTCCGTGGTCTCCTCTTCAGAAACCTCCTCCAGCAGATCCTCATCTAACTCTTCGGTCAACATGTCCTGTAATTGATCCTCGGTTGGATCAACCAATGCTTCCTCTTCCGCCATTTCAAATCTCCAAATGTATTACTGTTGTGCAGGCTGTACCATTTCATCAGCAATGGCCTGGGCTTCTGGCACATCCTGTTGTTCGAGAAGCATCCTCAAGAACGTCGGTGACTGCGCCAACATTGGCACAGTAGACGCAAGTTGATTCAGCTTCATGATTCTAGACTCTCGTGATCCAGACCCACTCACTTCCACCTTGACATCAAACCCAATCTTCTTTAACCGGGACCGCATTGCATCCAAGACCTGTGGCTTGTATTTGCCATTGCGTTCAGACCACACATCGGACGGGGTGAAGTCTATAATGGCGTTGGCCCACACACCAGCCAGATAGGCTAGCGCCGAGGACGCATGTCTCGCTTTTGCTCCAATCGGTCCACGAGCAGCATTAGTAAGCCTGTCAACCGTCGCGCCCGACCAGTCACTCTTAGCCTCACCTCGTAAGACTTCAACCGTGCCGCCAATATTGTCCATAGCTTCTGTAATACGATCGAGCATGTTAACGAACGCAATTTGTATTTGTGGCGGGTCAAGTGTTTGAATAACCCTTTTGATGTCGCCATAAGCATGAATTAAATCATCGGGAATACCGATGGTTTCCTTTGCACTGGAGAAGATGCGGCCCACTTCCCCTTCCATCCGTTCAATGGCGGATACGGGCATCAACTTCTGTGGTTGAGCAAAAAACCTAGCGTGCTCGCGGAACAGGGTCCATATACGATTCAACAACTCCTGCAAAGGGGCCAGACGGAAAGGTTCACCCTGACCGTATGGGCTGTCCGTAATAGGAATGTTCTTGTTGCGAGCAATAGGTATATCAGAGAACTCTGTCTCTTGGTCTAGGAGAATAACATCCCCGATCATTTCAAGCTGCCTGACTCCCGTCCTCTTCGGCCAGCTTGCCGCCTCGGGGTCTGTGTCCTCTCCAGTTTCCACTAACGTGAATACAGGTAATCCAGTCTCAGTCACCGCCTGGTCTGGGGCGGACATCATTACAACCTGTCCATCCTCATCGAGCACCTGCTCACCAAACTCGCCTCTCTCCGGCACGGAAACAAACTCCATCCGAGGTTCTACAAGACCTTGTTCCACAGCCTCTTCGGGCGATAGTGGATAAAGATTGTTCCGCTCAAACATAGTCCACTTCTGAACCGTTTCTCGGCCAGAACCAGATCCCATGCTGAACTTATCACCCCGGTCCTCACCAGGGTTAATAATGTCTACATCAATAATATCTTCCCACATCTCATCAGAGATATCGGTATACATCGCCTTAGCCTTCTTCAGGCTCAGGATTTCTAGTATGAGATAGTAGTCGCCATCCGCATTGGTTCGCTGCCACTTATCACACCACACGTTCCACGGGTACAGGTCAACTAATTTACCCATACTCTTTTCTGCATCGTACTGGAACAGTACATCTCTGTGTCCCAGAACAATGGTGTCAAAGATATTCTGCCTGACAAACTCGTCAATATGCTGTGTCTCCCACTCACTTTGAAGTTCCTGGGTCAGAGCCTCTGCCGCCACGAAATCGTCCACTCGTACAAAGTCGTCCTCTGCGAACAGTGGCTGTGGTGGTGGCGGTGGAATGGGATTACCCTGCTCATCCGCCTGCGGAGGAGCGTTGGGGTCTGGCATGGTTTGGGGATCAGGAAGCTGGACAAGCTGCTTATATTCTTCGTCATAGATGGGGAACTCACCGCCCAACTGTTCGGGAGTGAGTTGGAGTTGCAGGCCCATCTGCATCGCAACTTGAATCTTCTGTGACCCTGAATCCTCCAAATACCAGATTGGCGGGTCGTTGGTTTCCCTGGGAGAAAATATGGGTCTCGGTGGCGTTTCCGTTTGGATCGACCACTGAGTCACAATAATGCTAGATGTCCGATCAACCGGAGTATACTTCCTCCGCTTGTCAGATTCCTTGAACACGGTTTTGAACGCACCGACAGATAACAGTTGGTTGTTACGCCACTGCTGCTCATGTCGTCTGCGTTCTGAACCTGAGTCTCTAGCCTTTTGTCTTAGTTCGTCCAGAACTTCTTGGCTTCTTACTGGCTGATCCGGCATTGCTTGTATCTCTAGGAATTTCTACCTTTGTGGTAGGCACCAAACTCATCCGAAACTCGTAAAACCCCTTCTTTTCCCCCTCCAATACCTTCTGCACCGTTACCTCATTACCAACAAAATCCTCTAGGAATTCTGTTTCCTCTCGTATCTGGGGCTTGAAATAAAGAACTCTCGTTACAGCATTGATCACTTTTTTCCCACCATACAGATGGTCATTATCGGGTGTCATGTTCACGATTTACATCTCCTTCGTCGTATGGATTCTTATACCCAACATCAATCTTTTCCTCGGTTACTGGACTGCTCGTTCTAGCAATGGGCATTGCAGAGCCAACACGGTTGATGTTTTCTCTACTCTTCATGCCCAGAAACAAACAGGTCACGCTAAGAATACCACCCAAAATCACACCCAGTCCGAGACTAATCGAAAGGTATAGACATAAAACTTCCCCGCTTACGCTCAACATATCTTGGCACCTTAGTTAACAGATATCGAAGGGCATCCAACCCATCGTTGTTTCTGTCTTCGTATGCATCCTTCTGGAGTGGCTTGTTCTGGCGATCTCGCTTGTACTTCCAGAGATGGAACTCCCTGATCAAGTTTGTGCAGGACTCGCAGACAAACAATCGTTCCTCACGAAGTAAATCCTTGATTCGATATACCGCCTGGTCCTCACCAAACTTTGTTGTTGACACGCCTGGGATCACTGGCAGGCCAGCGTCCTGATAGGCTATGGCAGACATACCAGTCTTGCGGGACTGCCACAGGGCTGGATCAGCCACAGTGGGCCAGACCAATTTCTTTTTACCCTGTATCGCGGAGATCGCCTTTACGTCCTCTGTCGGTGGCTGGTTCCTGCTGTAGTATTCATCGTATACATACAGTGCTCCGCTTTTATCAACCGCCACAAGCAGCCATGCAGTGGGGTGATCCATACCCTCGTCCAGACACGCATACCATGAAACCTCTTTGGGTACGTCCGTATGCTTGAGCACATGTCGATCTGTATCAAACTCCACGTAGACTCGGGCACCCGCCATGAGAAACTTACCGGCCAATCTCATCTCACGCAGGTGTGATGGTATCGCCTTAATGAAGCGTGAGAGTTTCTCCTCTGTCATTATCGGGTTGTCTTCTGGGAACATCTCCACCAAAAACACACCATCATCGTCCTGGGCATGGTGTATTACTTCATACATCCACTCCGCTGCCTGGGAAGGAATGGTACTGATAAGGACTTTCCCATCATTAAGTATGATTCGAGTTTCCACTGCGGCGAAGAGTTCTTCGCTAACGGCTTCGTCAATCCAACAGTCCATAACTGACATGGACTCAAATGATTGCATGTCGTCATCATACTGTGCCAGTGTCTTGAAATAAACCTCGATATTTCGTCCGTCAGGGTTTTCGGCAGTGCATTCGTCGTAAATGAACATCGGGTTGGTGGACCCGAATCCTGACTTAGCATTCCACTTAAACTTACCGAATCCGGATTTAGGTAGTAATTCCCATAACGCTTTTTGCTGTCCCTTAACGCTGATTTCAGCTTTAGGGCAGACACACCAGTATTCTCCTGGCCGTGCGTCATCACGGATATGTTTTGCGAAGAGAGCCGCAGCAGAATAAGTCTTTCCACTTCGATTGCCACCCATAGCGGCAATTTTACTGTAGGTACCAGAGTACCAGGCTTTGAGCAGGCTGTCCTGCTTGTCGGTGAAGTTGGCGATGCAGACTTCAATCTCAGCGTCCTTAGCTGCCTGCTCTGCTTCCTTCAACAGATTCCACAGTTTTCTTATCTCCACCTGGCTTAAACTTGACTCCCGCAACGTCGATCTTATCGAGGAGACTGCCGATTCTAGCGTCAAGAGAGTCTTTTGTGCCAGGGATTTCTGTTGGCTTACCGGAGTCAAGTCTTTCACGTTTGTCTTTCTCTTGGCTAACGCGAAGATTATGCTCCATTGACTTCAGGAGCATCTGCATAGCATATGCTTTGTACTTTGCGATTCCGAAAGCCTGCCGTGAACCTCTGTCCCCCGCCTTCTGGCTCATCCACTCTACGAGGGCCTCCTCGAAGAGCGAACGGTGTTGATCTGATATCTGGAATACCTGCGTTGTAAGATCGGACGAGGAAGAGGAGCCAACAGGCCCAGAGCTTGTAGCGTGGCGACGTTCGACCTCTTGCGGTTCGGATAATATGGGGATAGTAGAACCCCCAGTTTGCTTGTGAGAGTTGGCCTTTTTTGATTTTTGACCAGAGTCCTGAGAGACCTCGATATCCGATATGCCCGTATCGGTTGAAGTAGCCGAGCGGGTCTTGCGTCGGCGTTTTACCTTCACAGATCGGGCAGAGGTCTCTTTGGAAGAGTCCGCTGTACTCATGCCTGCATACCTCTGCTAGGAAGTTTCTGTTGGTTCGCTGGCGAAATGAGAGATTAAGTGGGGATTCTTTTTTAAGAGGCTGAAAAGCCCCATCTCTAAAATCCTGACTTGGCCCTCTTTCAGTTTGATACCATACAGTTCTGCGATTCCGTGGATTGCTTCGTGAAGGAGTGAGGAGTAGTACACGCCCTTGTCCTTGATCATGGTGGACATGATGATTCTCGGCCTCCCGCCCTCGTCTGTCCAGCATCCATACTCCTTAATCTTCTTGTTCTCTACCGGTATCTCTAGATCACCAATGCGTAGAGACTTGATGTGCCACTCCATCAATCCTCCGTTGCGACCTCATCAATAGGACTTAGAAGATGTGTAATCATTCTCGACATACTTTTAGACAACAATTCGGCCTCAGCAGGGGTCTCAGGTGGAAATGCAGCCGTCATTGCCATCATGTTAAATGCCACGTTTGCGGCAACCTGATATGGGTTCAGGTTGACAGGGGGTACAACAACACCACCAATACGGGATTTCAAGGGAATATCGTCATCTATCATGGACTTAATACCTCGCGTCAATTCCCCGACGATGGGCCGCTTGTACAGCGGAATCTCGTATCTTAGATGCCAACCACTTATCGGCTTTGTCCATTCCCCTTTCCCTGCTGGTAATACGTTGCAGATCCTTCATTAGCTGACTGTCGCCCCAGGCGATTGCGCCATTGGCTCTGGCAGCCTCCATTTCCACGTTCTCGTAGTACATGGCAGCTTTGACCAGTACCTCCGCATACCATGACGATGTCCGTAACTCATACCGGGTGCGTGGCGATAAATTCTGGATAAATCGAAATATCCTGGGTGCCTTATTCACACGCCACCGTCAGCGCATGAATACACCTGGTGACCGCATCTGCTACAAAACCCCTTGCATCCATGACGAGTAAGAGGGGAAGCACACACGGGACATATTGAATATATATCAACCTGGCAGCTCTTTGTCGGGCGCATAGATGTGGTTGATGCAGGCGAAGTGCCTTCCAGTGAGGAGGACTTTGTGGTCTCTGGCATTTGAACGACATCCCCTGTCAATGTTGATCGGTGTCATTTTTGGGGATATACATTCGGATTCCCGATCTGCCCCCGACCCGTTCCAATACAAGCAATTGTGGCACCGCCTGTATGAGTACCTGCTCACGCCCGCTGCACCACGTGTGCTACGGCTCTGGATCGGCATCTACGTACTCCAGTAAGTGCACCACCTTCTCCCTCCTCTGCATCTTACGGATCAGGTCTTCAGTGCCCTTGGACTTGCCGTCCCAAATCGCTATCAGAGCGTCAGCGTACTCCGACATCTCCGAGTTCCGTAACGGGCCAGCAGCTTGACCAAAACGCTTCCAGTTCGCTGTGAACCGAGTCTTGGGTAACTTCATCTGCTTTGCCCAGTCCTCACCCAAGAGATCTATGCCGCGAGAACCGCCACTGACGATCTCCGTGATCTGGTACGGGAAGGTCTTTATTCCCTCCAACACTAGCCCAAAGTCGGCTAGAGATCTGCTCCCAGCCATGATCACTTTCAATTCATTCCCCTCCGCCCCAACAACAGTCTATATCGTAAATTAGACCAAAAAACCCCATATTACATGCCTACTTTTTAGACAGTAGATGTAGGATCACTCCAATAGCAATTAAACCGACGAGACCCTGATCGCCTAACGAACCAATTAAATCAGTCAGATTCGCAGTTACGTTGCCTACAAACTGGACGCTGTCTAGGCCGAATAAGACCTGGATAATGATGCCTAATGCCGCTAGCAATAAACCCACTTCAGTGATCTCGCGTAGACATGTCTTGATCGTGCCGAAAATGCTCATAAATAGCCTTTCAGAAATTGGTGATTCTTATATTAAAAGACCCACAACTCGTGGGACTCCTACCCGTACCCCCTTTTACGGTGTACCCCCCCTAGGATGCCGTCTAACGGCTCCGAGCGTTTGGTGAGGGGGAAGGGTGGCGTGGGGGAGGGAAGGTGTTAGGGGGGAGGGAGGAGCGTGTGAGAGGGAGGGTGGGAGAGGGAGGGGTGTGAACCTATTTACTACAATTCGCCAAAGACACCCCCGCGTCCCCCCTGCTATCCCCCGCGACTGAGACTCAGTCTCAATTTCGGTCTTGCGATTGAGTCTCAATCTCTCTGCTGGTCGAAAATACTGTCAACAACCCCAGGCCCTAACAAACACCTAACAGCTTGTGTGGTGTCATCAACCTGGCTGGTCATCAACCTGGCTGGTGATATGTCTGCCGGTATTTGTTTATTCGTTACGCAAAATATGCCGATAATGGATATGGCAATAACGCCGCGGAGTGCATGATCATGAAATTATCTTGGACCATTGTCAGTGGTTCTGGTGAAGGCCGGGATGGCCCGATACCGGATGCGGAACGAAGGATTGCAGTAATACTTGAGCAAGCCGCCAAGACTTTTGGCGGATGCTCATCGTCCAGGGGTGTCGGTTCCTGGCTTGACGGTGACGGCCTACTAGTGACGGAACCGATAATCCGGTTTGAAATCTGGTGCGACGTTGCCAATAGTACTGAAGAGCACGGTACTACCCTGGACGACGCCAAACTACGCTTGGCTAAGTTCGCCCAGTACATACGTTTTCACCTCATGCAGTCAGAGGTTGACATCGTATCACCTTCTGGCCGAGTTCATGCAATCACCAGCGATGACACTTGGGCTAACACTTTTGTCACGCCACAGATTGAATTGCCAGAATCACCGATAAACCCTGGCAACGATGGCACAGATTTGAAATGGGATGCAATGACGCCCAAGGAGCAATGGGACTGGAGTATGAATGAGCTTGACCAATATGTCACCAGCTTGGAGAAGACAATAGATAATATGTGAATTGCTCCACATTTCTAACATAGGGCCCTAAGTAAGTATCTTAGGGCCCTATTTATTTGTCTTTAATATTTTAGCTTAGGTTTATCTTCGCCCTATCGTATAGGATATAGCTTTGATTTCGACTACTCAAAGAGCATATCTTGAACAATCAAACTCCACAGTTTGACTACCACATCCAGGCCACGATGCCCCCTCAAAGGCCAAACTTGTAGCCCTCGAACCGATGGGAGACACCCGAAAATTTATAGCACTTGAACCGATGGCAGAAAATTACTCAAGTCCGCCAGGGTAATCGGTCGATATAAATTGCATGAAAAACATTCCTAGAATGACGAGTGCCGCGCGACTGGCCGACCTGGCCCAACGCGGCATCGATTCCGCTGACTGGTACGACCAAGCAGCGGTCGAAATTGCAGACGCCGCCAAGCGTCTGACCGATGAGCTGGGCAGAACGATATCGCCCAAATATTTGGCGGATATCCTGGCGATAACGTCGCCAAGGGTAGCGGTGCGGCGGAATATCCGCCTGGCCCTGGCGTATATCCGCAGCGGTGGGACGGTCCCTAGTGGGATACTGCCGACCGTCGCTATTGCTTTGCGCCGATACCAGCAGGACGGTATCGTGCGAGGCGCCAAGGTTTCGCCCTTCGCACGGGCCATCTTGGGCGATAGCCAATCAGTCGTATTGGATGTTTGGATGGCGCGAGCCCTGAACATTGCTCAGCCAAAATTATCGGGCTTGGCAGTGCATCGGCGCGCATCGTCCAGGGTAAATACTGCTGCCCGAATTCTCAATGATCGGCTCGGCACCGATCACCAGCCTGCCGCCGTGCAGGCCATGATATGGGCGAGTGTGGTGACAGATGCAGGCAGAGCCGTGGCGCGGTTCAATGTTAGCGATCACCTATAGGAGGTCTAAGATGGTCAGTAGATATTTTCATAACCTCACAGTCGGCGAGCTGTATTTTCTCGCCGACGATATCGACAGGGCGCACAGCCTAGTTGATCGGGCTGGCTACGATCCAGACGACCTGGAGCAGGACATATTAGCTCGGTGGCCTGGCCCCGCCAACCGTGTTCCGAGCCGTGATCTGTGGATTGTACCCATGGAGCACGTGCCTCAGGAGCCGAGATTTCCGTACGTGTTTAATGGTTAACCACTTAAAGGTAGGTCGCCCCTGTCCAGTGCCAACGCGCTGGATGGGGGTTTGTTTTACCCAATTTCAAAATTGGTCTCAAGTTTTACAGGTGATTGTGCCGACTATTAGAGTAGACAACAGCACTGGAACCTGTCCGCTTAACAGGAAGGATTGATCATGGCGAAGTCACTAGTACCATCACGAAACAAACTGGAGCGTGAGTTCAACGCACGCATCGTGACCTGGACCCCGCAGCCCTCGCTCAACCCAAAGGTACGCACTGACCGACGCGCACGGCCTGGCGGCAGTTGCTCCTGTTGCGGCGGTGGCCCGGAGATCGACATGGACCCGCCATGGTATGTATACCATGCGGGAATTGCGGACAGGGACGGTGTATTTTACAGCATGCTATGCCAAGGCTGCTTGGAAGATATCCGTCTGGAGAATACCTCACGTGACAAGACCGACACAGACCACAAAGCAGAATTAGTGCGGCTGCTATTGCCCGGCGACCCGGACGGGCAGACTTCAATCATGGAGGACCTATCATGAGCGGCCCCTACCGTGATGATGACCCAGATGACCTACTAGATGATCAGCCAAGGTGCACGATATGTGGAGGCTACGGCCTCCCCCTCGGCAAGATGCGAGATGCTATGTACTGCCGATGTAGGCAGTGCGGATGGATATTTGAAGACAAAGCAAAGGAGACAACATGACTACTGCTCAGAGAATAGCCAAGATCGAAAAAAGCGTGGAATGGGTTGGTGCTATGGAATCCACATTCGAGCGGCTCATTATAGCTGTGGATGCATTAGACAAGCGCGTAACTCGCCTGGAATTCAAGATGTCAGACCACATAACGGCGGACAGATACCGCCAGCAAGAACAGGAGACCCACAATGAAGCTGAATGAATTAAAGAGCGGAGCGGCAGGGGTGCAGGAGCTGGTGGATGCCATGCACCAGCAGCACAGGACCACTCAGGCCCTGGTAGCCGAGACCCTGCTGCGTGCGATGCGTCGATGGGCTAATGAATCCATCGAACAGAACCGACTGGACCCCCGCAACGAAACAGCAGCACGCAAGGTAAAGCGGCTGTTGGATGATAAGGATCTAGCCCTGTTCACCTGTTAGGGGGTAACAGAGACAGTCGAGTCAGTCGAGACAGTCGAGACAGACGAGACTGTCCAGACAACCTATTACATAAAAGGAGATTGCTGTGGATTGCTTTGATTGCTATGTATCAGGATATTTAAAATTTATGGGTAAGATGTCTGACCCCAAGGCACGCGCAAAGTTTCTTGACGTTCAGCCCAAGACCTACAAGGGCACAGACGTTAAACAGTTCGTCAAGAGCCTACCAGTGGTGGCCGATTCCATCAAGGGGCTGGTCCGCACAGATAAAATCTATCTGCACCTTGGCAAGTTCAGCAAGGCTCCACCCGAGTTCACTCCTGGCCGTAAGTACGGCATCACCAAGAGCTTAGCGAGGTATCGCCAGCCCGAGGTGGTTGAAGTGTCAGAGTTTAAGATGGAGGCCAACGATGAGCGATGAACATATCAAGAAGATGATAAAGGCATTGAGAGACCCTGTCACTATGGCAGACCTCTCATGGGTAAACGACTTTGACCAGGCTCAGGCACTCTACACCTGTTACTCTGATTATAGGGCGCTAGCCCACTACTCTATCACCGGCATTGCTCAGGCTGCCAAAAAACTCAGAGATGGTGGAGATCCAGCGCCCGATATGTTGGACCTCATCATCAGCATCGACGATATCCAACAGGCTATCGAGGATGAGCTAAGGACGCACATCAGTCATGATTGACACGAGGTGGCAACTAGAGCTAGCAGGTAGGGATGGTACAGCGTGGTATGACCTGTACCGTTCTTACCTGGAGCGGGTCCGTGACCCGTTACCGTACCGAGCATGGCTTTACCGATTCAAGGCGCTACAGGGCGTGGAACAGGCAGCACGATCCCTGCGACACAGTGACCCAACGTCATATTCTGCCCTGTTAGCTCAGGCCGACCAGTTCCGAACTGATCTCGGTCTAGATATACCTTGACCCCTAACCCCCCGAAGGAGATACGAATGAGTCTCTCAGAATATAAACAGACCGGTCCCTTTTAAGGCATTAACTCAGAGGGCTGTTCCGTTTTTTATAAGGGGAACAAACATAAGGAGCAAATACTTACGTATTTGCGTAACCAAGGATATATGTCGCCATTTTAAAACCCCAGCACCATAGGGGTTTTCCCTATTTTGGAAAAAAAGTGTAAATTTTTTTAATCTTACTACATTATTACCCCAAATCGGGTACGAACTAGGGGTAAACCCTAAGGAGCTAATGATGAATCCAAGCCCCCTGTCAGCACAGCTCACCTTGAGTGGGGAGATAGTGCAAGACCTGCGTCAGTGGCTCACGGCTCGATCTATGACCGGCAAGAGAGATGAGGGTGACGAATTCCTCAAAAAGTTACTCGCCCAAATGGCGGTGGAGGATCATGTAGTGTTCGCCTTGCGCAGTGAAAAGGAGGCGAATCCAGAGGTAGTAGCAGAACTCCGCTCACAATTCGGAAAGGATTAAACCAATGAACGTCAACCGACTACTCGTAACCAGCCTCCTGGTTGCCCTGGGATTCATGATCGGCCAGAGATTCTGCATCGAGCATCACCAATTTGCAGCGACCGCCCCGCTCACTGTGCCCATGAGCCTGGACCTAGGTGATGTGGTCAGTATGCAGCAGGTGCTCGACACTATCCGTGCTGTGGAGAGTGGTGGCCACCCTGACCCGTACTGGGCGGTAGGTGACGGGGGCAAGAGCATCGGCCCCTACCAAATAGGAAAATCCTATTACCGCGATGGGATCGAGCAGCTAAAACGTGAGGGCATAGACCCAGGTCTGGTATATGAGGATGTCCGCAACCAGCGTGATGCCGAGCTTATCATGCTGGCCTACTGGCGGAGGTACGCCACTAGGCCCTACGAGTTCACCGAACTCTGCCGCCTCCACAACGGTGGCCCCACCATGCGGGGCACGGATCTTTACATCCAGAAATGCTTTGCTATACTCGATGACCACTAGACTGCGTCCCATGTTGGGGGCGGCGGATACACGAGGTACGCCGCCCCCGCTTTTAAAACTAACAGCCTGTCGGCTGATGAACTTTTGGAGCTACCATGAAAATTGAAATCAAATCAAAGGACTGCCTCTATGTCACCATGAAGGGGAAGGTCTACTATATCGACGAGAGCACTGGGGAGGGCATTGTGGAGAGGTGGAAAGAGGATGACGATTGGCGGGTGCTCCCACTCGCTCCAGGTAAGAGCCACGAATTCCCGAGCGTTGAAATCTTGTCCCCCCGTACCCCAACCCCAGCACAGAAGGAGATATCATGCCCAAACAATATACAAAACTAGAACTCGCGGTGATGAATGCGTGGTATCCCACGCATGGCACTAAGAAAATCGCCACGGTACTGGGTCGTAGTCGATCTGGTATCAGGAACCTGGCGTACCGCAACGGGATTGCCTGTGTATACCCACGCACCAAATGTGTCTGTTCAACCACGGGAGCGCCGAAATGAACACGAAGCCCGTCATCATCCTAGAAGCCCCGTACAATACCCAGTCGATGCTGCACGCCAGCAGTAGCGATGCTCTGGACCGTTGCATCCTCCAGTCTGTCAATTGTGGTCGGGTGTATGTGAGTATAGGGGGAGTGAATAGCGCACACGCAGCGGAGCGCATCGGTCAACAGCGAGAGATCCTGAGCCAGGTCTCACGGGCGTTGGGCACTGGCCCACCTCCCGAGGTGATCCACCGTCCATCCAGCGTGTCGTCTACTCTCGATGTAGTCCGCCACTCCATCTCAATGATTAAGAGTTGGGGCGATCTCAACTCCGAGACCATCGTGATATATCTACAATGCCGAGATCAGTATTTGCACCTGCAAGAAAACATAAAGGCAATGATCGCAGCACTGGAGAAATACCCCGCGCACCCAACGATGGCCTTCTCGGCGCTGCCATATCACTCAGTGGTGGTGGAGGATAATCCAAATCAACTGACGCATCCGGGCGGCAGCCTCCAAACGTACCCACCGCAGGGCAGCAGGCCACGATGGGAGTGGGACGGCTCCCTTATGGGCTGGCGTGCTGGTTATTTTTTGAAAGACCTTCTGCGGCAGATGTGGCAGGGTCAATTGATCCCTGTACCTGTGAAAGGGGAGTACGGGGAGGTCGATAGCGAATTAGCTGATATGCGTGCAGGTATAGATGAACTCGAACAACGTGTGTATGCAATCGAAAGTGGCGTGGTGTACAGTCCTGCCGAGGAGATCACCACGGAATGAGTACTGATGGCGACGATCCCGTCCTGCGGCATTTGATGAAAAGGATCTCCGTGGTCCGCAGGTCCTTCGGCAATGCCGATGGGAAGATTCGCGCTTATCTCGCCCACAACCCAGATCGCCTGGCAGAACGTGAGCGGGGCTGGAACCAGCAGGCGTGGAGACTGTGGCGCACCAGCGGAGGGCAATGGGGGTGGCCTCCGACAGAGTTCCGTGCATCCCTGTACCGTTAGTACGCACATGAGCAAATACCACTGCACGACCGAGGAACTAATCCGTATTGCCAGGCAGGTCGCCGAAAAACTGGCACCACGGTACCCCACCCAAGACCAGCTCGGCGATGTTGAGGAAGTCGCCGCCGAGATCATCGTCGGTCTACTGGAGAAGCCGCCAGGCACCCAGGCACTGGCTTTCGTGATCGCACGCCGTCGTGGCATTGACTACCTCCGCAAACTAGGTGTATACCGACGCCCTGGTACAGAACATGGCGCAAAGAAGGTGGGCGACGTACACGCCAGCGTGCCAGACCGGCGAGAGCAGGGTGCAGAAGAGGTTGAGGCGGCGGATCTACAGGAATCTCTGCGAGCCAAGATCGCGTGTCAGAATCCCGCACTGCTGCCGGTCTTCGACCTCATGATGCGTGGGCACGGCTACAAGTTTATTGTGGAAAGTCTGGGCATGTCTCACTCAACGGTGAGTAAATACATTTTTGACATCAGGTACATAGCCACATGGGTGCTATCGCAAAATTCGAGCAGGCACTAGGCGTCACGGTCACCATACCCAGTGACGGCTCGCAGCCATACCGTGTCCATCGAGGCGAGAAGCTGGTGGCCCTCCTGTTGCACGCCGAGTGCACCAAACGGTTTTCGCGCTGTGGTCCACGTGTGGTCATTCCGTGCGAACGATTTATGGATGCCATGTCGGCTTCGCGCGAAGCGGTAGGCCAGGTGTGCTGGCACTACTTGGTCAATTTTCCCAACGCCACGGCGTGGTACACGTGTGACACGGAGAGGGTCACGCCGAGTGCGGACTTTGAACTTGGCGAGGATATGCCGTATGGTGCACAAGATCAGGAGTGGTGTCTACGTATCCCCATGTCTACCATGACTGTGGCAGGAGCACAGGAACCGACCGCACCGAAACCTACAGGCACGTACACGATGGAATTCCCGGTATGAATACCAAACCATTCGACGAGTTCACGCATCCCAACCCTGACTCAGGTATCTACTGGGGTGTACCCGACGAGCAGTACTTCACTTCCAACCCGGTCAGCAAATCTATCCTGTGCGAGAAGTTCTTGGGTTACAAGCAACCGGAGGATCGTAGCGATGCCAATCTGAGAATCGGTACGGCCTACGATTGGATCATCACCAACCCCAAAGCGTATCACTCCAAGGTCGTGTTCCCAGGTCCAGTAGATCGTCGCACCACCGCAGGTCGTCAGCGGTGGGACCAGCTCATCAAGCAGACGGATGACTCGGTCTTTATCAGAGATGGTTCCGAGCGAGATGCTCTAGCCACCGCATTGAGTAACGCCCAGAAGGAGTTCCCTCGGCTGATCGCAGCCGCCAGTGAGAAAAACGCACAGCTAGTGGGTGTGGTCCGACATCAGTCCGGTCAGATGATCAAATGTAAATGGGACCAGATCACACCCAATTCAATTGTGGATCACAAGACCACCAGTTGCGGCACGCGAGAGGAGTTTATTGACTCCGTTTGGGCGTTCCAGTACCATGTACAGGCTGCTATGTATCAGGATATATGGAAGATGCTGACCGGTGAGATCCGTGACTTTATATTTGCCGTGTCGAGCAAACGATCTGATTCATGGGAAGGTGCGTGGCTCATAGAACCGTCACGCTCACAAATGAAAACTGGATACAGGATGTATCAGGGCATGGTGAACGCTCACCGATGGCTGATTAAATAAGGAACTGACATGGTCACACAAAAAGTAAAACCGACTACTGGCAACATGGAGATGTGGGACTCGTGGGGTAAGACAGATCCCAAGTTCACTAAGGATGTCTCATATGGTAAGCGTAAGTATACAACCGTCAACGCTCAATACCAGATTGAGCGAGCGACTAAGGCTTGGGGTCCATATGGCACCACGTGGGGCCTACGTGATATGAAGTGGGAGATACTAGATGAGCGTGACTTCATGTTGTTCCGTGCTGTGTTCTATTACCCTGGCGGATCGTTTGAAATCTTCACCGACATCAAGATCGGTGACGATTGCATGAAGAAGTCCCAAACTGACATGACCACCAAGGCTTTGTCCAAACTGGGTATGGACGCTGAGATTTTCAAGGGGGTGTGGGACAGTAAGTATGACGACGACACACCAGCAGCCAAATACCCACGCAAAAAACCATCCGATCAATTGAAACTGTCAGACGCCTCCCTTAATGAAAGCACACTAGGAGTATAAACATGCCAAACGACGCACACGATAACTCGGATCTAGCCACCCTCTGGCGGGTCTCAGTCGGCAAGAAAGATGGGCAGCACAACTTCGCGCACTGTATGCGAGGCCCAATGAACCTCCGCAACATTGATGGTCAAGCCTACTGGGTCAGTGACACTGGGGGCAAGAGCGGGAACGCTCCAGACAGACGGCTGTTCTTCGTCCCACACCTCTCTGTCGAAGCGGACGATGTGGTCCGCCTGGCTCAGTCCATGGGGCAGCAACTCGCCATCGCTTTCCCTCTGAAAACCACTGCGACCCCGCGATTCGAGGGTGAGTATGCCGGTTGGGCGACCGATACCCATTTTCTCAACGCCTACCTGCTGCACGAGGGCAGGGTGGAGGAGACTGATTCCGGTGCACTCAAGCCCACGGTGCGGGTCAAGTTCAAGAGCAAGTCCAAGGGGGTGTCCAAGAAACAGGAGCACCACAACCCCAAGACCAAAGAGTCTGCTCTAGAGCTTCCCTTCTGACCCAAAAATCAGGGTCTGAGTCGATGAAAAATCTCGCCGGGGCGTGGCTGGGTATGTCGGGCCCAGCCCGTCCCCGACGGGAAAAAACAACCAGTGAGCCGTGTTTTTTTAGCTAGGAATGGATACCATGCCTGCCTTACCAGAAGCGCCACAACCTGAAGATGAGCACAAATGCCACATCACAGGTGCCACTGGCTGGCCCTTCAATGAGGATGAGCAATCAGCCCTGATGTACTGCGAGGTCTGTCACCAGATCGGCCATGAGGATGTGATGGCTCAGTTCCGTGGCAGTCGTAGAAAAAAAGACATTCCCGAGAATAGGATTTGGGTGTGTGCTCAGTGTCATAGAGAGGGCAAGGCGCCCAAGGCTCGGAAGAAGAGATCAACGTGAAGCAATCAGCGGCGATAGCAAGTGAACGAGAGATCGTCGGCTCCATGGTCACGCTACCAGACCTGCTGGACGGTGAGCTTGCCGAGATCACCGTGGAGGATTTCACTGTCAGCCTGCATAAAATGATGTTCGGTATGGCGAAGACGATGCGGGAACAGCAGTTGAACATGGACCGTGCACTGCTGGAATCCAATCTATCCACCGATCTAAAGATACTTGATCGTGCAGATCAGATCATCGAAGGTGCGTCCTGTAGCAATCTGACATATCACGTTAAAGCGGTCAAGGATAAGACCCGGATACGTCAGATGATCCAATACTGTAGTGATGTGACGGCGATGGTGCGGCGTGGCTCTACCTCTGACGAGGTGCTAGAGGACATGCAGAACAAGGTATTCGCCATGTCAGTAGAGGAGGATCACGGCAACGAAATCTACTCCATGGAGGATGTGCTGCGGGAGGTCGTCAAGGAGTCCCGTCTGCGTGGTGGACTAGGTCAGGTGGGTATTAAAACGGGGTTCCGTGACCTGGACAACCTGCCTCTCCTCCTGAAGCCAGGCCAAATGTGCATCATTGGCGGCAGGCCATCGGACGGCAAGACATCATTGGCTGTGAATATACTGGAACATATCGCTGACGCAGGTCACCCCACCATGTTATTCTCCAAGGAGATGACAGAGATGGAGATCGGGGCACGTGTCATGGCCCGTAGGATGAAATATGAGGGCGATATGGATCGGGTGGTTAGCATATCCAAGGGCCTGCCCTTGTACGTCACAGCCCCGTATAAGCTCACCATAGGCAACCTGAAGGCCATGTGTAGGAAGGCGGCACTACAGAAGAAGATCGAAGTGTTTGCCGTCGATTATCTCCAGATATTAGACCTGGCGGGTGGCGAGTCCCGCAACCTACAGGTCGCCCATGCCACCGCAGAGATCAAGAGCCTGGCGAGGGAACTGAACGTACCGATTATCCTACTGTCACAGTTGAGGCGAATGTCGTCAGAGATGCGGGGCGGTCAGAGACCTATCCGCAATGATGACCTGAGAGATAGTGGGGCTATTGAGCAGGACGCAGATGTGATCATGATGATCCATCGCCGTATCGAGGAGCACGCCGCATTCTCCAGCGAGGACATGATTGCACTGGCGGTGAGTAAAAATCGTAACGGACCACGTGGCGTGGTGCCCCTGACCTTCGATGCGGAACATACCGCATTTTCCAATTATGACGGAGTCGTGCCATCATGGCTGGAGCAACTAAGAGTCTAGCGTCTAAAATGGGTAAGCGGTCCAGGTCCAGGGGCCAACGAGGTGAACGTGAACTTAGAGATAAGATCATTGACATCTTTGGCCTGCCTACTAGGCGAGGCACCAACCTCACAGGCCAACAGGATATCGAGGGAGGTATCCCTGGAGTGCATCATGAGGTCAAGCGTGTTGAGCGGTTGAACATCTACAAGGCTATGGGCCAGGCGATGGGAGATGCAGACGAACACCTGATACCAGTCGTCTTCCACCGTAAGGACCGAGCGCCCTGGATGGTAACCTTTCAACTAGATGATATAATCCGTGTGGCCGATAAGGTCAGGTCAGCAGTACAACTGGGTGACATTCTTAAGAGAGATGAACAATGACTAACGATCCTATTGTGCAATCTGTCAAGAAGAAGATGGAGTCCCGGTCAGCGCAGGGGATGGCGAAGTTCGGATGCTATCTGGATAGGATGGATAAGGACAGGGTGTACTGGCTGCGCAATGCACAGGAGGAGGCAATGGACCTGGCCCTGTATCTAGAAAAGTTGTTGTGGGAGGAGGAGAGGGGGGCAGGAAGTGAACCGGGATATCGAGATGAGTAAATTTGTCACTTGGCTGGCATTCAGTTGCACGCATCACCCGCACCATGACCCCAAGGCCATACAGTGGCTGGTCACTCACATCAAAGATTTCAAGCCAGACGTACTCGTCGCGTTGGGTGATCTGATTGATACCCAGTGCCTAAGCAAATTTGCTAAATCTAATCTCTTCGCATTGTCTGGCGAATACGGCGCCGTCAATGAGTTCCTCGGTGAGATCAACGATGCGTCCCCTCAGTCACGTAAGATATGGATGCAGGGCAATCACGAGGAGCGAATGTTTCGGGAGGACCAAAAGCACCTCTCCGAATTACTGGACTACCGAGTCCACCGTAGGACGCCGTCAGCTAGGAAGTGGCGTCACTTCGACTATCGCTTCAGTCGGGCAGATTGCTACAACATAGGTCAAGTGACTTTTGGGCATGGATGGAATACCACTGAGGCACAAATAAAAAAAGAGGCCGTGGTACTAGGTGTACCCAACGGCCTCTATGTCCACGGTCATACCCACCGTCCACATGCCGTTCGACAGGTGAAGCTGGGTGCCGTCGATCTACCTTACTGGTATATCAATCCTGGCACTCTGATCGGTTCCAAACCCGACTATATGAAGAAGAGAGATGACCATCAGTGGGGCCAGGGTATTGTTGTGGGTAACGCAAACCCCAAACGCAGGTGGGGCAATCGTTGCGAGTGGGGTGCCAGCATGATCCTGCGAAAGATGTCGTGGTGGAAGAACGCCAACCGTACCTGCACCTCATACAGTGGCCTGTTCACGCCACAATACGGGCCATCGTGAATATTAGTCCGCGACTGCA
>CESG01043978.1_pt1 | contig 21209 bp, 33 predicted proteins | sample 531121 | NCBI WGS metagenome assembly CESG01 (sample SAMEA2621287, study PRJEB7988) | marine metagenome | biome: marine biome (ENVO:00000447); feature: mesopelagic zone (ENVO:00000213); material: "saline water (ENVO:00002010), including plankton (ENVO:xxxxxxxx)" | depth 800 m
TCTACAAAGGAAGCTCTTGTTGTAGGGTGGCAAACATTCAAAGAGAGACCTTTCTTTTTGATCGGGCTTTTCATACTCACTACCATTATTTCTTCAGTGATGGGTCTTGTTGCTGAGAATGTGAGTGGAAGTACCGGGGTGGTAATCAATCTGGTTGATTTTGCCATCCAGATAATTCTTGGAATGGGCATTACCCTTATCTTGTTGCGCGTGTACGATAAATCCGAAACCGATTATACTGACCTTGTAGAGCCGTTACATTTATTTTGGAAGTATCTTGTGATGACTATTCTAGTGGTGTCCATTATCACTATCGGTCTCGTACTCTTCTTAGTACCAGGAATTGTTGCGGGTATTGCGCTTGCATTTGCGCCGTATTTGGTTGTGGATAGAAATATGGGACCTGTTCAAGCCATTAAAGAGAGTATGCGTATCACTCATGGACATCGATGGGGCCTTTTCATTTTCGGTTTTCTCATTTTTGTTATAAACATTCTCGGTGCAATCGTATTTGGCATGGGGTTGTTCCTCACTATTCCCATAACCGCACTTGCTGCAGTACATGTCTATCGCTGGCTTCTGAATCCTCCAGAACATGATGGTTCCGAGGTGACCATGACCGCAAAAGTGTTGGTTTCATTTGCGTTTGTATTGGTGCTTGGTGGTTTGATTGTATTCGTACTTGCGCTTGGGGGCATTCGGGGTTCTGAAACTGCGGATATGCGCGATGCTCAACGACAGGCCGATATGGGAGTCATTGGTTTAGCGGCAGATATGTACTATACAGAGTACGGTACTTTTCCTACAACACTGCAAGATATGGTACCCGATCTTTTGAATGATATTCCAAGAGACCCTGCGACAAATACCGAGTATGTATACACTACATACGGTGAGAACATCGACTATCAATTATGTGCCGAGTTAGAATCTACTGGTCAAACATATTGTACGTACGGTTTGGAAGTCGGAGGAGAGTAGTCGACTATACCACATGACGCGCGTATACTGAGAGCTCATGGATTCATTACTTATTTACACCGACGGTGCGTCTCGTGGAAATCCCGGAAGTGCCGGTGCCGGTGCGGTTATTTTCAAAGGAGAAGAATTGATTGCCGAGATAAAGCAATTTCTTGGGCAACAAACCAACAACTGGTCAGAGTATGAAGCTGTTGCCCTTGCCCTTTCTCGTGTTAAGGATATGGGTCTTGAACAATTAGATGTAGAAATTAAACTTGATAGCAAATTGGTGGCAGAACAACTGTCTGGTAATTGGAAAATAAAATCGGACACCATACGAGATCAATACAGAAAAGTGCAAGAAATTCTTTCAAAAGGATTTGCTCCCGTTACCTACACACACATTCGGCGGGAGTTAAATACACACGCTGATCAACTTGCAAATGATGCCATTGACGACGCGCTCAGGCTGCGGAAGTAACTCTCTTTTTGGTATGGTACGTGTATGCATCGCTACGTACCCATTGCTTTTGTCGGATTATTGGCTGGAATTGCTTTCCGTTCGTTTGTAGATGTTGGGTTTCAATTTTTCTTACTACCTCCTTTAATTGCATTCACACTTCTGTGCCTGTATCGACGGCGACACCTCTCTTTTGTGGTGCTGCTCATATTCATCTCACTGGGGATGGTGCGAATGGATGTTGCCGTGCCACCAAATGTCAATTTTGATAATGTGGGAGAGCAAATTGCGTTTATCGGAACGGTGGTAAAAGATCCTGATGAGCGAGAATATTACACCAATCTTGTCCTGGAGAGTGATGTATTTAAGCATCGAGTGTTGGTGAAAGCTTCAACTAACGAAACCTTTCGTTATGGAGAGCGCGTGTCTGTTTCGGGTGTGGTGGAGCAACCACAAAATTTTGAAGGAGACACGGGGCGAGTGTTTAACTATCAGGGGTACCTCGCCAAAGATGACATCTACTATGTTATACAAACAGAAGACGTCTTCGTAGTGGAGACGAGAACCACGGCAATGAGCATACTTCTCTCTGCCAAAGAGCGATATTTACTTTCCTTGAAAACATTTCTCAAAGAACCCTATGCGGCGCTTGCCGGTGGTATAACGGTAGGTGAAAAACGTTCTTTGGGAAGTGAATTAACAAAAAAGTTCAGAGAAGCGGGCCTTATTCACATCGTGGTGCTGTCTGGATACAACATTGCAATTATGGTTATTGCACTTTCGGCACTGCTTTCCTTCTTGAATCCGACTATACGATCAGTTGCAGCAATTATTTTAATTGCAGTATTTACGGTGTTTGTCGGTGCGTCTGCAACGGTGGTTCGCGCCGCTCTTATGGGAGGCATTGCGGCATTTGGAGTGATGGCTCGAAGAAATTATGATGCGCTGCACGCACTTGTGGTTGCAGGATGTATCATGGTGTTATGGAATCCATACGTGGTCATCTACGACCCTTCATTTCAATTAAGTTTTGTGGCGACACTGGGCCTACTTCTCGGAGCGCCACTTTTTCTCCACTGGTTGTCATTCATCCCGGAAACATTTGGATTACGTGAGTTGGTGGTTGCAACAGTGGTAACACAAATCGCAGTACTCCCATTGTTGGTGTACATGATGGGCGAGGTTTCATTGGTATCCCTTCCGGTAAATATGGTTGTGTTGCCGTTCGTACCTCTTGCCATGCTCTTTTCATTTCTAGTTGGCGTATTGGGAATGATAAGTGGAGTATTAACACTTCCTTTTATGTTCGTCGCCCACTATTTCCTGCGCTTTATTGTTTCTGTCGTTGAGTTTGGAACATCTGTTTCATGGGCTGCAGTTGCGGTGCCGAACATTCCCTTTTGGGCCGTGGTCGTTTCATACATCATACTAATCATGTTGTGGATGAAAGGAAAACAGGCAGCCTCGTGAGGCTGCCCATCTCGTTTCTCAGACCCCTGCCGACACGCCGGCAGTACGGTTTCTTGCCGAAGCAATCGCCTGTGCAATATCCCTACGTTCCCATTCTTGGAATCCGACATCATCTTTCGTGATGGTGTCGATGACTTCGAGGATGCGCCTTTCGCCTATATTCCCACTTGTCAGCTCACTCAAAAGCTCGCATGACACTTGGCGCAGAGTCTTGTACCGCGCCATGCACATCCGAGTCCCCTGTTCTTCGGAGAGCATTTTTTCTTGCTCATTGATTTGTTTCAGAAAAGAAACAATCGCTTCTTGTTTGCCCATACAGATGCGCTTTGCAGCGGCATCAAGTGCATGACGGGCTCTTTGCGCATTATCAAACAGATGTATGTTGGAGAGGATTTCCCCGCATACAATCAATGGGACACTTGGCGCTGCCGCGTCTATATCAATAGACTCGACATATCGTATGACGGCAAGTGCCTGTTTTTGTGATGATGGCGTCATCAATCTTCCCTCGCAAGTTAAAAAGAACGTCGCATATCAAGTGCGACCAGGAGAGTATACGGTATGCTGAATAGGTGTCAAATGGTTATGCATCCAAAAGAAAACCTCGGGCACCTGCGTGCCCGAGGATGAAGACACTAGGCGAAACAATCACCCAGCGCGTCGGCGAAATCCCCAAAACAGGGGGACTCCTCTTCATCGGCGGGGAGTTTCTGCTCCCTGCGGCGCTCATCGGCAGTGTTTTCCGATGAGCGTGGCGGGGAATCTCCCCCTGATGATTTGTGTCTCATTTAACCCTCCTATGAAGTTGGAACAAGATACCATGTTAGTTTTTTGAGTCAAATCGACTCGTCACCACATTCCAATTGAGATTGTTCAAGAATGCATCAATGTGTTGCTTTTTCTCTGCTGGAAGATAGTCAATCATGTATGCGTGTTCCCACATATCCATCGCCAACAGAACTTCAACATCAGCGAGTGTTCCGAGCTCATGATCCGTTGTCCACCACACATGCGGAGTATTTCCTTTTCTGTCCCACGCGAGCACGGTCCACCCACTGCCGCGGCTCATACCCACGCTTGTAAAGTGTGCAATGAATGCATCCCACGATCCATACTTTTCAGATAGAGTCGACGCAAGCGCGCTCTCCATGGGTGCATCAGTAGCACCACCTTCAAATTGTGGGAAGTAGAATTCATGCATGCGCATGCCGTTAAATTCAAACCCAAGACGACGACGAATAGATTCAATGGCGAACTGATATTTCTCTGCGTCTTTTTCGGTCAGATCAGCAATTTGTTCTCGCAGCACGTTAATGTGTTTTACGTATCCTTCGTAGAGTCCGATGTGTACATCAATTTGTTTTTGCGAAATACCTTCCAGTGCGGGGATGGTAAATTTCTTTGGTTCGTATGAATGCATATGTAGTATATTTATGGTAAGTAATATTTCAGTGTGACAATGATACCGATGTACAAACAGTATATACCATTGGGAGTAATCCTTATACTATCAACAGCACTCTATTTCATATGGCTTCCCATATTGAGTCCTTTTACTCAAACTGCCGCAACCATCGCTTTTTTGGATGTTGGTCAAGGCGATGCGATTCTCATCACGTCACCTTCGGGAAAACAGATACTCATTGACGGAGGAAAGGACAGTGCCGTGCTGAGAGCGCTGGGATCTGCCATGCCATTTTGGGACAGAACCATAGATATGGTAGTGGCCACACATCCCGACCGCGACCATGTTGGAGGACTTGTGCACATTGTAGACAGATACGACGTTGCAACGATACTGTACTCAGGAGTGTCTGATGATGATAACGTATTACAAACAGTGGAACAGAGAATGAAAGACACACACACGGTACTCACGGCCCGTAGAGGTCAGATATTTGACATGGGAGATGGTCTTTACATAGAAGTACTGTTTCCTGACAGAGAGGTGGTGAACATGGAAAGCAATACCGGTTCAATTGTTCTCCGTGTTGTATACGGAGAGCAATCTTTTCTTTTAACAGGAGATGCCCCGCAATCCATTGAAAAGTATCTCATACAGCTCGATGGGACTGCTTTGGATTCAGAGGTATTAAAAGCAGGACACCATGGATCAAAAACATCCAGTGCAGCTGATTTTGTGGGAATTGTTTCTCCGGAGTATGTGGTGTTCTCAAGAGGGTGCGAAAATCGATACGGACATCCGCACAAGCAAGTAGAGGATCTTTTTTCACAATGGAGTATCCCTACATTTGATACGTGTACCGAAGGCACTATCACATTTACCACCGATGGCAGGACGCTGGAGGTGGAATATTGACAATATATTATTTACGTGTTAGTGTGTTAAAACCACAAAGAAAAAAGAATAGGAGGCAGATTCATGTATGACGAGTGGTTTGGAGGGTTGAGCACCTTGAAAAAGGTGCTCTTTGCCCTCGTGGTGGCAGGGTTGCCTGTCGCGTACGCAGCCAGCTTCTATGAAGTACCGGTTCGCGTGCCGGGAGGCATCGTCACCGACAAAAATATCGTCGCACCCCGGACAAGTCTTCGTCCAGTGGCGCGACCAAGAGTCCTGCGATAAGAATCAGGACGAAAAAACCGAGCGGCAACGCTCGGTTTTCCCTTTATACCAATCCTGCCTTTTTGAGTGTTTTGTAGGCCCCGTTTTTATGTATCGTCTTGATTGCTTTTGTTGAGAGTCGAAGCGTTACTGACTTTGCAAGTTCAGGAATGTAAAAAGTTTTCTTTTGAAGATTGACAGCGCGTCGTTTCTTACCACCAGAGTTAAACTGCGTCGCACGCGTACGGTTACTATACCGTCCTCCTACTTGCGATTTTTTACCTGTCACCATGCATTCCTTTGCCATATAGTCGGCCATGCTACCATTAAAGGAATGGGAAGGCAATAATCTTCCTCTTTGTGTATTATGGGAGCCGAAATAATATTTCTAATAGCTATTCTCGTTGTGTCGGTAGTCATCCACGAGGTTGCTCATGGATTTGCTGCTAATTGGTTAGGTGATCCAACCGCGCGACTGGAGGGGCGACTCACTCTAAATCCGGTACCTCATGTAGATCCTATGGGGTCAATCATACTTCCGGCAATTCTCGCACTTTCCAGTTCCCCGCTTCTTTTTGGATGGGCCAAACCCGTTCCATACAATCCGTATAATCTGCAAAAGGGCGGGAGATGGGCGGAAGCTTTAGTGGCTTTTGCGGGACCTGCGGCGAATATAGGTATTGCCATCATATTTGGAATCATAGTTCGGTTAGGAATACTTCCCGCAGGAGCGGAGATGCTTGCAGTGTCAATTGTATTTTTAAACGTATTGCTGGCCATATTCAATTTAATACCGATTCCGCCTCTTGATGGATCAAAAATTCTTCCACGGATTCTTCCTCGGTCCCTTGCGATGCACTATGAGCGCATGAGGATGGCTTTTGAGCAACATATTTTCATTGGTTTTGGAGTGGTGATTTTGGCCGTACTTCTGTTCGGTACATATCTGGTGGATGCGGTTTCTTTCGTCACTCGTATAATTCTTGGTTGAGTATGTTTGAAGGTTTGTTACGTAGAAAAAAGAAGCAACCGGAAGTACCGGAATTCGAATCTTTTAAGAATGTGCACGTCACATCAAGCATGCCTGAGGCAAGTGTAGTTGCAGGAGGTGGTCCACGGTCGCGCATTGACCCTGTCGAAGCGGCCATGAAATCAATCAGAGGTCTTGAAGATGAGGAAGTTCCCGTAGTTTCAAAAAAAGAACGTCAAGAACCACACGCGAATATGATGGCACCGCCCGTTGCACAAAAACCTCGAACGGTTTCATTGGAACCATCAACAGATTCGGTGCCGCGCGTTAAAACCATGCCAACAATCGATGCAGAAATCTCTATACCACAAAAAGAACAGGTGCCTTCACTAGAGGTGGTATCTGAAATTAAGGAAGCTGTAGAAACGGCAGCAGCAGATGCTCCTGAAAGTATCAAGAGACAATCAGAGTCGGAAACCGTTTCTTTACAAGAACGTCTTGAACGAGCTCATGCCAGCGAGGAAGCCATCGAAGCTACGGTTGATGCCATTCAGGAAGTTGCGAGCACACATACTGATATATACGGAGTGAAGCGCGAAGCAGCCCCAGAAACTCCTCAGATGGAAACAGTGGTGATACACAAAGGTGGTACTTCTCAAAAAGAAGGAGCGCATCGAGTCACCAAAGAGAACAAAATGAGCAACACCGAAGAACTTGTTTCAAGAGAGAAAGCATCGTTTGAAGATAGAATCAATGATTTAGTCGATACCGTTTCTGATAAGGAGCGTTTAAAGAAACAGTTGATTGCGGAATTTTATAAAAAAACAATCGCTGATTTGGTTGGTGAGAGAACGGCGATTAAGGAGCCGCAGAAAGAATCAGTAACTGAAGCAGAAGAGGGTGATGTTGAGAAAACGCTTCGTGCCATTCGTGCGATCGTTGAGCAATTGAAAGAAACCGTCGATCCTCAAGTGGTAGAGGTGGTTGATGCAAGTTCGCGTAAGTTACAAGAATCCGGTACGCAAAAGCAAACCCAGAAGATATTGACAGGTTTTGCATTACACGCGGTGGAAGCACCAACGAAGGTGGCACGGACGGGAGTAATAGCAGGAGCACTCGGAGGGTTGGCGGTGGGAACTGCAGCGGCAACTGCCGCAGCCACCGGATTGGCGATTGTTTCAGGTGGAAGAAGTATTACACTTACCCCAAAGAAAGTAGTATGATTAATATCACCGATTTACATAACCGACTGGTGCAAGAACTCAATATAGAGAATCTTCCTCCTCACGATCAGGAAAAAATACTTGATCAAGCGGGTAGCATGATATACCAGCGAATATTGCTCGCAGTATTTCAAAACATTCCTACAACCGAACACGATAAACTAAAACAGTTTGTAGCAGCCGATTTAGAAGATGAAATTACCGAACTCGTACACAAACATGTTCCACAGGCAGAAGAGATTATAGAAAAGGAAATGACGTCGAGCGTACAGGAATTAAAAGAGATACTCGGGGTGTAGTGTAAGAGTTGCATTTGATGCCACGCCATAGTATATTTTGCGCACTGCCCATAGGGGCGGCTTTTAATATATATGGCAACAATAAACCAGTTAGTTCGCAAAGGACGAAAGAGTGTCACCAAGAAAAGTAAGACGGTGGCGCTTCGTCGTGGGTTTAATAGTCTGAATAACAAGCCATCTCATTACGCTTCTCCGTTTAAGCGAGGAGTGTGTACTAAAGTGACGACTAAGACACCGCGTAAACCTAACTCAGCTATTCGTAAAATTGCCCGCGTTCGACTTACCAACGGCATGGAAATAACTGCGTATATCCCGGGTGAATCACACAATTTGCAAGAACACTCGGTAGTAACGGTTCGTGGTGGGCGAGTGAAGGATATCGGGGTGCGATACACTGTTGTTCGGGGACGCTTGGATTCTGAGGGTGTAGACAAGCGACGAACCGGTCGATCTAAATATGGTACTAAGAAACCCAAAGGTGACGAATAATATATGCGACGACCACTAAAAAAGAAACACGAACTCACACCTGATTCAGTATACGGGTCCGAGAAAGTGACTAAGCTCATTAACTACATAATGGAGCGAGGAAAGAAGGACACCGCACGAAAGATTGTGTACGCAGCTTTTGAAGAGCTTGCAGGAGAAGGCGGGAAAGAAGACCCTGTGGCCATTTTCGAAACAGCTATCAAAAACGTGGCCCCCTTGATGGAGGTGCGTTCACGACGTGTGGGTGGTGCAAACTATCAAGTGCCACGCGAAGTGCGACCTGAACGCCGTCAGGCGCTTGCACTTCGCTGGATTGTTGAAGCTTCACGAAACGGAAAAGGAAGAGAGATGCACAAACGTCTTGCTGAAGAGATTCGAAAAGCCGCACACGAAGAAGGAGAAGCGGTGACCAAGCGCATCAACACACACAAAATGGCCGAGGCAAACAAAGCGTTTGCACACTTTGCATGGTAGGAGGTGGTTTTTATATTATTACGATTACTTAACATATCATACGTATGGCTCGCACATATCCATTAGAAAGACTCCGAAACTTCGGAATCGTGGCACACGTTGATGCTGGCAAAACAACAACCAGTGAACGCGTTCTTTTTTACACGGGCATGAGTCATAAGATTGGTGAGGTACACGATGGCGAGACGGTTACCGACTGGATGGAGCAGGAGCGGGAGCGAGGAATTACCATCACTGCGGCTGCCATCTCGTGTAACTGGCAGCCAACATATACCGATGACGAAAGCAAGAAACACACTTTCAATATTATTGACACGCCCGGACACATCGATTTTACCGCCGAGGTGAAGCGATCCATGCGCGTTCTTGACGGAGCAGTCGTCGTATTTGACGCTGTTGCCGGTGTGGAGCCACAATCTGAGACTAACTGGAGATATGCCGAAGAGGCAAATGTGCCACGTATTTGTTTCATCAACAAACTTGATCGAACTGGAGCTTCATTTGAACGTTCATATCAAAGTATTCTTGAGCGCCTTTCGAACAAGGCAGTTCGAGCGCAACTTCCGATTGGGGAAGAGGATGCGCATGAGGGTGTGGTAGATCTACTGTCACGAAAAGCATTCCGGTTTGAAGGACAAATGGGAATTGATATTGTTGAGGGAGACGTGCCTGAGCACATGAGAGATGACGTTGAAACATACCGAGCAGAGCTCGTAGAGAAGATTGTAGAACAAGACGAAGATGCCCTGAATGCATACCTAGAAGGAGAAGAACCTTCATACGAAACACTCAAGGCACTGCTTCGAAAAGCGGTAATTGCTAATGATATATTCTTGGTATATACCGGATCAGCGCTGAAGAACAAGGGTGTCCAGTTGGTACTTGACGGTGTTGTTGATTATCTTCCCAGCCCCCTCGATCTTCCTGCGGTGGTGGGTATCAATCCAAATACCAATGAGGAAGTTACGCGAGAACCTCGTGACGAAGAACCGCTTGCCGCACTCGCCTTCAAGCTCCAAACAGATCCCTTCGTCGGACAGCTCACCTTCTTTCGAGTGTATTCAGGAGTGTGTAAGGCAGGGTCATATGTATTTAACGCTTCAAACGGAAAGAAAGAGCGTATAGGACGAATTGTCCGATTACAGGCTGACAAGCGAGAAGAGGTGGCGGAAGTGTACACCGGAGAGATTGCTGCAGCGGTTGGATTAAAGGACACCAAGACCAGTCACACGCTCTCTGATGAGAATCATCCAATCGTCCTTGAGGAGATGACTTTCCCGGAACCAGTGGTTGCGGCACGAATCGAACCTAAAACCAAGCAGGATCAAGAGAAAATGGGTATTGCGTTAAACAAGCTTTCAGACGAAGACCCTACCTTTAAGGTCTCCACTGACTCGGAAACTCTCGAGACCGTTATTGCCGGAATGGGAGAATTACATCTTGACATTTTGGTTGATCGTATGAAGAGGGAATTCAATGTTGAAGCTGATCTTGGTAAGCCACAGGTGGCATATCGAGAGACCATCCAAGGTACCAAAGAAAGTGAAATTAAATACATCAAACAAACAGGAGGTCGAGGACAGTATGGGCACGTCAAACTCAACGTGAAGCCGCTTGAAGCAATTGCCGCTGATGAGAAAATCGCAAAGAACATTGATCGAGAGGAACATTTTGAATTCATCAATAACATTAAAGGCGGTGTTATCCCCGCAGAATACATTCCGGCAGTCAAAAAAGGCGTAAAGGAAGCCATGGAGCGCGGTATTGTTGCCGGATACCCAATGGTAGACGTATCAGTAGACTTATTCGACGGATCGTTCCACGATGTTGATTCTTCAGAAATTGCCTTTAAAATCGCGGCATCGCAGGCATTTCAAGAAGCAGCAAAGGGAGCGCAGCCGGTGCTGCTTGAACCCATTATGAAAGTGGAAGTCACCACGCCTGAGCAATTTATGGGTGACGTTACGGGAAACCTAAGTTCCATGCGTGGACAAGTTGAAGGAATGGATGATCGGGGAAATGCTAAGGTGGTAACCGCCAAGGTTCCCCTATCTGAAATGTTCGGATACACCACGACACTTCGATCTATGACCGAAGGAAGAGCTAATGCGACCATGGAATTCTCACACTATGCGGTTGTTCCGCAAAATGTTGCCGAAGAAATACAGGCACAAAGAGGATAACAGTATTTGAGCGCTTGACTCCAAGCGCTCTTTTGCTACCATGTGGCCACGCGTATTGCGTGCTTTTTTCATTGCGCGCATAAGTGTTGTTGTTGAGTGTAGAGAAGCAATTCTCGCGCCTCTACACTTGTCAATGAGAGATTATTATTTATTAACATATTTACTATGGCAGATAACTTTGATCGTTCAAAGCCGCACATGAACGTTGGTACCATAGGTCACGTTGACCACGGTAAAACAACGCTTACCGCTGCGATTTTGAACTCACTTAAGCTTTCAGGTCAAGCGGTGACCATGAAAAATATTGATGATATCGACAACGCCCCAGAAGAAAAGGAGCGCGGTATCACCATTGCTTTGTCTCATCAAGAGTACGAAACAGAGAAGCGCCACTATGCGCACATTGATGCGCCTGGACACGCCGACTACATTAAGAACATGATCACCGGTGCCGCACAGATGGACGGTGCAATTTTGGTGGTTGCCGCAACAGACGGTCTTATGCCACAAACGCGTGAGCATATCCTCCTTGCCAAGCAAGTGGGTGTTCCGAAGATTATTGTCTTTTTGAACAAAACCGACATGCCTGATGTGGACGAAGAAATGATCGAATTGGTTGAAGAGGAAATTCGAGAGACCCTTACCCAATACGAATTTGACGGAGAGAACACTCCATTTATTAAGGGATCAGCTCTTAAGGGTGTTGAGTCAACTTCAGTGGATGATGAATGGACTCAAAAGATTCTCGAGCTGACCAAAGCCATGGATGATTGGTTTGAAGTGCCTGCTCGTGATACCGACAAGCCATTCTTGATGCCTATTGAGGACATCTTCTCAATTGAAGGACGTGGTACCGTGGTAACAGGACGAATCGAACAAGGAAAGGTAAAGGTTGGAGAAGAAGTTGAAATTGTTGGTATTAAAGAGACTACAAAGACAACTGTTACGGGAATTGAAATGTTTAACAAAAACCTAGACGAAGGTCTTGCGGGGGATAACGCAGGTATCCTGCTTCGAGGCACAAAGAAAGAAGAGGTACATCGCGGACAAGTACTCGCCGCTACTGGTTCAATTACACCGCACACGGAATTTGAAGCAGAAGTATACGTACTTTCAAAAGAAGAAGGTGGACGACACACTCCATTCTTCTCGGGCTACAAGCCGCAATTCTACATGCGAACCACTGACGTTACCGGAGAGGTGACGCTTCCGGATGGAATCGAGATGGTGATGCCCGGTGACACCGCAACCTTTAAGGTTAAACTTGTAGGTCCAATTGCTATCGACGACCAGATGAAGTTCACTGTTCGAGAAGGTGGACGAACCGTGGGAGCCGGTGTGGTAACGAAGGTAGTAGCGTAAGTACTTGCATTAAGCACCTGCACACAGTATGGTGTGCGTACGTTCTATGACAGCAACTGAGAAAAAGACAACCAAAAAGTCGGAAGCAGGCGTTGAACGCCTACGAATTCGAGTCCGAGCATATGAGCATAAATTGCTTGATGTGTCGGTGAAGCAAATAATTGATACCGCATTTCGTTTTGAAGCTGAGGTTCGCGGTCCAGTGCCACTTCCTACGGAAATTAAGAAGTACACTGTTAACCGATCCACCTTTGTACACAAAGATGCGCGAGAACAGTTCGAAATGCGAATTCACAAACGATTAATTGAGATTTTGCATCCGACACCAAAAGTCATTGAGGCACTCACCAACATTAGTTTGCCGGCAGGTGTTTCCATTGACGTTAAGATGGTGTAATCTCCATTGTTGTGTTGCAGTCTGCAAGAGCCGCCCGTGAGGGCGGTTTTTGCAAACGCTTGCACAAAACAAAACCTCGTGTATACTCTCCTGCATTGCTGCTAAGTCCACTCTCTTCTCGAGTGAAGGACCAATGGCCAAAGTGCTCACACTTTCGCCCTTGGTGGCGATTTTTAAATTTCATTTCATGAAATGCATTCTCGGGACAAAACAAAAGATGACACAGATTTTCGATGAGTCGGGGAAGGTATTTCCTGCGACGGTTGTTACCGCCGGTCCTGTCACTGTAACGCAGGTCAAGGGAGAAAAAGACGGATATGAAGCAGTACAAGTTGCCTTTGGTGACCAAAAGGAGAAGAATGTGGCCAAAGCTCAAAAAGGACACTTTGGCGATCTCGGATCATTTAAAACAGTGAGAGAATTTCGTACCGCCACGGGAGAGATACAAACGGGAGATGTCATTAACGTCGAAGCTTTTGAAGTCGGAGACACGGTGAGTGTCAGTTCAGTAACCAAAGGTAAAGGAAACCAAGGTGTCGTTAAGCGACACAACTTTGCGGGAGGTCCACGAACACACGGTCAGAAGCATTCAGAGCGTCGTCCGGGATCAATTGGTTCAACGGGACCGCAGCGAGTATTGAAAGGACTGAAGATGGCAGGACGCACAGGGGGAAATCGAGTGACGGTTAAAAATTTGAAGGTATTGCAAATCGACAAAGATACCAACACCTTGGTCATTTCAGGAGCCATACCGGGTCGTTCCGGAACCTTGGTTGAAATTCGAGGATAACATGCATATGAAAGTAGCGGTACACACACAAACAGGAAAAAAGGGAGGTTCAGTCGAAGTATCTGATGTTGTTTTCGGTGCACCTTGGAACACTGACTTGGTTCACCAGGTCGTTGTGGGGATGCAGGCAAATGCACGCACTGCAATTGCACATACGAAAATGCGTGGTGAAGTACGTGGCGGCGGAAAGAAGCCATGGAAACAAAAAGGACTTGGACGAGCTCGTCATGGATCAAGTCGTAGTCCGCTATGGCGTGGTGGTGGCGTTACGTTCGGTCCGCGCAATGACAAAGTGTTTGCTAAAAAAATCAACAAAAAGATGCGTGCAAAAGCACTCTACAGCGCTCTCTCACAAAAGCATCGAGATGGTGAGATTCTGTTTGTAGACACGCTCTCATTCAAATCACCCAAGACAAGTGATGCACAAAACGTTATCAAGGCACTTGGAAGCGTAAAAGGGTTTGAATCATTAACATCAAAAAAGCATAATGTTGCATACATCGCTCTTCCGGAAGTGGATGTAAACATACAGAAGAGTTTTGGAAACTTTGGAAACGTAAAGGTAAGCGAAACACGAAACCTCAACCCCGTTGACGTATTGAAGTATAAAAACATCATCATTGTTGCACCGGAGTCGAGCACCAAAATACTTGAAGATCGAATGGTAAGAGAAGCAAAATAGCGTATGACTGCATTATTTGGAAAAAAAGAAGAGAATGAGGAGGTTGCAAGTACAGCAGCAGTTTCATCAGTACATGAAGATGATCTCGCGCGCATTTTAATACAACCGCGTATCACCGAAAAAGCAACCATCGGCACTGATGATAATGTGTATGTGTTTGATGTGGCGCCTGATGCAAATAAAATACAGATTAAGCATGCGATTAAGAAGGCGTACAATGTGGATCCCGTAAAAATTCGTGTGAGCAGTATTGCAAAGAAACAGGTACGAAATATGCGAACTGGTATCAAGGGAGTTACGGCAGGAGGTAAAAAGGCCTACGTCTACCTTAAGAAGGGTGAGAGTATTTCAATAATGTAAAGTATGAAAAAGTATAAACCAACAACACCGGGTCGCCGAGGCATGACACGCGTATCATACAAGAAGAAAGTAACGGCGGATAAACCGCTAAAAGCACTCACCCGCGGTATAAAGCGGCATGTTGGACGTAACTCGCAGGGACGCATTACCACTCGCCACAAAGGAGGAGGCCATAAACGTCGATGGCGAGATATTGATTTTACCTACGACAAAATTGGTATTCCGGCAAAAATTGAGAGTATCGAATATGATCCCAACCGAACAGCGTACATCGGATTGGCACTCTATGCGGATGGGGAACGGCGATACGTATTGGTACCGCAAACGATTACGGTCGGAGACACTTTCGTCGCCGCAGACGATGCGCCCGTCAAGACAGCAAATCGACTTCCTTTGAGAAACATTCCCATCGGTACGTTTGTGTATAATATCGGTCTCAAACCAATGAGTGGTGCAAAAATCGCACGTTCTGCCGGAAACTATGCTGAAATTATCGCGCATGACGCCGGATACACTCAAGTGAAGATGCCCTCAAGTGAAATACGAAAGATACTCAGTAGCGCATGGGCCTGTGTGGGTGAAGTTTCAAATGAAGAACACAAACTGATGACGATTGGAAAAGCCGGACGTGCTCGTCACATGGGACGACGCCCAACGGTCAGAGGCGCTGCTATGAATGCGGTTGATCACCCGCACGGAGGTGGAGAGGGTAAGGCGGGACGAGGACACCGCCGCGCTCGTTCCAAATGGGGCAAGCCGACTGGAAAGGGACAAAAAACGCGAAAAGCAAAGAAGTACTCAAACAAACTCATTGTGCGACGACGAAAAGTTGGTAAGAAGAGATAGGAAGAAGCCCCGCGGTGCGGGGCTCCCCTCATGATATATGTGCCTTGGCTTCGGCGATGACCCCTTCCGGGTCATTTTCCAGACGCTCGATGTACCGCCCGAGTCGTTGGTACTCGCCGTTGTCGCCTTTGCGTCGGCGCGCCTCGTTTCGGGCGTGACAGGCATTCAACCGCGCCTTTTCCAAAGCGGCGTCTGCCCTCATCCAGTGGAGCGTATGCTCCTCGTCGAAGCGAAAGTCGGGAGGAACTTCACATGCCTCCAACTTTCCTTCTCTGGATACGTTGTAGGCAAACATGTCATCCTCCTCTCTATACATGGGCCTACACACATCATACGCGATACGTGAGTAGATAACCATTGACTTCTGTAGATATTTCACATAGTATGTGGCCCACGCCAAGAAAGGCGGCTTCTTATTGCGAAGTGAGTGAGATACGAAACTCATTCTACACAGGCAATATATACAATCACTATGACACGATCAGCAAAAAAAGGTCCGTACGTTGACCCTAAATTAATGAAGAAAATTGAAGGCAAGACTCCAGAATCCGCTGGGGTAATTACCACGTGGTCACGACGTTCGGATATTGCACCAGAAATGGTAGGATTCACTTTCGGCGTTCACAATGGAAGACAACACATTCCCGTATTGGTTACCGAAGACATGGTAGGACACAAACTTGGAGAATTTTCACCTACTAAAACATTCCATCGACACGGAGGTAAGATGCAGAAGGAAATGGAACAAAAGAAGAAAGAAGCTGAAATTTCAGCAGCTAAAGCAGCGAGAGCAGCATAATATTTTGTATGAGGGCTTTCTTAAAAAACTATTCACAAACACCACGAAAGGTTCGTCTGGTAGCCGACCTCATCCGTGGAAAGGACGTGCAAAAAGCTCGAGCCATTTTAACGTTTATTGACAAGAAGTCAGCGCCTGCTTTAAAGAAACTCCTCGAATCAGCAGTTGCAAACGCGGAGCACGCAAAGCAGGACACAAGCAATTTATTCGTGAAGGATATTCGGGTTGATCAAGGTTTGGAGCTCCGACGGTGGCGGCCGCGTGCCTTTGGGCGTGCCGCACCATTTCGTCGTCGAAAGAGTAGCGTAACACTAACACTGGCAGAAAAAGTATAATTGTATGACACACACGGTTCACCCATATGCACATCGACTCGGAATAATTCGTGACTGGAAGTCACGATGGTTTGGAGGAAATCCAAAACAATACCGCGAAAACTTACGAATTGACACGACGCTTCGAGAGTTCCTCACAAAGCGTCTTCGAGGTTTCTATGTAACGGCTCTTGAAATTGAACGTGATGAAAAAGAACTTCGTTTAAAAATTAAAACTTCCCGTCCGGGAATGGTTATCGGACGATCCGGAGAAGGAACACAATCTCTTCTTGCTGATATCACCACACAACTCCGAAAACTCAAGCTCGGCGAAGACATGCCCAATGTAAAAATCGACGTTGAAGAAGTGCGCTCACCCGAATCACATGCGGCGGTAGTGGCGTATATGGTTGCAGAAGGGCTTGAGAAGCGCATGCCGCATCGAAGAATTCTTAAACAAACAGTAGAGAAAGTAATGGCAAACCGGGATGTAAAAGGGGTGCGTATTTCCGTATCGGGACGATTGGGAGGAGCTGAAATGTCACGACGGGAGGAACTCAAAAAGGGACGTATCCCACTACAGACATTCCGCGCAGATATTGATTACGCCAAAGAGAAGGCCTACTTACCCTATGGTGTGATCGGTATTAAGGTATGGGTGTATCGAGGAGATGTTTTTGAAGATGAACAATAGTCTATGTTATTCCCCAAGAAAGTAAAACACCGAAAGTGGCAAACTGGCCGCGTAAACAAAAAGAAACTTGAGCGACCCGACTCACGTGGTGTTACCGTATCGTTTGGATCATATGGATTAAAGTCAATAGATCAAGCTAGAATCACCTCAAATCAAATTGAAGCATCGCGCAAGGTGATTGTGCGTACTATCGGGAAGATGGGAAAAATGTGGATACGTATTTTCCCCGACCGACCGTTTACCCAAAAAGCGGCCGAGGTTGGTATGGGTAAAGGAAAGGGAGACCCGCAAGGATATGTTGCTGAAATTCGACCGGGACGCATTCTGTTTGAGGTAGATGGTGTTTCAGAAGAGGTCGCGCGCAATGCACTGCGTAAGGCGGGAATGAAAATGCCGGTAAAAACCAAAATTGTAGCTCGATAATATGACTGATTTTAAGAAAAAAAGTGTGAAAGATTTAGAGAAGTTCGTACGAGAGAAACGAGAAGCGCTTCGAGAATTTAGATTCAAAAGTGCCGGTTCGCGGACACGTAATGTGAGAGAAGGGCGCAACACACGTCGTGATATTGCTCGCGCATTGACAGAACGTAATGTACGTAATAAATAGTATGACTGATGTAAAAACAAAAAAAGGGAAGATACTGCGTGGTGTGGTGGTCGGAACAGAAATGGACAAGACTGCAAAAGTTGCCGTTTCTCGCTACGTGCGACATCCAAAGTACAAGAAGTTCATCAAGCAAGTGAAAAAGTATCTAGTGCACGATGAGGAGAACACCGCGTGCGTGGGAGACAAGGTGGTCATTCGCGAGACGCGACCATTGTCAAAGAACAAGAATTTCGTAATAGAAAAGTAATATGATTCAACCACAAACCATAGTTAAGGTGACTGATAATTCCGGAGGAAAGAGCGGACGTGTGTTTAAGGTGCTTGGTGGTTCAAAACGTCGCTATGCTCGAATTGGGGATGAAGTGGTACTCTCTATCCAATCAGCAGAGCCACGAAAGAATGTGAAAAAGAAGGATGTTTTGCGAGCAGTGATAGTGCGACAGCGACAACCTTTTCGACGCCGTGACGGTTCGTATATTCGGTTTGATGACAATGCGGTGGTCATCGTCGAAAAAGAAAAAAAGGAACCGCGCGCCAACCGTGTATTCGGACCAATTCCACGAGAGATTGCGGAGCGTGGGTACCAAAAAATTGTCTCGTTAGCACCTGAGGTTGTATAAATGTATGAAAATTAAAAAAGGAGACAAAGTGATAGTTATCACCGGAAAGGACAAAGGAACCACCGGTACAGTGGTGCGTGCAATGCCGTCTGAGGATCGCGTCGTGGTTGAAGGTGTGCATGTTGCAAAACGGCATCAAAAGGCACGTCAGCGAGGGCAGACCGGTCAAATTGTTGACAAAACAATGCCCATACATGTATCAAACGTGGCGCTCGTTGATCCCAAGAGTGGTAAGCCAACACGTGTTGGTATTGAACGAAAAGATGGAAAGCGTGTACGCGTCGCTAAAAAGAGCGGTACGATAATCAAGTAATATGCATACTATACAAGAGAAACAATCAAACATGTTTGCCGTTCTGAAAGAAAAGTTCGGATATACGAATGTTATGCAGGCACCGCGCTTGCAGAAGATCGTGGTGTCAGCAAAGGTAGGTTCGATCAAAGACAAGAACAAAATTGATTTGGTAATTGATCGTCTTGCACGCATTACGGGTCAAAAACCAAAAGCAAACGCGGCAAAAAAATCGATTGCGACATTCAAACTTCGCGAAGGGTCAATTATCGGGTATTCTGTAACGCTTCGCGGAAAACGTATGCACGATTTTCTTGATAAGTTGATTCATGTGGCACTGCCACGTACACGAGACTTTCGAGGATTGCACGTTACCGCAATTGATGAGATGGGAAATTATACCATAGGCATTAAAGAGCACACGATATTCCCCGAGACGTCAGATGAAGAATTGAAGGACGTGTTTGGACTCGGTGTTACGCTTGTCACTACCGCAAAGACGAAAGCGGAAACAGAGCAATTTTTACGAGAGCTGGGATTACCGCTTCGGAAAGACGCATAGCAAAAATCACCCTTTCGCGGGTGGTTTTTTAAACGGCTCAGTGGGTGAGCCGTTTAGCGTGATTGCTTTCTACCCTCATTTCGAGTATGGTTGCGGGGTATTCTTCTTTATACAAATCCGTTGACTTCCGCTACTCCTTCAGGTAATATACCGACACCTTGCAAAAGGCCACAGTTTCATCGTGTAGGTAGGACTACACACTAACAAACATGAGACCGGCCTTTTAATCGAGGCCTCGTTTGATATATGGCAAAGAAATCAATGATTGCAAAAGCACACAAAATACCGAAGTTCAATTCGCGTGTTGTTCGTCGTTGCTTTAAATGCGGTCGCCCACGCGGATACATGCGTGACTTTGGACTATGCCGTGTATGTTTCCGAGAAGAAGCGCTCGAGGGACACATTCCCGGGATAAAAAAATCATCATGGTAGGAGACCCAATCGGAGATTTCATAATTCGACTTAAAAACGCTGGTATGGTGAACCACGAGAGTGTTTCGGTGCCGCACTCAAAGATGAAAATGGCGATAGCGGAAGTGTTACACACCGCCGGGTTCGTGCAGAACGTAGAAAAGCGCGGCAAGAAGGTACGAAAGACCATACACGTAGATCTCGCATACAAAAAAGATGGCACACCTCGAATTAGCATGGTAAGGCGCATCTCAAAACCAAGTCGCCGCATCTACAAGGCGGTGGAAGATGTATTTCCCGTGCGATACGGAAAGGGAATGCTCGTACTTTCAACACCGAAGGGTATTTTAACCGATACAGAAGCACGCAAGGAGCGTGTTGGTGGAGAAGCATTATTTGAAATTTGGTAGTTATGAGTCGATTGGGAAAAATACCGACACCATTACCCGCGGGAACAGAAGTAACTGTTGCAGATGGCGTCATTGTCGTAAAAGGTACGGGCGGAGAACTTCGCAAGAAGCTGCATCGGGATGTTGAGGTGTCTGTTGCCGATGGTGCGGTGACGGTGACTCCGGCACACGATGGACGTCAAGCGCAGGCAATGTGGGGCACATTCTCTTCTCATATAAAAAATATGGTTGATGGCGTGAACAAACCTTTTGAGAAGAAACTGGTGGTAGAAGGAGTCGGATACAAGGTTGCGCTTAACGGACACACACTCGATCTGCAAGTAGGGTTTTCACATCCAGTGGCGATTGAGGTGCCAGAAGGGCTTACTGTTACAGTTGAGAAGAATGAAATCACCATCACCGGCATCGACAAGGAACATGTTGGTCAGTTTGCTGCCGACGTTCGTTCAGTGAAAAAACCCGAACCGTATAAGGGTAAAGGAATCCGATACCACGACGAAGTTGTCCGTCGAAAAGAAGGTAAACGAGCTGTTGCGTAATACTATGGATACACGAGAAAAAACAATCCGTCGCACACGAAGAAAGAATCGCGTACGCGCGAAGGTGTTTGGTACTGCAGCACGACCTCGTCTTTCAATCTTTCGCTCAAACACGCGTATTACGGCACAGTTAATTGACGATGTATCGCAGGTAACTTTGGGCGCTGTTTCAACTGCGGCGATTGAGGGAAAAACTCCGCGGGAGAAAAGTATTGCAGCAGGTACTGCAATTGCGGCAGTTGCGAAAGATCGAAAGATTAAAAAGGTGGTATTTGATCGAGGAGGATATTTGTATGCAGGTAACATACAGGCATTTGCTGATGCAGCACGCGAAGCTGGCCTGATATTTTAATATATGACTGACGAGAACACACAAACAAAAGAGACATCTACTGCAGTGGCAGAAGAAAAGAAGCCGTTTGGTAAAGAAGGG
>CESG01139764.1_pt1 | contig 21098 bp, 17 predicted proteins | sample 531121 | NCBI WGS metagenome assembly CESG01 (sample SAMEA2621287, study PRJEB7988) | marine metagenome | biome: marine biome (ENVO:00000447); feature: mesopelagic zone (ENVO:00000213); material: "saline water (ENVO:00002010), including plankton (ENVO:xxxxxxxx)" | depth 800 m
ACTCGTCCATATCCACCATTTGTTGCTGTTCCAGAACACACCACCCCCTGGGCGCATTGGAATGCTCGGACGGCTGCTTCTGATTTTCGTCCAAAGAAGGTTGTCTCGTTACCTGGAGAACCCCCTCCTGTTTCTGAAACAATAAATCCATTAGCATTTAAGAATTGCTGAAGTTGTCTAACGTCTTCGCCGCGCGTTCCAATGGTCATTGACCGCGTAAGAGTAAGTCCTCCTCCGTGCGCCCCCGGAATACATTGGTTTTCCTTTTGTGAGAGTTCGTCTGAAATTTGATCTTCTGTAAATGCTCCGGCAAACGACGAACCTCCTTGCCCGATAGAAAAGTTAACATTTGTATCGAAGGCAAATACTGAATAGAAGTAATCTACTCCTGAAATAATATTGGTGTCGGTAAACTCTTCTCCGGTACCTTCGTAAATAGCGGTTCCATCAGTTACTGAAGTCGGTGCAGAATCTTCTTTTCGAACCACAATTACTCGAACAAAGTCTGAATCGTTTGGATTGTCCCAAGTAATAACAATTTGGTCTGGTCCTCCAAGGACTCGAACATTGGTTGGTGGTTGTGGTGGTACCGTATCAACTCCACCGCCAAAACTACCTCCACCTCCGCTTCCACTACCGCCGCCTGTATTACCACTACCTGTTTGTTGAGACCCTGCAATGTTTACCGAAACCGAATCTGATTGGGACCCTGCTGCATTCGTACAGGTAATGACATAACTTGAGCTTTGGGTAATGCCAGAAATAGTCGCAGTACCTGTCGTGCTTTGTGTACCACTCCACCCAGAGCTTCCGTTTGATGCTGTACAAGAGTCCGCATTAAGAGCAGTCCATGAAAGTGTTACACTTCCACCCGAACTAATCGTTATGGGTCCTGTTTCATTATTTACTTGAAGACTAACGCTCACTTGTGGTGGTACTGTGTTTACCGTAATTGATTCCAAAACATATCCATTGGTTTGAGTAGTATGCAAACATGCCAAGTTAAAGGTTGAGTCCTCAGTTACAACAACATCACGTGACCCTTGATCTCCAAAAGCACCCGTCCAATCTCCTGAAGCAGAACAAAATGTTGAATTAGTTGCGTCCCATGAAAGAGTAATCGTATCTCCCTCAGTTACCGTAATCGGCCCCTCTTCTCCGTTAACTAAAAAGTCGAGAGTTGGTATTGGATCAGGAAGTTGCACGTTAACTGTTCTTGATTCTTGGATTGAACCACCTGGCCCAGTACAAGCAAGGGTATATGACTCACCTTGCGTAAGAGATCCTGTTCCCTCGTTTCCTGATGTTCCTTTGCTTCCACTCCAATCTCCACTTGCAGTACAACTTGTTGCGTCAGTTGCAGTCCATGAAAGCGTAGCCCCCGAATTAGGTGAAGGCAACGTAATATTGCTTGTGCCCCCATTCACCAAAAAAGAAAGCGTTGGCTCTGGTGGCGCCCCCACATTTACCACAACACTATCTTGGGCAGTTGTTCCTTCGCTATTTTGACAAGTAATGGTGTAGGTTTGATTTGAGGCAAGATTCCCTGTTCCTTCGGTGCTAACCAAACTTTTAACTCCACTCCACGCACCACTTGCAGTACACGTTACTGCATTGGTTGATGTCCATGAAAGCGTAGCACTGCTATTGTATGAAATTTGCGTGCTTCCATTGTCTCCGTTTGCAGTAATTGAAACGGTTGGATCGGGAATCACCACTACCGAGTCAGTAGTTGCTGTCACTATATTTGAAAGAAGTGAGATGTTTCCAACACTATCAATTGATTTAATTCCAATGTAATACGTTGTTCCTTCTTGAAGTCCTACAAGCGTGTATGCCTCACTGGTTCCTGGGCTTCCTGGGCTTGGTTCTCCGCTAACGATTGTTGCTCCTCCCCAATTTCCTTCAGTTAAAGGAGATGTCCTGTAACGAATATCATAAGAGAGGGCGCTTCCGCTTGGTAAATCGGACGGCGCACTCCACGACAAGTTAAGTGATGTCATTCCAATGTTGCTCGCAGAAAGGTTAGAAATAGCAACCGGTGCCTGTGTGTCGGGAAGCGATTGTGTTGTGAAGGTTCTGTTCAACGATTGTGCACTGTTCCCCGCGCCATCAGCTGAAAGAACACGATAATTGTATGTTGTGTTTGGTGAAAGTCCTGTAAGAGAAACTCCGTGAGCTGTTACTAAAGTCGAGCTAAGCGGTGTCGTGTTTCCATAACTTGTGGTTGGTCCGTATTGTACTTGCGATGTCGCCCCTTCATTGGTTGCCCACGAAATGGTAGCACTGTTTGTAGTAACCCCTGACGCTCCAACACTAGAAATAACTGGTGGAGTGGTATCGGCCGGAGCATTTACGGTAAGAGTAAAGCTTGTTTGGCGAGTAGTTGTTCCACTTGTCCCGGTTACGGTAATAGTACTTACTCCTGTTGGTGTACTTCCGGTAGTAGTAAGCGTGAGCGTTGAGGAACATCCTGGTGTACACGATGACTGCGAGAAAGAAGAGTTTGTATTTGACGGAAGTCCTGAAACCGAAAGGTTAACTGATTGTGATGTGCCTGAAACAAGCCCGACAGTAATAGTGTTATTGGCTGAACCTCCTTGTGTTACTGTCCTATTACCAGAATCACTCACTGAAAAATCAAAACCGGCTTGTGGTGGAGAGTAAACATCTGCAAAATCCTCTGCAATCCATCCATCAGGTGCCGTGTCAAAATCAATTTCCCATCGCCAAAAATTACTTGCAAAGACTGGACCACCAATCACCGTACCTCGATTGCCATTTGTTTGTATTCCTAAAACAGAACCGTCGGGAGTGCTTCTTACATTCACCGTGCTTCCGGTAATTTCAATTTCTTGTCCGATCGTAAATTTTGTTGAAGGACTCCCCGCATCTCCAACAGTGTACGTTCCCCCAAGTGCTTGTGTTAAAACATTGTTTCCGTCTTGGGCAACATTGGTATTATTTGTGCCCCCTGTTGTAAATGAAAGACTCGCATTACCATCTCCAATAACTTGAAATTGAACCGTGGCAAGTGTTCCTGCTCCGGTAAATTTTGTTCCTGATCCTGTTGCTTGCGAAAACTGGATTGCGCCAGAAGAAGTATTTACAACATTAAAATTTGTCGATCCAAAAAGGGTCCCTGGAGAAATCTGAACACCACTAGTGCCGCTATCTTCATCAACAACAGAAAGTAGAGTTGTATCATAGTTAAGAGCATCTATGTCTACTGCATCCACTGCCTGCCCTTGTGTGTCCAAAAGAATATCAACTGAAAAAATCTCCCCATCAGCGTGCGTGCCAGACGAAGGAGAGAGGGTAAGTGTTGCTGCATAAGAAAAAGAAGCGCCTAAAAGCGCCCACACCAATACCCCTAAAAATAAGCCACCTGTTCGCATGATTGTTGTATTCATGCGACTAGTATATCACTACTCGGTAATGCTGATTGTAGTGCTTTCCACAGCAGTGAGAATGTCTCTTCCATCAAAAGCAACGTTTGTGTCTCGCGGAGAACCAAGCTCTTCAAAGACAATATCGATAGTTACTTCCCCTGGAGAAGAAGCCTTCGCAAGGAGCTCTGCAACCACCTGAGCGCCAGTAATTGTTTGTCTGGCTTGCGTGATTCCTGAAAATGAAAAAGTTTTTCTATCACCATCCTCCCCAAAACGAGCCGCTGGGAAATCACTAAATCCTGATTGAGCCGTTTGAAGGTACGCTGCCGCTGTTTGATTAAGTGCATTATCTGTAGGTTTTCCTGCCTCTAAAATTTCTATTTCGTCAGTGTACGAAAGCACAACATCTACTCCGCTAATTTCTTTATCAGTATCAAGAAGGATTTGAATAATTACATCTTCACCAACAGAATAGTCCTTCTTGTCGGTAACTACTGAAAGTGTGGCTTCTCCGTCTTGAATTTGCTGTACTTCTTCGTTTGTCGTATCACTTCCACCAAAACCAATAAAATAAAAAGCTCCCAGAAGAAGAGCAATGACCACGACAATAATGAGTGCGCGGAGCGTTCCTGAATCTTTAGAAAGATCCTTTCCCTCTCCCCCTTGATTTAGATTGTTTTGATTGAAGTTTTCGTCCATCCCAGTTAGAAATTTACTACACTCCTTTTACATTATAATTCCTGACCCTTCAATATTTCTAACGGGACAGGTGTCTTACATGGTACTCCGCCGTATAAAATATGCAAGAAGAAAACCATACAGAACAAGAACGAGCCATAAAGGAAGCGCAACCCCAGAGATCGCCGCATATGCCACGTCAAACATCTCGACAATAAAAAGCTGATACGACAAAAGAAGTGTACTCGCCCAACCAAAAACAAGAGAGAGTGCGTACGAAAAATATCCAAACATTCCTGTAATAAACCCCAGAAGCATCGTTAGTGGAATAATAGGGAGAATTAAAAGATTCACCGGAAGCGATACAAGCGAAACATCACCCACCAAATGCACAAGAAGCGGCAAAACAAATATTTGTGTTCCAATAGTTGCTCCTACAATTTCTCGAAACCCAAATTTTTGTGTAAGAAAAGAAAGTTTTTGTTCTATAACAGGAGAAACATAAATAAGACCAAGTGTTGCAAGGAATGATAATTGAAATGAAGGATCATATAAAAGAATATTTGGGTTATGAAGAACCATTAAAAACCCTGCCACTAAAAGCGCTGTCGTAATGTCATATAACCTTCCATAGCGACGAGCCAAAATAACTAAAATTGCCATGATAGAAGCACGAACAATAGTGGCACTTGCCCCGGTCATGAGTGCGAACAATACAATTCCTCCAATTCCCAAGTACAAAGAGGCAACTCGAGGAACAAAACTAAGTGATTTAATGATACTATCGGCAACAATAGTCACGTTATAACCTGAGAGCACCACCACATGGATAATTCCTGTTCTCCGCAATGATTCTTCGAGTTCGTCCCCAAGAGAACTTTTTTCTCCCACTACCTCTCCTACTAAAAGAGAGGCTTCTGGCTCAGGAACAACGCGTCGAACGTTCTCTATAAATGACTGCTTAATAATAAATAAAGAGCGTTTAAAATTTTGAAATAAAGAAAGATTAGCTTTTCCCTGATTCGCAACCTCTGGATAAAAAACTTCGTAATAAATATCATCTTTTGCTAGGTATTGTGGCCAATCAAAAGCATCGCCGCGATCATCGTAGAAAATTTCTGGCTTTTTTAGAGTGCCCGTCAGTTTTAGTTCGTCACCATAAAAAACAGGCTCAAAGGGTCGAGTATACACAAGCACTTTTTCGTTATCTGCTTCTATAACAAAACGATTATAATTTTCTTTTCGTTCTACTTCTGTAGTGACTACACCAACAAGTGTTGTTTTTGTATCAAGGAGAGAATCTAAAGAAAACGTATCACCACCCAACATACTCACCCGAAGCATGCCCGCCCCTAAAAATAAAAATGTAATAGAGACAGCAACTATAAATTTTTTATCAACAATATTTTTCTTTTTTGATACAAGAAATAAAAGAAACGCGATTGTAAATAGGACAAAAGAAAAGATCGTATCAAATATAAAAAGAAGGCGTATGGTAACGCCCGCTAAAAATGAAAGTATTCCTATATAAAGGAGGTTCATCCTATTAGAAAGTTAAAAATACTGTTTTTGAAAAAGCTCTCGGAGTCCGAGCAGGCATGGTTTTTGCGTAAGTAAAAGAGCGAGGACGAGAGCGAGAACCAAAATCGTCGCTGGAGATTTTGAGTTCGTGTTTTTCGAAGACAGTATTTTGAAAATTCATGGTAAACAAACTTCTAATAGGACAAGTGCCTACAAAAGTTTTGACTGAAGATTGTCCATGGCCTCGTTTGCAAGTGCATCGGCTTCTGTATTTTGCTCCCGTGGGACATGCACAAAAGAAACGTTTGGGTAATCCTTTACGCGCATGTTCCATAACTTAATAAAATAAGGATGAAGTCCTTCTTCTTTTACTTGGTATTCTCCATTTAATTGTTTAACTACAAGTTCGCTATCAGCACGAACCTCAATATCCAAGTTTTGTGTTTCTTCTTTCCCAAAAAGTTTTTTTAATTCCAAAAGTCCCAATACAACCGCCTCGTACTCGGCCTGATTGTTGGTCAGTGTATCAAATGATTTATGAAGCGAAGCAAGATTGTTACCCTCCTCATCTTTTATAACTGCCCCCGCTCCTGCAGGACCAGGATTCCCACGTGCTCCACCATCTGTATAAATAATGACTTTTTTCATGTGTAGTGATTATACACAAAAATTCTCCTTATTGATTCCTAGTGCTTTTCCTGTAAGGTAAAGATTAGAAAGTGAGGTGTTTATGCCCGGGAAAACGAGGGAGCAACGGGACCGTGACCGAGCCCACGTGCGAACCTATGTGAAGTCCGCAGCCAAACGCAAAGGCGTCAAACTGACGGAAAACCAACTCGACCGAGCCGCATCCCACGGTGAGAAGGTGTGGAACGGACGAACAGGCGTGGGAGAAGCAGCCGAAGCGGGCCTGCTCCACGTCACCGAGGACTAGGGGCAACCCCGACCCTCGCAACTAACCCCGAAGCCGTCCTGGCTCTCGGGGCGGTTTTCGTTTTGTTACGTAGCGTGCTACGTAACAAATTACTTAACCAGAAACACAGTTTGAAGTGCTGCCGCAGGCGAAGTGTGCTTGGTTCGTCTTTGGGCGGGCACAAGCCGAGGATAAGGAAACCCTATCGCTGGAATAGGGTTTCCGGTGCTTCAAACTGTGTTTCGAAAAATTATAGTTCCGCTTCTTTTATATCAACCAACCGTAGACGCAGACTTGGATTGCGTCTAAACATATCTTTTTCTATGTGTGCAAGCACATCTACGTAATTCCCTGGTTCAAGATTAAGACCATCTTCATAATCATGAGCAAAAAATTGTATTGCAGGCATTCCCCAACTCCCAGGCCTTTCAAAAACAAGTTTTAAATGTGTTCCTGTTTTTCCAAAAAAACTCGCCTCTTTAATTTTTAGCTTTTCGAATTTAAAAAGGGGTTTTGCGTTTCCAACACCATAGGGTGCAAGTGATTCAAGCAAAGCATAGTTACCCCAATTAATATCGTTTAAGGTAAGTGTTTTATCTATTAAAAGTTCTTCATCAACTGATTCTTCTTTTACTTTTTTGTATGCCTCTTCAAACTTATTTTCTATTTTAGATACGTCACTATCCCCAACAGAAAACCCACCCGAATGCACGTGCCCTCCATGATTTAAAAAGAAGTCACTACCGATTTCATCCATTAACTGTTTTACATGAACACTGCCATCGCCACGGCATGAGCCACGAACCACATCACTCCCCTCTTGCCCCCACAAACATACTGGTTTTTTGTATTTTTCAACCACTCGGTTTGCAGCAAGCCCTAAAATACCGGGGAGCCATGCTGGATCACCAAGAGAAATAATTTCTTTGTTGGACACATCTCCAATGCGATCATCTATTTCTTCGAGCAATGTTTGCACGGTCTTTTTTCGTTCTTCATTTTTTTGATGAAGATACTGAACATATTCGTGTGCCTCAAGCCCATCGCGAGTTTTTAACATTAAAAATGCATTGTGGGGAACACCCATTCGCGTTGCTGCATTAATGTGCGGAGTAATGGTAAACCCAACGTCTTCCTCAGTCACTTGGTTTTGTGCAATACGTTTTTTTTGCAGGAGTTTTGCAATACCCGGACGATTTGTTTTGCGTAAAACTTTAAGACCAAAGTGCGCAATGGCACGGTTCTCTCCCGTTAATGGAACCATATCGCTAATGGTTGAGATCCCCGCCGCATCAATTAACCATTTCTCCCATCCATTGGGGCCAACCTCAAAATTTCCTTTATCAATAAGTGCTTGGACAAGTTTAAAAGCAACACCACCCCCACATAAATTAGGGTTGGGGTACGAACACTCTTTTTGGTTGGGATTTACGATGGCATATGCTGATGGCAAATCTTCCCCAGGCAGGTGGTGGTCGGTAACAATCACATCGATTCCCTCCTTTGTGGCATAAGCAACTTCTTCATTATCAGTGATGCCACAGTCAACAGTAATTAAAAGAGAAGCACCATCATTTTTAAACTTTTTGATAGCGTCAATATTCAATCCATACTTTTCTTTGTACCGATGCGGGATATAAATTTCAAAATTTTCGTGCCCAACTTTTAAAAAGAAGTCATTTAAAACCACACTCCCTGGGATACCGTCGGCATCACAGTCTGCAAAGACTATAATCTTTTCTTTTTTATTGATTGCCTCCAAAATTCGTCCTACCGCACGGTCCATGTTGAGCATCAAAAAGGGATCATGAAGATCACGTTCATAGTCGGGGTTTAAAAATTGTTCTGCCTTTTCTTTTGTATCAATTCCTCTATTAAATAGAAGGTCTCGAATAAATTCTGGGTATGATGCGAGCTCGTTATGGGTTTCACTTGGAATTTCTTTCTGCTCTGTCCATCTTTTCATAAACAAAATTGTAGCATACACTTACTGGTATGAATGACTGCATTTTTTGCAAAATAATTATGGGAGAAATCCCTTCATATAAGGTATATGAAGACGACGAGGTGTTTGCATTTTTGGATGCAAAACCAATTAACCCTGGGCACACGCTTGTGATTCCAAAAGAACACCACAAAGATTTATATGAGATTCCTGACGAAACGCTAAAAAAGCTTTCTGTCGCTGTAAAAAAAGTTGCTATGTCTATTAAAAAAGGTATCAACCCCGACGGAATTAATATTGGAATGAACAATGAGACTGCTGCCGGGCAAGTGGTGTTCCATGCTCACATCCACGTTATTCCACGACTCAAGAGCGACAATTTAGAACACTGGCCCGGACAAGAGCTTTCAAAGGAAGAGTCTGAAGAAGTCCTTACAAAAATAAAAATTTCATAAACAAACAAGAGAACACTAAAAAAATAATGTTCTCTTGTTTGTGGGCAAGCAATCAACTTACCCGTGCCCCCTCTCAAGGAGCTCTTGTGCCTCGTCTTCAGACAGAAAGTCGTAGTCGAAACACGAACAATCATCTGGCCTGCATTCCGTGCAGGAAGACAAGAAAGTCCATTGAACGTACCTGCCGTCGGGTAAACGAGTCAGATGGTTCTCTCCACGCCCGTTAAGCAAACACGAAACTATTTCATCGCCATGCAGGGGTGACCCCGCCTGATCCCCGGGCAGAATCGCTCCACAAGACATGCCATGCCCCCCTTCTGCTTGCTAGTCTACGTACTAAAAGAAGGAAGTCAAAATTGACCTCAAGAATTACAATTGCTAAGGTTGGTTTCAGAAAGAGAGGTGTCAATGGACATTCAATATCTTGTTCGCGACACGTGTATAGATCTGTTCAACAGCCTCACTACCTGCACCCAAGAAGCAGTTCGAGACGGTGGTGGGTTTGGATGGGTCTCTGTGCCCGACAAAGACGAGCTTCAAGCCTACTGGAGCGTCGTCTCGGCGGAGCCCAACGTAGTAGCCCTTGTCGCAACCGTCGGAGACGATGCAGTTGGATCACTCCAGTTAACACTACCAGGAAGCAGGAGCGAGGCAGCCAGTTTCGTCGGCGGAATCTCTGTGTTCTTCGTCCATCCAAGCTTCCGTGGTCGTGGCATTGGCAGGAAGCTGCTTCTGCAGGCAGAACAGGAAGCCCGCGAACGAAACCTCGATCAACTGAACCTCGATGTTCGGGAAACACAAGAGGGTGCCCGAAAACTCTACGAGAGTCTTGGGTATAAAACCTGGGGTACCAATCCTCGATACGCCATCGTAGACGGAGTCCAGTACTCGGGTTTCTACATGTCGAAACAGTTGTAGCACCAAGAGCCACCCAAGACGGAAGCCCTCGGGTTTCCTAACCGGGTGGCTTTCGTTTTATTTTTTAGATTTTTTACTTACAGCAACCGAATCTTCAACCCACTCTTGCAGCTCATCGGGATCTTCCATTACCTTTTCTGGAAGCAACCAATAAGGCATCTCGGTTGCCTTTTTTGTTTTGTGTCCGGTGTATACAAACGGTTCGCTCCCTGCTTTTTTAAATTTTTCTTTGAGTTCTTCATCTACTTTAAAGTAGAGCTCTCCATTGTCGACAATAAGTGCAAAGATGGTTCCATTTTTATAAATACCATAACCACCAAACATTTTTTTAGAGGTAACACCACGAACATCCCCCAAGACATCGTTCATTACATAGTCGTGAAATCCTTCAATCGCTTTATCCATCCCGTACAAAATTTTAATTAATAATTTATTGTGGTCATATTGTGTACCTTGAATTTTTAACGGGACACGTAAAAATTATTTATCGTCCCTCAAGAGCATCTATTCCTGCCAAGGTTCCTTTTGCTAAATATTCGAGCATGGCGCCCCCACCCGTTGAAATAAAAGAAAATTTTTCGTTCAACCCTAATTTTTGTATTGCAGCGATGGTGTCGCCCCCGCCCACTACACTAAATGCATCTAAATCTGAAATGATCATGGCGGCGTCTTCGGTTGCTTGAGTAAAACCTGCCTCAAAATTTCCAAGGGGTCCGTTCCACAACACCGTTGCTGCCTCTTTTAGAGTATTTTTGATTTTTAAAATAGATTCTGGTCCTTCATCAAAAATAATATCTCCCTTACTCACCTCCTCTATTGGTTTAATTGATCGGCCCTCTTTTTTGTTTGTCACCACAACATCAATCGGTAAAATTATTTTTTTATTATCTACAATGTGACTTACATCAATACCTTTATCAACTAAAGAATCTCCTATTTCGTACCCTTTCGCATACAAGACATCGTGTGCAAGAGCGCCATACAAAAAAATGTTATCTGCTACTCCAATAAACTTCTCCACAATAGGAAGCTTGGTACTAATTTTTGCACCACCAAGTACTACATAAAAAGGAGGGGTTGGTGCAAGTGCCTTTCCAAGACCTTCGAGCTCTTCCAAAAAAACAGGACCAACATATGAGGGCAAGCAATGTGGCAACCGCACAATAGATGCATGCTCACGGTGCGATACGGCAAATGCCTCATTTACATAGATGTCTCCCAAAAGAGAGAGATCTTCTGCAAAACCAGGGTCGTTTTCTTTCTCCCCCGGATTTTTGCGAAGATTATCAAGCATAATAATGTCTCCATCATTCATCTCTTTTGTTTTTTGTATGACTTCTGCGCCGACAACAGCCGTAGGGAGAAATTCTAAGTGTAAATATTTTTTTTGAAGGTATGATGCTACGGGCGCAAGACTTTCTCTTCCATCCTTTCCTAAATGAGCAATGATAACCGTACGTGCACCAACTTTGTGAAGGTACGAAATAACTCTTCCGTTTTTTCGAATACGAAAATCATTTGCAATCTTCCCGTCTTCCAAAGGAACATTGAGATCGAGTCGCAAAAGAACTCGTTTTCCTTTCAAGTCTTTTTCTTTTGTAATGTCCCGAAGCTCCATCCCGTACAAAATTTTAATTAATAACTTATTGTGATTTTATTGTGCCCCTTGAATTTTTAACGGGACACGTTACTTAACTCGCTCGGCAATACCAAGCATTTCATTAAATGAATCTTTAGAAAGCGATGCACGCCCTACCAAAAGCCCATCTGCCTTCCCTTCTGTTAAGAATCCTTCTGCGTTTTTTTCATTCACTGAACCCCCATACAAAACAGGAATCTTCATTGCAGTATCTTTGTCAGCAATGTGAGAGAGAACCTTTCTAATAAAAATGGATTTTTCTAAAAAGTCTTGGGGAGTACTTGCTGCCTTTGCCTTTGCGCCAATTGCCCAAATAGGTTCATAGGCAACAATTAAATTACGGAGTAATTTTTTTGGAATTTTATAAAGTCCCTCTTTTAATTCATTCTGTAAAAACTCTAAGTAATGACCATCATGGTCACGTTCACTCTCTCCAATACACAGAATTACTTGTAATCGATACTCAAAAGCCTTTTTAATTTTTTTATTTATTGTTTCGTTGGTGTCGCCTTGTGCTCGCATTTCTGAATGACCAACAATAACGTAATCTGCTCCAAGACGTTTTATCATTGGTGCACTCACTTGTCCGGTAAAGGCTCCTTTTACTTCCCAAAACAAATCTTGTGCGCCAACAGCACATTTACTGGTTGCTCCTTTTGCAAGAGCGCTTACATACACAGATGGCGGACAAATAATTGTTTTTACTTTTCGTAATCTACTTGCTTTTGTTTTAATTCCAGAAAACAATTTTTTTGCCGTCGCTTCATCTGTTGGATTTAATTTCCAGTTTCCAATAAGTAACTTTTTCATTACGTACTAGTTTACCACTTCTCTCCAAGAAATAGTCTCGTATTGATCTGTGGAGAGAGGGAAAAGAGGTGGAGGACCATAGAGAAGGTTCGCATCATAAATAATGTTTCGTGTGTCGTAACCATTACCGTCGGTATAGGCAAAACCATACCGTTCACTAGTTGCAATCATTCCATAGAGGGTGATCGTGTCGCGATCATCGTAGGGAGTACAACGAGGATTTCCTCCTTGTTGCGGGCGATAATAGTAGCGCCCCACACGGCCGTTCTGAGCAATGAGTGCTGCATCGATCCTCAAAATATCCGCACTCGTGAGGCCAGCATTAATATCATTCTGTGAAAATAGTCCAATAACATCAGTTCCGTCATAATTAGTGTAAAGAATATCGTTGGTAAAACTAATGTTCGCATAATTTCCGGGGTTTTCAGGGAAGCGCGCAGCAGCCAAACTAATCCTAGCGCTATCAATTTGTCCTTCCACCCAAAGATCATCCTCTACAAAAACAATTCCGTTACTTGGGAATGGATAGTTTCCAAGTAGGGTTTGCGTACCAACGCTCCACACCCCCCAATCGTTTTGCCCAGGGTTGTTACACCCATTTGACGGAGGAGGAAATGTAGTATCAACTCTATACAGGTCTAGAGTGTCATCTGTTTTTAAAACAATGTTGTATCCAAGAGCACTAGAGTCTGCAAAATAGAGACCATCTGACTGTGCTTCTGTTTTTAAATTAGAGAGATCGTTGGTAAAACCATCAAAATCAACTGCTGGAACTGGAAACGTTCTCCCCGCCTCAAAAACATCGGGGCGCAGTGGTACTGACGCTGGAGGCTCGGGGTCAACGGGAGTAACGTGTGTATGGACACCAAATTCCATGGGGCCAAACTGCCCTCCATGATCTGGGTCGTTATATTCGGCAACAGCACTTGAAACAATATTGTGTGCTAAACCATCAAAACGAATCCCTTCGTTTGAGTGAATCGGCCCAAACGTTTCAGTTCCTTCACCAAACCGAATCACATCATTTGCAACCACCGAAAAACGAGCAATTGAAGGGATGGCGAGCGTTGCTTCTATAGTTCGTTCTACATTTGGATCCTCAAGAATAGTTCCTGTAGATTCAATGATAACAATGGTCGTACCTGTTGCAGGTGGTGTAATATCTAAACTAAATTCTCCAATTTTTGTTCCCTCTTTATCAAGAAAATCATGGACATACGGCCCCGGCCCCCCTGTTCCGTCCTGGTAATCAGTCTTATCGTGTGCCAAGTGCCATCTGTAATACTCAATCCCTGCCTCTGCAACTTGCAGAGCTTGTTCCCTTAAAACATCTCTCCTTGCACTCTTTATATTGGTCCCCGCCCACGAAACAATCCCCGCAACTAAAAGCGCTCCAATAAACCCAAACACCAAGACTCCGGCAAGTGCAAAACCTTTTTCTTTTTTGTGTGCCTGTAAAAACATTATTGCTGTGCTCCTCTTAGATTTCTAATAGTAACTTGTGTAGAGCTTGTGGTTGTTGCTGGAGGTTTAAGTATATTGTCGTCAATCGAGAGAGTAATTTGAACAAGACGCACTTGTGATGTATCAACTGGCTGCACAAGAGGATTCCCTGTTCCTGTAAAATTCCCATCATAATAGAGGAAAATATCTTCGTTTTCGTTCACAATGTTTCGTGCAAGCGTTCTCTCTGTTTCGCTAAGAGGGTTGTAGACTGGGGGACTTCCTGTCGGAATGACTTCTCCTCTTTTGAGAGTTCCTGAATCAAGAAAGTAACGAATCTGCTCAGGAATACCGTCATTGTCAGCGTCACTAAAAAAAGAAAATTCATTATTAAGCGCACTACTAATTGCGTATGAACCATTTGCTGCGGACTGGGCTGGTCTAATCTCCCGAACCATAATTTTTAATGCACTTCGAATATCCTGTTGTGCACTCAAGCTTTTTTGTAAAACAGAATTATTCGAAAAAACATCTAATTGAAAAGAAGCTACGGCCAATCCAAGAATTCCCAAAATTGCAATTACTGTTAGAAGTTCTATTGCTGAAAATCCTCTTGTTTTGTCTATTTTCCTTTTCATAATTATTCAGGCAAAAGATCCACCTCTAATAGTTGCCAACCAGAACTAATGGTAATGTCTTGTGTAAAGTCTTGGTACCCTGTTTTTGAAATGCTTATGGTGTAGCCTCCTGCCGTCAAACCATTAAAGTAAGTTTGTCCAAATGGTATGCATTCAGAACTATAGGTAACAGCAACATCTGAAATGTTTGGTGTATAGGTGCTCGATGCAGTTGATAGCAATATTTTATAACGAAGAAACTGATTATTGTTGTGACTTGTATGAAGAGTTGTGTTTGCTAAATCATAGTAAGAACTTCCTGTTCCATCGGGTCCAATGTAGTTCCATGTCGTACCATCATTATTTGTTGCCACCTGAAAACGAACTGGGTCTGTTCCTGTCTCAACAGGTTGGCTTTCAGGCTCCCACGAAATTATGAAGTAGTCAGTTGTCGTTGCTCCTGTATCAAATGTAGACGAGATAAGCTCCCCATTTGGCACATAATCGCCCAAAACTTGCTTCAACTTAAGCTCACCGGACGGTAGGTTTGTCTCTATGTTGCCATCAGAGCTAAAGTATCGTGTTTCATCAACAAAACTTGCTTGCCCGCTCCCACCACTCCAATCGGTCTGTCGCAAATATCCCTGACTTGTAAGTAACGTTTCATTAAAGCTCGTTGATGTTGCAGACAATGTAACTGTTGCATCAGAAAGAGGGAGGCTTGTCCCCCCATCAGTGACACTTATAAGCAAAGAGTTTGGATTCAAGGGTTCTGTAACTAAAAGAAGGTCTTCTTGTGCTCCTGGAGTTACTGAAAAAAGAAGAAATGGAATGGAGCCCGCCAAATCATACGTTTCATCAGTAAGATCAATTGAATAAGTATCCCACTCTATATTGGGTAACGTAAGAGAACCTCCAGCATCCGTTGAATGACTTTGCTGGTATTTGTAAACATCAGGACTTGAACCAATAAGTTTGGTGCCAGTCATATCAAAAGAAACGTTTCCTGTTGGAGAACACGTTTGTGTTTTTGACTCAATGTTTAGTGTTGCTAGAGTGTCAACTGCAAAGCTAATTTGGGTAACTGTTCCTGTAGCAACGGTTGCATGTGGTTTTGTTGGGTTGGGGTTAGACATCTCTCCGGGAGGATATGTTTGGGCCGAGGAGTATCCTGGTTCGGATACCGTAACCTCCCACACCTGAATCCCAGGTGGCACATCAACCAGTTGCAAAAAGCCATTTGCATCGGTCACATCACTAATAGAAATAGGAGATGCTGTTGTATTGTTCTCGACTAAAACATCCATACCTTGAAGTGGTTGTCCACTCGCATTAAACACCTGAACAAAAAGTGCACCATTTCCCGTACTCGTCTCAAGTGCAATAGGAGCAACTCGAGCAGTAAACAATAAAGTTTCAAAATCCTGACAAGCTGGGCAAGATACTTCAAGCTCGACAAGGCGATAATCAGCTGGAGACAAATCGTCAGGAACTCCTCCAATAGTCCCATCAAACGGATCGTCAATATTTCTAATAACAGTATTTACCGTAAATTCTACTCCGCTTCGCGTAAATTGTTGTGTTCCCAGTATGATTCCATCTGGAATACTCCCCATAACTCCAACGTCTTCGTATGGTAAGTTGCGAATAAGTTCTATTTGTTCGTTTGCTAAAAGCGAAGCAATTGTTTTTAGTTTTGCTGATCGAATAACCTCAAAAGAGGCAACATACCCCTGGTAAATGGCAAGTGCCAACATTAAAAAAATAACAGCTGTTATTAAAACTTCAATTAATGTTAGACCTTTTTTATATTGTGACCCCTTTTGTTTCATCGTTTAAATAAAGTCTCCGATTGAGTAAAGCGGTTGGATGATAGAGATTGCAAAAAATCCAACGGCAATACCAATCACAATCATAAGAAGCGGTTCAATAATGGTTGAGAGATTTTTGGTGACTGCGTCAACCTCTTCCTCATAAAAAATTGCTCCTTTTTCAAGCATTTCAGAAAGCTTTCCGGTTTCTTCTCCCACCTCAACCATCTCCCCTACAAGAATGGGGTATAGCTTTTCTTCTTTATTAAAAATAGTTGCAAGGTTTGTACCTTTTTGAATTTCTTTTTCTGCAGTTTTTAATACATTTGTATAGTAGGGATTTTGAAGAACTTCAGACGTAATACCAAGCGCCTGCACCATAGACACACCAGAAGAGATGAGTGATGAAAGCGTCCGCATGGTAAGTGCTGAGTTTGCTTGTTTTGAAATATTTTTAAAGATCGGCAAATGAAGAACCGTCCACGACAACGCCTTTTTCCCCGAAGAAGTTCGCAACCCTTGAATAAAGAGGAGGACCAAAATAACAATCGCGCCAAGAATGAACCAAATGTAGGTCGTAATAAAGTCACTCAATCCCAAAATAAATCGAGTAGTCGCCGGAAGCTCTGCACCCAAGTCTGCAAACGTTGCAGAAAGCGTTGGAACCACAAAAATCATCATCAAGATTCCAATGGCAATAATAAGTACCAAAATAACTGATGGATAAATCATGGCGCCTTTAATTTTTCTGCGGAGTTCGTAACTTTTTTCCAATTGACTTTGAATTAATTTGAGAGAGTCGGGTAATTTTCCTGACTCTTCTCCGGCGCGAACCATTGAAATAAAAATCTTCTCAAAAACATCCGGGAATTTTTCAAGAGCGTCACCAAATGCCACTCCTTTATTAACATCTGCAATAAGAGATGACAGAACTTGTTTTAGTTTTGGGTTTTTACTTTGACGAGAAATGATTTCAAGTGATCGCGAAAGTGAGAGTCCGGCACTAATCATGGCACTCAAGTTGTTTGTCAAAATAATTTTATCTTTGAGCGAAACTTTATTGAGTTTTGCCATAAGTCCCCCACCAAATTGCTTTTTGTTTTTATCTATCTCTTGTGCAGAAAGCACAAAGTTGCCTTGTTCGCGCAAGGTGCGCGCCAAAACAAGCCGGCTTTCGGCCTCCATCTTGCCCTCTTGGACGTTTCCATCTTTTGTTTTTACTTTGTACTCAAATGTTGGCATGGTTATTCATTAATAACGCGGAGAACTTCTTCAATAGTAGTGAGTCCTTGTGCCGCTTTAAAAATTCCATCTTCAATCATGCTCATCATTCCCTCTTTTTTTGCCTGGTCGCCAATAGCATCTGCTGTTGCACCCTTCATAATGAGCTCTTTAATACTTCGTGTTACCGGAAGCACTTCGTAAATTCCCATTCGGCCACTGTAGCCATCGGGGCACTCGTCTGATTTTTTAGGGCGGCCAAATTTGATGGTCTTCCATGTTGCTTTCCCATCTACAATCTTTTCTTCTTTAAGAGCGGCGAGTACTTTGTCAAAATCAATATGTGGTTCGAGTTTTTTAAGCTCTGCATCGGTTAAAGTGTATTCCTCTTTTGTTTTACAAAGCTTTCGCACCAATCGTTGACCAAGCACCACCTTGGCAGTAGACACAATCAAAAATTCTTCGGCACCCATTTCAGTGATTCGTGGGATTGCTCCTGCAGCACTGTTGGTGTGAAGTGTTGAAAGCACCAAGTGTCCGGTAAGGGCCGCATTAATTGCTAGGTTTGCCGTCTCTTTATCTCGGATCTCCCCCACCATAATCACGTCAGGGTCCTGACGAACAAGAGTCCTGAGCCCTGCACTAAACGTTAGACCAATATCGGGCTTAACTTGTGTTTGATTAATGCGCGGCATTTGGTATTCGATAGGATCCTCAACGGTTGAAACATTTACTTCTGGTTTATTTAAAATATCTAAAAGTGTATAGAGTGTTGTGGTTTTACCAGAGCCCGTTGGTCCTGTTGTTAAAATCATTCCGGTTGTTTGCCGTGTTGCTTCGTGAATTGCTTCAAGACCACGCCCGTGGAAACCAAGTGACTCCAAAGAAAACCCCTTAACTGACTCGGGGAGCAAACGCATTACAATCTTTTCTCCAAAATAGGTTGGGAGTGTTGAGACACGAAACGCAACTCCTTGCCCTTCTGTTTCGATTTTAAATCGTCCGTCTTGTGGCAAGCGCTTTTCATCAAGACGCAAGTTAGAGAGCACTTTAATACGTGCAGAAATCCCCGGTCCAACATTTTTGGGGAGCGTCATGGCGTCGTGCAAAAGTCCGTCGATTCGGTAACGAATAATTACTTGCCCCTCGTACGGTTCAATATGAATATCAGACGCTCGCTGTGTTACGGCATGATTTAAAATACTGTCGACAATCCGAACAATCGGAACATCCTCTGCCATCTTTTTTAGATCGCCCTCTGATGCATCTTCCTCTTCCCCTTCTTGTTTTACTGATTTAACGTTTCCAACTTCTTTTTTAATTAAGTCACTAAACTCTTGTGACAAACTTTTGCGATATTGAGAGAGCGCCGTCTTCATTGATTCGCTGTCGGTAAGACGTGCTTGGATTTTTGCATCAGTTGCTTTCTTTATAAACTCAATTGCTTCAATATCTTGCGGGTCAAGCATGGCAACTTCAACATTCTGCGTGTCTCGTTTATACGCAACAATATTGTGTTTGCGAGCAACAGGCTCTGGAATAAGAGAAAGCACTTTTGGATCAATCTTTTGACCTTTCAAATCTACGAACGGAACGCCCAAAACATGTGCCTCGACTTGCCGAAAGTCTTGTTCAGGAATCTTCCCATCACTAATTAAGACATCTCCAATGGTTGTCTTTTTTTCTTGCGCTTTTTTTTCGGCATTATCGATGTCGGTTGTAGAAACAAGACCGGTGTCCAGCAAAAACTTCTTCAACTGATCTGTTGAGTACTTCATTCTGTACATTATAACAACTAAAAAGTGCGCACCCTAGGAGAATATGTTTAAAAAACATCTTTGTGGCTTTCATCATCTTCTTAATTTCATTTTGCAACTTCCACGTATTCCCGTGGGACAATAATCCTAGATACGATTGTACGGTTTCAGCCTTCCCTTCTTTCTCCTTGATATTCTTAAACATCCTCCTCTTGGTAGTTGTTCGTAATATTCTGTGTTGAGGAAAGTGCACCCACCCAAGAAAATCTACTCCCGATTCTAAGGTCTTTATAGAGATCTTGTCAGGATGAAGTCTTAATCTTAATTTATCCCATAAGAATTCTTCTATGACAGGAACAATCGTTTCTAGCTGTTTTTTATCGTTTGAAAAAACAACAAAATCATCGGCATAGCGAATATAATATTTTGCTTTCAATGTATACTTCATAAACTGATCAAATTCATTCATATATACATTTACTAGCAGTTGAGAAGTAAGATTACCGAGAGGAAGTCCTTTACCTTTCTGTGTATGGAAACTTCCAACGACGTTTCTAAGAAGCCACAGGATATCCTCATCAGGAATATATGAGGTTAAGACGCTCATTAATACGCTCTGATCAATACTGGCAAAGAATTTACGTATATCACATTTAAGTACCCAACACGTTTTTGTATTGTTCTTGCTAACAATATATGAGAACTCTTTGAATCTTTTTAAAGCCTTATGAGTACCTTTCCCGATACGGCACGAGTAGGAATCAGCAATAAATACTTGATGAAAGAAAGGATACAAGATTCTGTAAATAGCGTGGTGCAATAATCTGTCACGAACAGTTGCTTTATGGATATTCCTTGGTTTGGGATCAGATATATTAAAAGCGTGGTACGTACCATGTTTATACGTCTTATCTCTTAAATTCTGGTGGAGATCAAAAATTTCATCGAGAAGAAAATAATTAAACACCTGCACGTCAATCTTTTTTCTTTTCCCTTTTAGAAATTCTCTCCAAGCGAGCAGTAAATTCTGAACAGAAATGATATCCTGATAGGCATGAGCCAATTGTTTCCTCATAAGAAAAATCTTCATTTAAAGCCCCCCCCCAACAGGTTTTACCGTTAATCGAACGCATGACCACAGTATACAAAATGTGGTGTGGCTATCGAGATCACTTCCCTAAGAAAGCTCGCTACTCATTGGGAGACAAGATCGATGGATTGTTTCTCCAAATCTTAGAACTTTTGTTTGTTGCAAGTTACCAGAGTAAAGATGAGAAAGAGAGGACACTTGAGAAAGCACTTCACGCACTTGATCTCTTAAAATTCTTTCTTCGTATTAGTTGGGAAATAGGAGCGCTTGATATGAATAAATTTACTGAACTTTCAGGTAGTGTCTATGAAATTGGAAAGATGGTAGGAGGATGGAAGAAGGGGCTTGTCACAAAAACTCCCTCACGTATGTGAGGGAGAAACACGATAGTTTCGGGAGAAGATGCGGTTCTCGGCGTTCCAGGTATTGTCGCCCGTCTTCCAGGCGTTGACGTTCCACTTCCGGTTGTCGGCGTTCCAGTTGACGTTCACCACGAAGACCTCTCGTGCCCCTACTCATCCATACCACTGTCCCTTGAATACTCTCGGAACTGTATCTTATATGAAGCATTAAAGCTTACCAAGCAAGAGCACCAACTGCTATGTTTTTTAGTGAGAATAAAATACGACACTCTTTGTTAAGCTATCGCCGAACAAACTCTCATCAGTATTTTTTCTAAACCTTTCTACCCAAGCCGTAACCGAGGTAGCACCAAAGATTTATTTAATTATATACCAAAACAAAAAGCCCTTGTCCCAGTGACACAAAATACGTAAGTGTCAAAGGGCCGAAGGGCCGAAGGAGAGGGAGGACGAGGTGTGTCCTCCCTCTCCGAGAGTCACAGCGACGTAGGGTCAGCAGTTGCCTGCCTGCGCAGGCAGGCGGGAG
>CESG01065207.1_pt1 | contig 20706 bp, 17 predicted proteins | sample 531121 | NCBI WGS metagenome assembly CESG01 (sample SAMEA2621287, study PRJEB7988) | marine metagenome | biome: marine biome (ENVO:00000447); feature: mesopelagic zone (ENVO:00000213); material: "saline water (ENVO:00002010), including plankton (ENVO:xxxxxxxx)" | depth 800 m
ATAAAGATACCCCTTGTAATGTGACCCCCAACATACCGTGCTCTAATGGCTCAAAATCTATAATATTGCAGAGCGTAGCTAAAGGGTAAATATGCTCATTTGCGCCAATTTCACCTCGATGATTAAGCATGCACATTCCTACCCCTGTGCCAGCAGCACAAGCTTCTTTTATCATACGCAGGTATCGAGGTTCAAAAATACGCAGTTTAAGCTTGCCACCGGGCAATACGTGACTGTTCAAGGGCATCAGCGGAAGAGTTTCAGACATCGGAGTTTGTCCACATCGAATAAATATACAACCCTTTACGCTAAAATCACGGCTTCGGATGACTGAAGCTTGGTCTAATTTCAATTTCGCTGGTGTTCAACGTTTTTTCCGCCAAGGCAGATCCCGATGACGGTTATACTCGTAATACGATGAATCAATCACTTGGAAGCTTTGCCCGAGAAGTCCATGTTTACCGAAAAGACCCTATTTTTCCAGAAAGACAAATGTAATGATCGACAAATTTTTAACGTTCTACCAACAGTTTAACCGCGATGAGCTGGCACACCTGAACCAAGTTTATGACACGGATATCGAGTTTATCGATCCATTGCATCAGGTTAATGGCCTCCCCCAACTCACCACCTACTTCGAACAGGTGATGAGCAATGTAAGTCAGTGTGACTTTGATATTTTGGAGACATTAGTCGAAAAACAAGCTGGCTGTGTCAGCTGGAATATGCGATTTAAACACCATCGATTAAACCAGGGCAATGTCATCACGGTGAATGGCATGAGTCATATTCGCTGGGTACGGAAAATTATTTATCACCGAGACTATTTCGATTTAGGCCAAATGGTGTATCAGCATATTCCATTGCTAAAGCATGGGATTAACGCCGTAAACAATAGATTGTCTAAAAGCAATAGGCTATCTAAAAACAGCAGGTCAACCAAATGAAGGTATTAATTACCGGAGCGACATCAGGGCTTGGCAAGCAGCTGGCATTAGACTATGCGAGAACCAGCCACGATGTTATTGCCTGTGGTAGGAATGCCGGAGCGTTAGAAGCACTCGAATGTCAATGCCCAGATAACATATCGACCTTGCAGTTTGATATCACTTCAGCCGAAGCATGCAAAACAGCACTCTCCAATATAAACGCTATCGATTTAGTTATTCTCAATGCAGGAACCTGTATCTATGCTGCACCGTTGGCGTTCAAAGAAGGACACTTGAAGTCGGTGTGGGATGTCAATATTGGCTATCTAGACTATTTTCTTCCGCTGATCTTGCCAAAGCTAACCAGGTCATCAAAGCTCGTATTTTTGAGTAGCCTGGCACACTACATGCCCTTTAGCTTAGCGGCGGCATATGGTAGCAGTAAGGCTGCACTAAACTATTTAGCGAAGAGTCTCAGCGTGGACTTGGCTGAACACGGTATAGCGGTTCATCTCGTCTCTCCTGGTTTTATAGATACTCCTCTCACTCGAAAAAATACCTTTTCGATGCCCTGGCTACAATCACCCGTCAAGGCTTCAAAAATTATTCGGCGCGGCATAGAAAAAAACACACAGCACATACGTTTTCCCTTTCGACTGTGGTTTATCCTGGCACTGGTATCCATGTTTCCTATGCAGTGGCAGGTTGGACTAGCAAAAAAATTGAAGGAAACATCATGAAAATAGCCATTATAGGTGGTGGTATATCTGGTCTTACTTGCGCAACACTATTGAATGATCAGCACGACATCACGCTCTACGAGGCCAATGATTATCTTGGCGGCCATACGCACACCGTCGATGTGGAGGTGCGCAATAAAACCTACGCGATCGATACCGGCTTCATTGTTTTTAATAATAGAACCTATCCTAACTTCATTAACCTGCTCACCAAATTGGATGTCGCTTGGCAGGCAACGGAAATGAGCTTTAGCGTATGCGATGAAACGACGGGATTAGAATACAATGGGCATAACTTGAACACCCTGTTTGCCCAGCGCCGCAACCTGTTCAACCCACGCTTTTATAAGATGCTTAGCGAAATCGCCCGCTTTAACCGTCAGTGCAAAGCGCTTGCTGTCGCATCTAAACTTGACGAAAAACTGTCTCTGGGCCAATTCCTTGCTCAGCATCGATACTCTGCATACTTCCAACAAAACTACGTATTACCCATGGTCGCGGCAATATGGTCGTCTAGCTTGGATGACGCACAAGACTTCCCTTTGGCATTTTTCGTACGCTTTTTTATGAATCATGGACTGCTAAATATTCGTAATAGGCCAACCTGGTACGTGGTTAAAGGAGGATCACGCCAATATGTGCGTGCCATAGAAAAGCGACTGGGTGAAAGCGTTCGCCTATCAAGCCCCGTTCAATCTATTTCACGCAAAGAGAATCAAGTAGAAATTCATAGCAATGGCCAAACTGAAGACTATGATGAAGTTATTATCGCATCACATAGCAACCAGGCATTGACGATGCTATCCGATCCTAATAAAGATGAACGCAGCGTTTTGGGCGCTTTAGCCTACCAGCCTAATGAGGTGGTTCTCCACACCGACAAACGCCTGCTTCCGAAGAGCCAAAGAGCATGGGCCAGCTGGAATTATCGATTGAGAAAGGTTTCAGATCATTCAGCGCGACCAGCCCAAGTCAGCTACATAATGAATATTCTGCAAGGGATCCACAGTGATACGTCGTTTATCGTGTCACTAAATCAAACGGAGTATATCGATCCAACACAAATATTAGGGCGCTATAACTACGACCACCCTGTCTATACCAACGAAACCGAGGCTGCTCGACGACAACGCGACAAAATTGATGGGCACAACCGAACCCATTATTGCGGCGCTTACTGGTACAACGGTTTCCATGAAGACGGTGTTCGCAGCGCGCTGGATGTTGTCCAGCGTTTTGGGGCTAATTTATGAGAAGAGGCAGCCTATGAGCGGAGTAGCCTTTTGCGCAGGAGAAGTGGCTCATGCTCGCCACACGCCATCTAGTCACAGTTTTCAGTATCCAATGGGTTCATTGTTCATTGATCTCGACTTGACTCCGGAAGCAATCAATTTGCAACTAAAAGAGTTTCCCTGGCCTGTCTCTTTTCGTCGGGAAGACTATATCGGGCCTACGCAACAAGGATTGAAACAAAGCGTTTTATCCAAGGCTTCTGCTATTCATGGCTCAGACATATCCGGAAAGGTCTATTTTATTGGTCAACCCAGTTATCATCACCTTTATTTTAGCCCGGTAAATTTTTACATTATTAGCCCAGGCGCATTTGAGAAGGGGCAATGGTTGCTTGCAGAAGTGAGCAACACGCCATGGAATGAAAGACATTACTACTTGGTCAATTGCACAGCCCCGAAAGCCAATCAGAAAAATTTTCATGTGTCGCCATTTAACCCGATGAACATGCACTATCATTGGCAAATTGATCTATCCAAAGACCGGTTTCGTATCGGAATACAATGCTGCAAAGCCAATGCGAAATGGTCAGCCAATACCGTGTTACCTAAAAATTACGTTTTTTCTGCTGAAACTAGCGGTCGTTTCGTTCCCGCGACAGATATAGGTTTGCTCGATCAGCCAAGAAAGTATTTGATGGGCTGGAAGGTTGTTCGCGCCATCTACTGGCAGGCTTTAAAAATTTGGCTTAAGAAAAATCCCTATTACCCGCACCCGCTGGCTAAGGAGCGATAAATGCAATCACCCTCAACAACAACCTCAATAGCAGGCACCCCACCACAAAAGTTTCAGATGGCCAAATGGTGCCTGTATTCCGTTCTAAGCTCGCTAACCCAAGGCCACTTAACCATATACCATCGCGGCCACCGGCGAACATTTGGTGATCCTTTCTCGGATCTACGCGCAACTATACACATCAACAATGATAATGCGTTTCGACGCTTTCTTTTTGGTGGAGGTGTTGGTGCTGGAGAAAGTTATATATCAGGCGATTGGCAAACCGATGATCTCACTGCTGTCATTCGCATTTTCGCTCGGAACCAAGCCTCACTGCAACGGATTGATAAGCGTTTCGCTTGGCTACACTCGCCAGTACGTTGGCTTTTACGCTGGCGTCGTCAAAACACTCACCGCCAAGCTAAAAAGAATATCGCCGCTCATTATGATCTGAGCAATGCTCTGTATTCGTCGTTTCTCGATAAGAGAATGCAATATTCCAGTGCGATATATCATGATACGCAAGACTCGCTGGAGCAAGCCCAAGAAAATAAACTAAGAGCAATATGCGAGAAATTGGAGCTAAACCAAAACGATCATCTGCTCGAAATAGGTACTGGCTGGGGAGGGCTGGCAATCTATGCAGCAACGCATTATCACTGCAGGGTAACAACGACAACCATCTCTAATCAACAATACGAATATGCGCAAGAACAAATAAAGCAGCACGGTTTAGCGAATCAAATTACCCTGCTCAAACAAGACTACCGAACGCTGCAGGGCAGCTACTCCAAGCTTGTTTCCGTCGAGATGATAGAAGCGGTTGGCGAGCGCTTTCTGCCCGGATATATTCAAACCTGCCATAAGCTGCTGAACCCCGGAGGTAAACTGTTACTCCAGTCCATTACCATTGATGAATCGCGCTTTCAACACTACAGAAACGGGGTAGATTTCATCCAAAAACATATATTCCCTGGTGGCTTTTTGCCAACAGTATCCCTGCTGCGCCAGCTATTGGCTCACCATGCCGACATGAAGTTGCGAGATATAGAGCGCATCGGTGATAGTTATGCGCTGACACTGAAAGCATGGCGGCGAAACTTCATTGGCAACTTCTCATCCATATCCAAGCTTGGGTTTGATCAACGATTCTATCGCACATGGCTGTATTACTTACAATATTGCGAGGGAGGATTCCTCGAAAGAGCAATAGACACGGTGCACTTGTTGGTTGAAAAAAGCGAGAGTAGCAAGTCGTAATAAATTAGCTTATGCTCTAGCCTGTTTCTTTTATTGACGCCTTATTCGCTTCAAACAGGATGTGTCATGAGCCAAATTACTTTACACCAGTTCCCTCCCGCTTTTGGGCTTCCCAACGCCAGCCCATTTTGTGTCAAGCTCGAGCTAATTCTTCGAATTTTTGAGCTTGACTATCAAAATCACTACACAATGCAACTGAAGAAAGCCCCAAAAGGCAAATTTCCCTACCTGACCGATGGCGATAAAACCATCGCCGACTCAGAATTTGTAATGGACTATTTGATAAAGACTTATCGTCCCGATTTTGATCAAAGCCTTACAGACGAACAGCATGGTATTGGTACTGCTTTGTCGCGCATGCTAAACGAACATACCTACTGGGTAATGGTCTATAGCCGATGGGTTGAGCCAGAGGGGTGGAATCGTATGAAAAGCCTTTTCTTCCGTAAAATCCCGCTACCACTAAGACCCATTATTACCACACTAGTCCAACGAAAAATAAAAAACAGCCTGTGGGCACAGGGCATTGGTCGTCACCAGCGCGACGAGATTTATGGACGCGCCATGCAAGATCTGGAAGCCGTCGAAGCTCTGCTACCAGAAAGCTATTTTCTATTTGGCGATGAACCCTGCCGTTACGATTGCAGCATTTATGCATTTATCGTGAATATTCTGGCCACTCCTTTTGAAAACCCACTAAAGGACAAGGCCCGCTCATTGCCAAAGTTAATTCGCTATACCAAGCAACTATCGGTAAAATACTTCCCCGACTTCAACATCAGCTTGGATGTATAGATGCTAAAGATCCAAAAAAATAAGCCATCGCTGTTTGATGCATTTAAAAGCGTTGCGGCAGCAATGCTTGGCGTACAAAAAGATGAAAACCGCGTCCGTGACTTCGAACAAGGCAGCCCAACTGTCTATATCGTTATCGGCATTATTTTTATTTTATTGTTTCTCGGCACCGTCGGACTCATTGTTAGTCTGGTGCTTTCACAACCGGTATCCTGATCTATGTTCGAAAGTTTTAAAAAAGCAGAATATGCAAGTGATAATAGCCAGTTTGAACTGACGCAGGTATTAACCAAGCTTAAGGTTAATGACGATGGCCTGATCCCCGCCATTGCGCAGGACTGTGATAGCGGTGATGTTTTAATGATGGCCTGGATGAACAGGCAGAGCATTGAAGAAACCCTTAAAACAGGGCGAGTATGTTATTGGTCTCGCTCCCGCCAATGTTACTGGCGCAAGGGTGAAAGCTCTGGACACCATCAAAACTTGATCGAAATGCGCTTTGACTGTGATGGCGATGCCATCCTGCTTAAGGTAAAACAGCTCGGCCCAGCTTGTCATACCGAGCGCCGCTCCTGCTTCTACTGGCGAGTCGATAGTGGAAAGATTGTTTTGGATAGCTGAGCCGTAACTGATCCCGTGAAAACCCTACTTGGGCTGAAAATGAACACCAACCAAGGGCGAGTAAAGACCTAGCGGCGTAATATACAGCTTAGCTTCCTGATTCCAAAAGTACTGCTGAAACCGAACCAGGTTAGTTACTTCGGCCTCATCAATGATAGCCAAACCATCCAAGCTATAATTAGCTTGCCACACTGGCTGTTGCTGTTCATTCGTCAACACCAGTACGTTGCCAAATGGATCCCTGTGATGGAAATATAATTGTCGGTAAGTCAATGAAGCCGCCTTCTTAACAACTGACTGCGGGTTAGCGATCCCTTTCGCATCGGCCTTTTGTCGTTGTAACCGCTCTACCCGCTCGATATTTTCTTGAGACAACTCCCGACCGGCGGCTGTTAACGGATCTTTGGTCACTTCAACCAAGTCATCACGCTGTTTAGCAATCTCATTTCTGCTATCTATACTATCGCCTCTACCTGAAGGAAAAGGGTTGGGACGCGGCAACGGCGGCAAACTAGCACGAACCTCTTCCACTAACAGCCCCCCATCACCATCCTGCCCCTCCATAGGATCTGGCTCAACCTCTTCGTTGCTAATAATGGTTGGTTCAGGCTCCAAGCCTGAATCCGTATCAGGACCGGCCTCAATCACGGCTTTGGGGTGCTCTTCTGGAATAACGGTTTTAGGCTTTAGGCCTTCTGGTCGGCCATTGTTGAGTGATTGAGCTTGCTCTAAAGCCAACTCTTTATCCCATCGACGATCATCCAGCGCATCTTGTTGCTCGGAGGTCAGGGCAGGCTGGTCACCATCTTTATCGCTTTTCACTACATTTTCTTGCTGAACTGAAAGTTCAGGGAGCGGCTTTATTGGCTCCTGTTCTGAATCACGCACCAGTGTCGAAGCAACGGCCGACGCCAATACCCGCTCACCCAAATAGATATAGTTAGTTACCGCCCCCTCGACAAAATCATAGTGTGCGACAAGGTTGCCCGCCAAGTCATAAACGAAATGCACAGTTTTATCTGGCGTGATATTTAAAATGGGCTGGCCTTGAACGTTATAGCGGTATGTACTGATGCTACGACCATTTCGTTTGATGGACTTGATGTTTCCAGCATAGTCATAAGAAAAGCTTAATTGGCCAAAGTGAGTCAGCTCCCCATCTTTGCCATATTCCAGCCCCCAATGGGCACTTGGGTGCAATTGTTTCAGCAGAAATCCCGGCTCCTGGTAGTCATAGCGCACGTTTTGTTCGCTATCGACCAAGGCTGTCCGGCGACTCTGCATATCGAAGCTCAGCCGATAGAAATCGACAACGTTATCGAGTGTTTCCCTATCCGCCTTGCGAATCCACTCCAGCTCATATAAGTCGCGTTCAATTGACTCGGACTCAATTAAGCCTGGCTCATCATTACTACTTACGCGAAATACCGAATGTCCATTCTCGATGCTATTCTGATAGCGCCAAACTACAGGGCCATCCTGCCATTTGCCTACGGTCTTGGCTATGTCCTCAGCCGAATAAGATAAGCCGTTGCCCCAATCAAATGATACGATCCGGGATTCGCCCCAAATAATATTCTGAGCCAGGGGGATACGCACGCCCTGTTGGTAGAGCTCGACAGACATGATATTGCCAGCGCCATCTCGCTGGTAATCAACCACGTTCCCATTGGGATAGCTAACTTTTTGCAGCTGATCAAACCCATCGTATTGATAGCTAATGGTATAGGACTTACCACCAAACTCCGAAATAGTTGAAGATATCTGGCCCAAGCGGTTGTATCGATAATGGGTTTTGGCGTAATCGTTATTAATCTGAGTTAACCGCCCCAGCCCGGCACTACCGCCAGTCGTGTCATCATATCCAAAAGCAATGATTGCAGCGTTGAATTCGACGCTCTCGACCCGCCCTAATGCATCATGCAACGGATTCAGGCTTGGTGGAAAGCCTGCACCAACCTCTGTCTTCGGCTTTCTCAGCTCATCAAGACTGGCTCGCTCAGGTCCTATCGCTTTTCCTGTATGGGCTACAGATAACTGCCACAAACGGTTTAATTGTGACTGCCAGAGCTTGTTCGATTGCCACATCAACCACTGTGACATTCGCTTAGCAACATCATCGAACAGCGCCTGCGGCTGCTCCAATAACATAACTGATGACGAGTAACGAAACGGCTCGACGAAACGTTGCTTGTCCTTTATTGCCGCATTAATTGTCCGAGTCTGCTTTCCATTTGAATAGCTTACCTGCTCTACGTGACCGGTGATTGAATAGCTGAAACTCCAAGTTTTGTCATCCAGCTGTATAGAGGTTATTCGCCCTCGATCATCAAGGCCCAGCAAAAATTTAGCACCGCTTTTGGCTAGGTAAACTAGCTGGCGGCTGTTGGCATCAAACTCGCTGATAACGGAATGGGTTGGCGACTGGACAGCCAAGTCTAATATTGGTGGCTCGGCTCGTCCCTCCAACCAAACAAGTCCCAAAAGTATGCTTAAACATAATACACGTCTACTCATAATTTCTTTCCACGTCATCAGAAAATGATACCCGCCCTAATCATATGCTAAACATCAAACTAAGCGCCTAAACAGTTAATGCTCAGCTACTGAGTGCCTTATCACCGAGTGGTTGGATACTTCTGGAGCAAATATCTGCCGCATGGATGCGGCAGTTAAGCCATCAGGGATGATTTTACGGCGTTTTGCGCAAGAAGTATCCAACCACTCGGCGAGAAGGCATAAATAACATTCATGCCCGGCCCTTGGTCAAAGTAACCGAGTGGAACAGAACGTGTTAAAAATAGGCTTTTGCCTGGTCAAGGATAGCTTGATTAGGTGCTACCAAAAAGAACGGATTGAGCAGACTCTCTTTTTGATTGTATTTCAAAGCCAGTCCTTCGCAATCGGTTACCAGCCCACCAGCGGCCAGAACTACCGCATGTGCCGCAGCAGTATCCCACTCTGAGGTTGGGCCTAAACGTGGGTATAAATCAGCCACCCCTTCGGCGACCAAGCAAATTTTCAGCGAACTTCCCATCGGAACCATTTCATGCTCGCCAACCTTAGCTAGAAAGCTTTGCATCTGCTCGCTGCCATGGGAACGACTGCCAACAATTTTCCAAGCCCCGTCAACGGCTGTAACTGGCTGGATAGGCTCAGCCGCCTGACCTTTAACCGCTTTGAAAGCGCCCTCCCCCTGAACACCATAATAAAGCGTTTCTAATGCAGGAGAGTAGACTACGCCTAAAACAGGAATACCATTTTCAACCAGTGCAATATTCACCGTGAATTCGCCGTTTTTCTTGATAAATTCCTTGGTGCCATCCAACGGATCGACCAACCAGTAGGTTGACCATTCTTTGCGTTCATCCCAAGCGATTTTTGCCGATTCCTCTGAAAGAATCGGATAATCAACGGACAAGGCGGCTAATTCTGCGCAGATAATTTTGTGAGCGGCCAGATCGGCTTCAGTCAGCGGACTACTATCACTTTTATCAACCACCTCAAAGTCACGCTGATAGACCAGCATAATAGCGTCGCCAGCAGCTTTAGCTATCGCATTGATTTTTTCGACCAATTCCATTCGGGTCATATTATGCTCCTAACAAAAAGCCACTTTGCTTCAGGTAGTTAATCACTTGCTCAGCGCACTCTTGAATCGAGAACTCAGCGGTTTTTATCGTTAGCTCAGGAGCCTCTGGTGCTTCATACGGCGAATCGATCCCAGTAAAGAATTTGATTTCACCAGCGCGAGCTTTTTTATACAAGCCTTTTGGATCCCGCGATTCACATACATCAAGCGGGGTATCTACAAATACTTCGATAAAAGTGCCTTCCGGCTGGATTTTTCGCGCTACTTCACGATCAGCAATAAATGGAGAGATAAAGGCGGTTGAAGTAATCAATCCAGCATCAGAAAAGAGCTTAGCAACTTCACCAATACGACGAATATTCTCATTGCGATCTTCATCAGAAAACCCTAAATCACCACAAAGCCCATGACGTACATTGTCACCATCCAACAAAAAGGTGTGGTATCCCATTTCATACAGCATGCCATCCACTGCATTGGCTATGGTCGATTTTCCAGAACCGCTTAAACCGGTAAACCACAAAACACAAGGTTTTTGGTTCTTTTGCTTAGCACGTTCTTCAGCAGTGACATTATGATCATGCCATACGATGTTACTCATGTATCTATCCTCAGTTTTCAGTTAAATGGGAAAAAATAGGGTATCGCCGTCAATGAGGTAGCAATATATGCTATTGCCAGTGGAATACCCATTTTTAAAAAGTCTCGCTGTCGATAGCGTCCGGCATTGAACACCATCAAATTAGTCTGATAGCCATAGGGCAATATAAAGCTGGCGCTTGCTCCGTAAGCAACAGCCATAACAAAGGGGGTATAGCTTACTTCAAAAGCCGTGGCTAATCCAAATGCCAATGGAAACATCAGTGCCGCCGCGGCATTATTTGTCACAAACTCAGTTAGTAGCCAGGTAGAAATAAATACGCCAGCAAAGGCAATCCAAATACCATTTGCCGCATTATCCCGAACCACTTCCGACAACATTTGCGGTAACCCCGAGCCATCCAAAACAGCAGCCAACCCTAGAGCTGATGCAATAATCACCCAGATCTCAAAGGGAAAGCGTCGTTTAATTTCATTGATAGGTAAAACACCAAATACTACTAACGCAGCAATAAAGAACAGCAAATTTTTTAACAGCGAGCCAATATCCAGGGCCGTTAATCCTATGACGGCCACAAATCCGCCGATAGCAATCCATTCCTGGCGCGTCGTCAAGTGTCGGTCAACCTCGATACCACTGACCACGAAAAAGTTTTTTGATATGTTATTACGCCCATGAAAGTCTGGACCAACTGCTAAAACCAGATTATCACCTGGCCTTAGCGTAATCTTGCCCAATCGACCAGATAAGCGCTCACCATTGCGACGGATCCCCACCACCGCTGCGTCAAATAGCGAGCGGAAGCTAACTTGTTTAATCGTTCGTCCAACTATCGGTGCTTCAGGTGAAACAATGACTTCAGTAAGATTGGATTTAATTAAGTCATGATTGTCAGCGAAAACTTTGAGACCATCGAACTGACTCAACATAGAGACCTTGCTGATGTCCCCCGCAAAAACCAGGTGGTCTCCTTCTAACAATACATCCTGCGGATTAACCGGGCTAATCAACTGACCATTACGTTCGATTTCTACCAAAAAAAGCGAATCCAGGCTGCGCAAGCCATTATCCAACACCGTTTTCCCAGCAAGATTCGACCCTGGTGTTATTTTGGCGTCAATCACATAAGAGTCCAAAAGATTATGAGAGTCTTTGTATCCCGGTAAAAAGCGGCTGGCAAAAAACAGCACCAAACCACACACAGCAACCAACGTTAGCCCCACAGGTAAAAAATCAAACAACTTAAATCCAGGTAAGCTTGCCTCAATCAAGAACGAGTTAACCAGTAGGTTGGTTGACGTACCGATCAGCGTCAAGGTTCCACCCAAGATAGCAGCATATGATAATGGTAAAAAAAGCCGTGAGGGAGCGTGAATACCGTTGCGTTTAATAACAGGCATTAGTGCGGCAACAACAGCGGTATTATTTAAGAAGCCCGAGAACAGCGCTGTCACACCGGTAATTTTAAACAGGGTTAATTGGTAATTCTGACTGATCAGCTTGCGTGATAGCAAGGCCAGCATCTGGGTTTTCTCTAACGCAATGGAGGCAACCATCAGCAACACCAGTGTTACCAGGCCAGGATTAACTGCACTAGAAAGCAGGGTTTCGGTGTCGAGATATCCCAACCCATAACTAACCAATAACGCACTGACAAATACCAGTACCGGGCTACCCCACTGACAAATCAATGCAGCTAACATCACCACGAAAATTGTAGCAATAATTAGCTGCTCAGAATAAGCAACAACCCACATAACCAACTAGTTTTTGTAGGTTAGATAGATATCGCGCATTCGATACATATGATTGGAAATATATGCTGGCGTTAGTCGGTCGCGGTTGAAGTAGTTGTGCTCTAAGTTGTGATTGCGAAACAAGGTATCAGCTTGCTTACCAGCCAATATATTTCGAGGCTCATTAATCACCGTATAATATTCATATCGCCAGTTATCGCGCCCGGTAATTTGCCCAAACGGTGTTGGATTCATTTCTTTACGCGGTGTTAACGGTAGGCTCAGCGCCACACCAAGTTGCTGGTAATGGGCATCACGATATTCAACGCTGACGGACGCGTCGCCAAAATTAAAGGCCATTTCCACAGTCGACCCTGTTTCCTGCTCCCAAAACTCGCCATGCGACAATGTTAAAGACGCATCTAACGACGGGCTGTAGTAACGATAACTGAATACCGAGTAATCTCGCTCGTCACGACTAAAGTCATCATGCTCAAACTGTCCCAGCTCAGCGCTGAATTTATGTTTGCCTTGATCAAGTAGCCAGGCAGTTTCATTGAGTACGCCGCTGTAGTCGGTACGAACCTTACCTAAAGAAGTCATATTGTACAATGAAGGAAAGAGCTTGAAGGTTTGATTAAACAGCAAGCTGCGCATGCCAGACTCTTGCTGACGGTAACTAAACAATCCATCGTCGTCATAGTCATCGGAGGTAAGCAGCGCGTCAGTACCATAATGCGTTGACAGAGTCCCCCCTTTCCAGACCGGCAACTCGGCATGGATCTGGAAATTTACTGCATAATCAGCTACACCATATTCCCATGCCAGTGCGGAAGTTAGTCCGGGCGACAATGCCAGTCGAGGCCGCCAGAGCGCATTATTATCATTACCACCAAACCAGTCGTCATCACCGTCACTGGCGTAAGAAACCTGCATCGTTCGCGCTACCTGTTTGGCATCTGAACATTTATTTAGATAAAACGCGCAAGGCCGATCAAGAAAAGCAAAATACTCTGAAATATCACCCGTAATATCAATGACAGCGATGCCTTGGTTACGGATAGTTATGTGGTATTGCTCAAATATCCCTCTCCCCAAGTCAGAAACCCAACCGAGAACCAAGCCTAACGCATCAATTTCATTCCGATTAAATACGTTATTTTCGTAACCAACGCTGATAACCTTATCTCGAACTTCAACGGCAAGACTCTCAAGCCCTACTCTTTGCATTTTCTCTTTAAGGGCGGCAACCACTTGATCGGGAGTAGAAAATTCAGGAGCTTTGAGGGTGCTATAACCTTTATCATTTTCGACAAGCTGCTCGTAAGCTTTGACAGAATAGGAGACATTGTGATCGGCACGTTCCTCACTTTCCATGCCTCGCTTCATTTCTTTGTCACTAGCCAGATTGCGGCTTAGCGGTAGGGTAAAACCAATCCCCCAATACTGATCATTCTCACTGTTCTCTTCACCCACTGCCAGCTGCACAGATGCATTAACTTCAAGCGGATAGCCTAGGAGAGAAAAGCCTTTTGATGCGCGAACACCGGCATTGACATCATCACCGTCATATTCGCTCATAACCTCTAACCAGGAGAAAGGCCGGTATGATAGCGCACCAAAAGGGCCGTCGAGCCGCCCAATTTGACTGGAACTATCCCCAATACCGACAGATGCTTCGACGGGCCCCATCGCCTTGGAAACAACGATATATTTGGCATCGTAATATTCAATCTCGCCACCAAAATCCTGAGCCCCAATAGCTAGAGTAAACCAGTCTTTCGGGATATACGGTACCTGTAGCTTGGCATTTAACGATAAGTCCCGTGTTTGATCAGTGTTCTCAAAAATATTGTCATTCATGGTATCAGAAGATATTCGACCTACCACTTCAAGGTTTTCATGCAAACCAAACCCAAACAGAAAGGTGTGGCCATCAATGATAACTGGGCGCTTTTCCATTGCATTGGTATAGTTTATAGAAATGCTTTTCGCTTCCAGCGTTTCTGCGCTTGGCACATGTAAATAACCGGTATAGCCTTGATAGCTCATATCCGCATACGCTAAATTACATAGCGTTAATCCGCCGACTAAAGGCAGTGACCACCCCATTTTAGACATCAGTTCCACCCTCATCTGTTTATCTTCTTAAATGCTGACGGCCTTTCTTAACGACGACCAACACTTTTTAAAATCTGTAAATATGTCCCGACAACCCTGGACACATCGAACTTCGCCTCAACAAGGTGCCTGCTGGCCAGCCCCATCTCAATTAAACGATACCTTGGCGAAAGGTATATTTTTTCCATCGCCGCAAATAAGCTATCTACACTCTTCGGCTGGCATTGAAAGCCATTAACTTCGTCATCCATCACGTCACGACAACCAACGCTATTGGTAGTAATGATTGGCCGAGCCAGTGCCGCCGCCTCCAATAAGGAGCGAGGCACACCTTCGCGATAAAATGAAGGCAATACAACACAATGATGAGACTCGATGACGGGAATGACGTCATCCACGCCCCCCAAATAGCGCACGCCTTCAAACGTTCCCCATTTATCCAAACGATCAGCTGTAATCGAAGTAGGATTACCATTATCGCTGTAACCTAACAAGCTGCATTCAACATTTGGATATTTACGTTTTAACCGGCGGGCAGCTCGCACATATTCCATAACACCTTTTTGACGCAACATCCTGGCGACCAAAAGAAAGCGAATGGTCTCGCCTTGTGGGATAGGCTTGGCTTTAAAACGCTCAAGGTCAATACCTGAACCCGGTATTCTCAAAGCTTTTTCGGCTTTAACATATTTAGCGTTAAGGAAGAATTGCCGATCTTCCTTATTCTGAAATAACAAAAAATTGGCAAGAGGCTGAGTACAACGGAACAGAAGCCGAGCAATCCAGGAGGAAAGTGACTGCTTGGTAAATATCGTTCCTAGCCCAGTAATGTTGTTGATCACGAAGGCATCATTCAGCTTTGCTGCTATCGTACTGTAAATGTTTAACTTAGGGGTGAAGTTGAGGACAATATCCGGCTTTAACCGCTTGTATATCTTATACATACTCCAGGTCGAAGCTAAATCATCGAGTGGATTTTTACCTTTACGGTTTAACGGTAGGTTTTCGTGTATACAGCCAATTGCAATTAACTTTAGGGTGTAACGATCCAGCGGGCAAACAACAACAACGCGATAGCCTTCCTTGACCAAGGATTTAATCAGAAAGGACTGCATGTTATACAGATACCACGATGTATTTGCCGCCAAGACGCACTTTTTCACCCTATAACCTCGCTCTTAGGGCCAAAAGCAACACGCGCTGGCCCAAAAGCAATAGCCAACGGTAACGTGTCTTCAAACCGGTAATGAATTGCGACGACGGACATAGACTCCTTTCATCTTCGACAGCTTAAGACGCTGTAACATACCGACAACAGCAAATATATGCAATACAAAGTAGCATAAAACCTATCGAACCTGAAAGGTCAGCTCACCTTACGGCTAGGCACCAAGGGCTTACTTTCATCCAAATGAACCAGCAGCTCTGGAGCCCGCAACGAAAAGCTTTCATCTTCCAATGATAAATTCACGTTATAAGCAGGATCATCTAACAACGTACCTTCCCAACGCTTCTGCATATAAGAAACTTCTTGGGCAAACCGCGCCCGCTTCAGCTTGCTATCATCTGCGCCCCTGGTGAACGATTCGTGATGATACAGCAGAGCATAAGGCGACCATGTGTTTTGGTAACCAAGCTCTCTGATACGTAAACAAAAATCTACATCGTTGAAAGCAACTGAAAGATTGTCGGCGTCCAGTCCGCCAGCTTTTTCATAAACAGATTTTCTAACAACCAAACAGGCTGCTGTGACGGCCGAAAGATTTTGACGTAACTGAAGCCGTCGAAAATACCCAGGCTCGTCCTCATCGAAGTATTTGTGAGAGTGCCCAGCAACACCACCAATACCTAATATCACACCGGCATGCTGTATGCGGCCATCAGAATATAGAAGCTTTGCACCAACACACCCTGTTTTAGGCCGAATAGCCAGCGAAACCATTTCATTAAGCCAGTTCCCCTCAATCACCTCTACATCATCGTTGAGCAACGCTAACACCTCTCCTCTAGCAAAGGTGGCTGCGTAGTTATTGATGGCGGAATAATTAAAAGGTTTATTGTACTCCAGGATCTGAACGGCAGCGTGTTTATGTTGAAGCGAGTTGAGATATTTCAGAGTTTTGGCGCAAGTTGAGCCATTGTTGACTATAAGGACTTCGATTTGCTTGTAGGCTGTCTTACTAAATAAGCTGGTTAAGCACCTCTCAAGCATTTCATGGTTATCCCTTGTAGGAATGATCACCGATACCAGTGGCGACGATGTTAATTGCCAATTGACTCGATAGCAATGCGGAGCAACGCCGTCTTCAACACTTGCTGGTAACTGTTCTCGCTGTATGTATCGTTCAAGTGCCAACAAGCCAGCTTTATGGGTTCCTGCTTTAGAACACTCATTCAGGGCAGTAGAGCCTTCTACCGTTCGCCAGTGATAGAGTACACGCGGTATGTGTTTGATTTGGCTAGCAGGTTCGATCACCGACAAGCAACGCAATACAAAATCGTAGTCCTGAGCGCCATCAACCTTACTATCCAAACCTCCTACACTCTCAAATAGAGACTTCTTACACGTTAATAGGTGGGATATGTAGTTATGGGATAAAAATAAATCGTAGTTCCAGTCAGATTTAAAGTGTGGCTCAAATCGAACCCCAGACTCGTCCATCTTATCTTCATCTGAATAGATTATTTGGACATCTGGATTTGTTGCGATAACAGCAGCCATTTCGCTGAGAGCGTCTTGATGTAACTCATCATCATGATCCAGAAGCGCAAACCATTGACCTCGGGCTAACTTAACCGCATGATTCGTTGTTGCGGATATGCCCTGATTCTGCTCCAAATAAGCCACATCAATACGCTGACGGAATTTCGGTGGGTATGCCGCTATCAATTGCTGGATTTGCTGTTTGTTTGTCGATGCATCATCAACAATACACAGCTGCCAATCAGAGTAGGTCTGACGCGTGACGCTATCAATCGCTTTTTCTAGAAGTGCAATATTTGAGTGGTAGGTTGGCATGATTACTGAGATGACGCCAACATTAGCTTGCTCGGATCTTCTCCATCCCTTATTGCGGTATTTTTTCATGGACTTCAGCCAGTTGGCATAATCCAAACTGCTGCGGCTGCGCACAAACCAAAGTGAATAAAGCTCTTGCAACCTTTCGGAGAAAGTGAGGTGCTCTTCCGTCGCGCAGTGGCGAATTGTTCGAATGATTTGAGGGTAGGAGCAGCCTTTGCACACCATCGCATCTTTTTTGAGCTTTAGCAGCATAATGTATTTAGCAGCCAATGCCGGTAAACGATAAACATCAAACCGTCCAACAGAAAAATGACAGGGAGACACCAGAGGATAAAACTTAACTGCCTTTATATAGGAGGAGATCCAGATGACACGCCGAATCGGCCTGCCATTTCTAATAGGAATGATATAGCGTTTAGCAACACCGCTGTCATCAACCAGTTCGATATAGGCGCGTTCGAGTCGTCCACCAGCATAGTTAACGACAATATCAAACAAGTGCCAGCCGGGCTTTATATCGCCTTCAACCACATTAAACAAGGGTGATTTAGACTTGGTTTCCCAGTCAAATCGCTCTGTTTTTGATGGCACCACTTGGTTCACCAAGGGGGATAGCCTCCACTCTCGCTTGAGTAGACCCTGCATCCACTGTTTCATCCTGCTAAATAACACCAAACCCAAAACCAAGTCGTTAGCTGCTTAAAACGGTTCATTATCCATTAATCTCATTAATAATACTAATATTTATTTCTGCTGGATCCGATTTCTTACTAATTGCAATATGAAGCAAAACGTGGCGCAAATACGAAGCAAAACTTGCATTTTCCTTGCGTATATTGTTACTAATCTCTGACTGGAAGCCGGGTTTCACTATCTTGCCTTGAGCAGCTCTTCGAATAGCTCTAACTTCTCTCGTTGTTCAAGTAATAAAGGATAGGTTTTAGCGAGTTCAATATAGCGTTTAACCTCTTGGGCCACATGACCAGCATCGATAAGTAAAGGGATTAGCTTTTCGTACCCACTAAATAAGTCTGGCTTCTGAATAACCACTGTTCGATAAGCTACAATGGCCCCATCAACATCACCTAATGCCTCGCGCACCAAACCAAGCTGTAACCAGCCGAGATAGTAATTGTCTTTCAAGACCACCGCTCTATGCACCAGTTTTTCAGCCACCTCCAAATCGCCTTTTTTGATCAGCATTACGGCCAGTTGCATATAGGGTCGGATATTCGTAGAGTTTTCATTGACTTTATCAGTCCAAAATTTGGCGATGTGTTCAGCTTGGGGGTTAGTATGCTGTTCAATCAAGACAAGCCACTCTTTTACCAGTTCATGCTCACCAAAACGATGTGAAGCAAAATCAAGTACCAGTTTAGCCTCGTTGAATTGCTCCGCGAGCATCAGCCCGTTCGCCAAGTCTAAATAGGGCTCAATGGCATTCACTTCACTTTTGGGTAGCAAAGCTGACAGTGTTTCAATAGCCGCTTTGTCACTGGGATCAATTCGACGTAGTGTCACTACCGCTTGATAGATTCTATCCAGGTTTTCACTTTCAATATCCGTAACGAGCTCCACACTCGTAGTTGCCCCCCTCCTGTCGCCTTCGGAGATTCGTTCAGCACCCGTACGGCCTATTTGGTGATGAGTGTACACAGAGTTACCTACTTTCTGCTTTGGCATGTGGCAAGTGATACAGTCGCTGTTCGCAACCGAGCCAAAAGGTGCGTTTTCCGCCTTCCAATCCCCTAGAGCTTTGTCATGGGCACCTCGTTGCTCTGGTATGTGGCAATCTAAGCAAACACGATTTGAATGTGTAACCCCATTAGCTGGCGTACCCCCTTTTTCTACATCGCTATTGTTACTATGCGCACTATGGCAACTGGTACACCCAAACTCAGGCTCGGACTGATAGCAATTTGAGAGCAAAAACTGTCTACCCTGATCCCAGTGAAACTCCTTTTTAAACCCATCAACACTTGGCTCATCAATAGCCGAAAGCACCTGAATATCCGTCAACCTTCGACCCGGCTGTATGGCATACTCACCGTGACCGAATTTGGCCATTCTGTGGTAGGAATCACTGTTAGTCTGATGACAGCGCAAACAAATAGCCATGCTGTCTGACTCGCTCAATTCGCCAGGTCGAACAATACTATCCTGAATTCTCTCTAAGTTTCTCTCTCCACTAAGTAGCAACGAAACATGCGTCTCACCAAGGCCATGGCACTGCTGACATCCAACACTCGTGTTATATACCGAGGTAAACTGGTCTCCCCCCCAATAACTATCGTCATGACTCGCTAGTTGTGGAAACTCGGTATGGCATCCAAGACACGCTTTATCAACGGACTTAAACACATCGACATGTTCACTCTTGTCGTATCCAGGAGCCATTGCCCATTGACGTGACTGGCTATACCAAGCCAAGGGAAATAAAAACATCTCTTTATTAAGCGTTTGATATCCGTATAGACGTAGATTGCGGCCACTACCAAAAACCACATCAACCCGTCGCCGATAATAGGCCATAGGAGTTTCGTCAGCGGCCTTTTGGTATCTTTCAAAATAAAGGGTATCGCCTTGCCAAAAGTAACGGAAGTAAGTACGGCTAGAGGAATGATAAAAAGGCTCGTCGTCAAAAATCTCGATAGCAGAATTCCTTTCAGGAAATGAAAAGCTATTCTTATGTGGCGTATCTAGCGTCTGACTATGGACTTGTAAATGGCACATGGAACATGTCGCATTATCGATATAGCCTTTGGCTGGCCCCGAAGATGCTTCTACCGTCAGCTGATAGGTTTCCCCCTGTAACGCCCCTGAAAACAGAGTAAAGATAAAAAGAAAAATGACTAATCGAGCACAAGACATTGTATCTACCGTTGATGACATACCATTTAAAGCGGCATTCTAGCATGCTACCGATTATTTGGCAGATAGTGAAAATCCTATGTCCCAAAAAAGGTCAAAAACGCTGATGTATATTAGATAGTTATGAACTACGCAGGCGGCATTTTGTTTCGGTGCAATATTTGACATTGGTCACTAATCGGGCGTCAATTAAGCACTGGCGCGTCCACACAAAACATGTAAATAAAGTGCGACAGGCTCTGCAGCCAATGATGTACCACCGCGGTGGAGTCCAGCACATATTATTGCTTTACTTGTGTAATTCATGGAGATCGTTTCACTATAATCGGTTCTCATGAACAAAGAAATCAAACAAAGACTAACGTGGATTCATAGACAGGATCTTTAGCAGAAAAGAAGTAGAAAACAGGC
>CESG01084167.1_pt1 | contig 20687 bp, 12 predicted proteins | sample 531121 | NCBI WGS metagenome assembly CESG01 (sample SAMEA2621287, study PRJEB7988) | marine metagenome | biome: marine biome (ENVO:00000447); feature: mesopelagic zone (ENVO:00000213); material: "saline water (ENVO:00002010), including plankton (ENVO:xxxxxxxx)" | depth 800 m
TGGATCCGGCAAGGTGTCAAAGCAAGACGTACACGCGATATGGGCAGGGTTGGTCGGTTGCTTGAAATGAGAAAGCAAAAAGCCCAGTTTATAAAGCAGCTTGGCAGTGCCAAATTTGACATCAAGCAGGGGGAAATATCAGGTAAGTTAGTCTATGAACTAAAAAATATAGATTTTTTCCTTGGCGAAAACTGCATTGCTAAAGATTTTTCTGCTCTTGTGACCCGTGGCGATCGTATAGGTCTGGTAGGGCCTAATGGCGTGGGGAAGACATCTATAATTCGTTGTTTGACGGAATCACTGCCGATTGATTCGGGCAAACGTAAAACGGGCACAAATATTATTCCCGCTTACTATCGTCAACATGCTTTTTTTGAAGACGAAAATAAGACTCCATCGGATATTGTTGCGGATGGGCAGCAGGAGCTTGACGTTGATGGGCGTAAGAAACACGTTATTAGCTATTTGGGGGAGTTTCTGTTTAGCCCTCAGCGCTGTCGAACGCCTGTAAGATTGCTTTCAGGAGGTGAACGTAATCGATTGCAGCTTGCCAGGGTTTTTCTAAAACCTTCAAACCTGTTAATTCTGGATGAGCCCACCAACGACTTAGATGTTGAAACCTTAGAAGTGCTTGAGGATAAACTTTCGCAATACGGTGGTACAGTATTGGTTGTTAGCCATGATCGTGAGTTTTTAGATAATGTGGTTACCAGTGTCTGGTTCTTTCAAGGAGAAGGTAACATCATTCAGTGTGTAGGGGGATACTCCGATCTAAAAGATCAACTTGCTGAAAGCCTAGAAGCCACAAGCAGCATACAAGCTGCTGCGATGCCAGAACCAGTTGCCAAAAAAGGAGAGAAAAAAGGCAGTACCAAGCTATCCTACAAATTGCAGCGCGAACTGGATGCGATGCCCGAGCAGCTAAATGAAGCTGAAAATGCCATAGAGCGACTGGAAAGTATTATCGGTCAAGCGGACTTTTACACTCAGGATAATGATGAGGTACAGCGCGTATTGTCTGGGTTAGAAACAGCGGAGCAGCATTTAGAACAGTTGATGGCGCGCTGGGAAGAGCTTGAAATGCTAAAAGAGCAAAGCGCTTCTTGCTAACGTCAAAGTGAAAGGTAAGCAGGCTCTAGTTAGTGAATTAATTAGTCAGTTAAATAGATTGTCGATAAAGTATCTCGGCTGTCGAGAGCGAATAATAGGTAGATAGATGAGAAAAACATTTAGTTTGATTGCTGTGAGTGTCTGGGCCGGTGCTGCTGCAGCTATTCCAGCAAAGTATGAGGTTGAGATAATCGACCATACCAGTCTGTATGATACCTTTGGCCTTGGTATTAACAATAGCGGTGTAGTCGTCGGTGGAACGAATATTGTCGTTGATGACGAAGATTCCGAGACGCGAACCGACGACTTGCTGTCCACTCACGCATTTTGGTCAACGGGTATTGGCTTAGACGACTTAGGAGCGATTCATCTACTGCCCCAAAATATGGGGGAAGAAGATTTAGAAGAGCGCCACGATACTCAACTAAATGCGATTAATGACAGTGGTATTGCCGTTGGCTTTGGAGATACTGATAGCCCTGATGATGGTATTAATACCGACCATGCATTCTATGTTATCAATGGTGGTGAGCTAGTCGATATCAATCTGGCACTGAATGCCAAAAAGCCGGGCGGTGAAGACCCGGACGACATTACCTACGATTGTTCTGACATTAATGATAGCCATAAAAGAATTCCTGATGACGGTAATTTCCGCGTTAGCGACGTTAATAATGACAACTTACTGGTGGGGCAGGCCGATTGGCGTTACGGTGAAAATAATGATAGCTACAATGAACGTGCTGTGGTTTATGACATTACGAACGAATTGCTCTATCCCATCCCTTTGATTTCCGATCCATCTGATTCGGTGGATGATAATCTTGACCCTTGCCACAATGACAGCCGAGAAAGCAGCGCTCGTCACATATCAAACTCAGGTTTTGTTACTGGGTATTCACAGATTGATGGCGAAATTCATGCCTATCGTTACCGACTGCCGTCTTACCAGGCTGAAGGAGCTGTTGAACAAGTGACCGATTTGCACCCTGAGGAGCTTTCAACAGGGCAGACCGGCGATGATGTATTTGATATTGATGGCTGGAGCTATGGCAATGCCGTAAATGATCAAGGTGTTGTGGTCGGTATGGCTACTACCCATGACAACACGTTTCAGGCCTATATTTATACCGATTCTGGAAAAATGCGCACGATCCACCCAAGTAGTGATTCGCTTGATGAAGAAGAACGATATAGCGAAGCCTTGGATATCAATAATAATAATCAAGTCGTTGGCGTTTACAAAACTCAGGATGATCCAGAAAAGCTCACTGCTTTCATTTATGAACATGAGACAGGTAGTTTTGCCGATCTGAATAAAAGAATTGATTGTAGCGCCGGTGTTTATGTTGGGCAGGCAAAGAAAATACTCGATGATGGGCGTATATTAGTTGATGTTCAAGTGCTGCCAGATGTGGTTGATGAAAATAACCGGCCAGTGAATCGGCCAGCTATTTTGACACCCAGTGAGGGGAGTGCATCACCTTGCTTGGATGAGTCCGAGGAAGATGATAGTGATTCTTCCGGTGGTGGGCCTATTGGTAGCTGGTTGCTTTTATTAGGGAGTATGCTTTGTTTGCGCCGCTTTTGCGTGAAATCATAGCACGTGTGCGTGAAACCATAGTACTGTGAGTATTGCCTGGCGACAACTACTGAATTATGCGCTGGCCCATAAAAAGCGGCTAGTGGTGGTTCAGTTTGTCGCCATTTTAACTGCGGTTCTTAGTGTTCCACTTCCATTGCTGCTACCGTTGCTGGTTGATGAAGTTTTGCTTGAACAACCAGGGAATATGATTGCCGCATTACACTGGCTATTGCCGCCGTCACTCCATGCCGCCCAATATTACATTCTTTCCATCCTGATAATTACCATCTTTCTGCGTCTGGCCACCGTTGGGCTAAATATCGTTCAGTCTCAACAGTTCGCCATTATCGCGAAGAACGTTACTTTCTATTTGCGTACCAGGTTAATTAATATTCTTCCTGACATGTCCATTCGAGAGTTTGAGTCAGAAGGCTCTGGTAAGGTAGCTTCGCATTTTGTTACGGATATTGAAACCATTGATCAGTTTATTGGCACCAGCATATCAAGGTGTCTTGTATCCATACTAAGCGTAATAGGCACCGCAGTGATTTTGTTGTTGCTGCACTGGCAATTGGCTCTATTTATTTTGTTTTTTAATCCCCTTGTAATTTATTGCACCATGCGCCTTGGAAAGAAGGTTAAAAAATATAAGCGACGAGAAAACGAAGCGTTTAGTCTATTTCAGGAGGCGCTCACCGAAACCTTGGATGCGATGCAGCAAATAAGGGCGCTGAACAAAGACCGCTCTTTCATGCAGCGCTTAGTGGGAGATGCCGAAAAAATTAAGGATAGCGCAATACGCTTTTCTTGGAAAAGTGATGCATCAAACCGTCTAAGTTTTGTTGTTTTCCTACTGGGCTTCGATATTTTCAGAGCTTTGGCCATGGGGATGGTCGTTTTTTCAGATCTCACTATAGGCCAGATGTTTGCGATTTTTGGTTACCTGTGGTTTATGATGGGTCCAGTACAAGAGCTGCTTAATATTCAATATTCCTACTACAGCGCTACAGCAGCATTAGCCAGGATAAATAGTTTTCTGGATAAAGAAAAAGAGCCGGTTTATCCCTGTAGCGTCAACCCCTTTGATAGTTCGGCTGTCGCTATTCAATTCAATGATGTTTGTTTTTCCTACCAGGACGAAACCCTTGTTTTAAATCACTTGAGCCTGTCGATTAAGCCGGGTAAGAAGGTCGCCATAGTTGGTGCGAGTGGTGGGGGCAAGTCTACCCTTGTGCATATATTACTTGGGTTATATCAGCCCCAATCGGGACAAATACGCTTTAATGGCGTGGATTATCGAGAAGTTGGATTGACGACGATCCGAGAAAACGTAGCAACCGTGTTGCAACATCCTGCATTGTTTAACGATAGTATACGTAATAATTTGTGCATGGGAGAACAGCGGTCCGAGCAAGCTGTGTGGCAAGCATTGTCAATAGCAGAGCTCGCTCAAACCATTGAGGCCATGCCAGATGGCTTGGATACCATAATTGGTAACCGAGGCGTGCGGCTGTCGGGTGGTCAAAAGCAACGCTTGGCCATAGCGCGGATGGTGCTAAAAAATCCTAAAGTGGTTGTATTGGACGAGGCGACAAGTGCTCTTGATAGTGAAACGGAATTTAAAGTTCATCAAAACCTGCAGCAGTTTCTAGAAAACAGAACCACTGTTATCGTTGCCCATCGCTTAAGCGCTATTAAACAAGCAGATACGGTGTATGTCTTTGAAGACGGAAAAATCTGTGAGCATGGCCATCACGACGAGCTGGTTAGTAGAAATGGGTTGTATGCCAAGCTCTACGGGGATTATTCGACGTAGTAATCCAAACAAGCGTTGGTACACTTTTCCTGTAGATAAACAGGTTCAAGCCTTGACGAATATAAGTCTATGAATCAGGATAAAAAGATAGGGCTGGTTGAGGCGAAAAATTCAGTGAATAATGATTTAGATGGTATTGTCGCAGGCACGACCAATATTTGTCGGCTGTGTGCCGATTCGGGGCATTTATCTTTTCGGGGCTATTCTGTTGCGGATCTTGTTTCGCAAGGCAGTTTTGAAGAAACAGCCCACTTGCTCTTATACAAAAAGCTACCCAATGCCAGCGAGCTGAACCAGTTCATTCAACGCTTGTGTAGCGCCCGTCACCTGCCTGTGCAAGTTCGGCAAATAATAGAGCGTTTGCCGATTGAAGCCCATCCAATGGATGTACTCAGAACTGCGGTTTCTGCGATGGGCTGTATCGAACCTGAGTTAGATGATGATGAAGCACTGCGGATTGGTGAGCGGCTAATTGCTTCAATACCAGCTATTGTCGCTTATTGGTATCACTTTCATCATATGCATCGTCGTGTAGATACCTTTTCTGAAGAGTCGAAAAATGCTCGCTATTTTCTCAGCCTTCTGCAAGAGCAGTCGCCGTCTCCCCATCATGCGATGTTGATAGACCGTGTGTTGACTCTGTATTCAGAGCATGAGTTTAATGCTTCGACATTTGCTGCAAGAATTGCAGCGGCGACCAAGTCGGATATCTATGCTTCGGTAGTGTCTGCCATCTCGACACTAAGTGGTTCTTTGCATGGTGGTGCTAACGAAGCCGCTATGTCAGTGATCGAGCAGTTTGATTCGCCAGAACAGGTGGAAGAACGCATGTCATTGTATATCGAGGATGATGGCAGTGTGCCTGGTTTTGGGCACAATATTTATCGCCATGGAGACCCTCGTATCCACTATATTAAAAAGCATATTGATGCTGCAGCGATTAATGAAAGCAGCCGACGTTTACTAAGCATTGCTCAAGCGATTGAGATGTATATGCGCGAACGCCATCAGGTATACGCTAACTTAGACTTTTATGCTGCTGTTGCCTTTAAAGTCGCCGGTGTCCCCAACACGTTATTCACACCGATGTTTGTTATGAGTCGCATTGCAGGATGGACCGCTCATGTGATTGAGCAGCGAGAGCTAAATCAAAAATTAAGGCCTATCGCCAATTATACGGGGCCGCAAGATACCCTCTACGTGCCAATAGCGGAAAGACAGTGAATCAAAACCTAAGGTATATTCGTTGGCGTTGGTTGGATATATGCCAGAGCATCTTAAAGCGGCTCGGGTATAATTATTGTGTTTGCTCAAAAGTTAAAGTAGGCTAGCCTTTGATTTACGCTGTAATGTATAAGATTAAGATTTGAAGCACTTTTCGCACCCCCTCTACTATTTATTTAGCGCTGTTATTTTGATACTGGTGTCTTTTGCACTGGCATATTTTTGGTATGCCCAGGAAAAAGAGAACGTATTGGTGCAAATGGGTGCTGAATTGCGAACTTTTAGCAATCAGTATTATTCACGTATTTCCGACACGCCGCTTGGCAACAAGTCCTTTAAATGGATAGCCTTGAATAGTATTCAGTTGGTTGAAGAAAACGGGCAATTTATTGCTGGCGCTGAGATAGATAAGGAGGATGCGCTTAAAGTTGAAGTCAGGCAGTTCAAGCTGATTGGATATACGGATAAGCGGGATATCCGTCAAACGGCGTTTTCGCTGTTCTTACTTCTATCTCTGTGCCTGAATTTAGTCGCTTTACTCATTACCCAAGTTAACAAAGCCCTTATCTTACAAGGAATTCGCAGGTTGGATCAGGCAATTGAGGCCCCAAATGATGGGGAGGCACCAGATGTTGAGCCTTGCTTCATTCATTTCAAGGAAACGTTGGATCATGCGCTGGGGCAGTCTGAATCTGTTCGCGACGTAAACAAGGATATCGAGCACAAATATCGCTTAGTTAGTGATCTGAATGTCGCGCTGTTTGATGGGATTACAGATGCTGTTTTCCAAAAAAATCTTAAACTCGAATACCTGAAAATCAATCAGGTATTTGCCGCGTTATTGAATTTACGTAACACCGAAGATGTTATTGGCAAAACCGACTTTCACTTGGACTGGAGCGTCAATGACCGTCATTATCTGCGCGAAATGCAGGAGAGGTTTGTTGCTTCAGAACAGGTTTCTATTGAAATTGAGCGCGCATTTGAAGTTCGCGGTATTGGCCAGCAGATGCTTCGGTGGCGGTTAACCAAGTTCGAATCCAACGGTGAAAGCTATATTCTTGGAGTTATCGAAAACATTACTGGAATAAAGCGAAGTGAAAACCAGGTACGGGCATTGAATCAGGACTTGGTCAAGCAGCTTGCTAAGGCTAACCGTGCCGAGCTTGAGATCAAACAGGTAAAAAATCACCTTTCAAATATTATCGACTCGATGCCATCGGTATTGGTAGCGATCGATCTCGATGGTACGGTAACTCAGTGGAATAGACAGGCAACGTATCATTGCCAGTTGGAGAAGGATGAGGCTGTTGGTCAAAGCCTGATTGCTATCATGCCAGAGCTAGAGCCTCACGCTTCATTGATAGAGCAGGCACTTAAAGAGCAGGCTACCCAAAAAGTAGAGCGCGTAAAAGCCAGCGTTGGCGAACGAAATATGATCCTTAATATCATGGTGTATCCGCTGATATCTCAGGAAGTATCGGGTGCAGTAGTGCGCATTGATGATGTTACCAGCCAGGTACGTCTGGAAGATATGATGGTTCAAACGGAAAAGATGATGTCGGTAGGTGGATTGGCAGCAGGTATGGCGCATGAAATCAATAATCCGCTAGGTGGCATACTGCAAGGTATGCAAACGGTACGTCGTCGTTTATCTGACAGGCTACCGAAAAATGCAGAGGTAGCTGATGAACTGGGCTTTGAAATGCATCAGCTGAACCGATACCTGGAAGAGCGAGGCATCAATCGATTTTTCGATAATATCGTTGAGGCCGGTGAACGAGCTGCGTCGATTGTTGATAATATGCTGAACTTTAGCCGTAAAAATCGTGAGTCGGGTCAGCTATATGATGTCAATAAGTTACTTGATACCAGTATCGAGCTTGCTGCCAAAGACTTTGATATGAAAAAGCGTTTTGATTTTCGCAATATCGAGCTAATTAGAGAATATGGCAGCGAACTACCTCGTATTCCGCTTAACTCCGGCGAAATAGTGCAAGTACTGCTTAATTTGCTAAAGAATGCGGCACAGGCGATGCAAAAAACTGAGCATCCGAGTATTCATGTGTCGACCAGACAGAACCATGGCTATATTGATATAGTCATTCAAGATAACGGGCCTGGAATGAGCGATGAGATACGCAAACGCGTTTTCGAGCCTTTTTATACGACCAAAGGTGTTGGAGATGGCACGGGGCTGGGGTTATCTGTATCGTATTTTATTATTCATAATAACCATAAAGGTAAGATTGATTTAGATACCAAGCCTGGCGATGGGGCGAAATTTACCATTTCGTTACCTATTGACTAGAACCTTTTTATATCCTGTGTAACGGTGTTCATAATTTGTGCATTTCATAAACAGAGTGAGCAATAATTGCGCACAAACCACAAAAAATCGGCCAAGATGTGTGAATAAACTTGAAGTTTGCTTGTTTTCACTTATATATTGCACTCCATAGCCTAATAAAAGATGAGCAAATAGTCCCTTATGTCGAAATCTCTTGTTATTGTTGAGTCACCCGCAAAAGCCAAAACCATCAATAAATACTTAGGAAAACAGTATTTAGTGAAGTCATCTGTTGGCCACATTCGCGATCTTCCGACAGGCAAGAGAGAAACATCACCCAAGTTCAAAAGTTTGACTGCCGCAGAAGTTCGAAAACTACCGCCAGAAGAGAAAGAACGTTACCAGGCTGAAAAAGAGCGAGCTAAGCTGATCCACTCCATGGGGGTTGATCCTTATTCGGATTGGCAGGCGGACTATCAGATTATGGCTGGCAAGGAAAAAGTCGTTGATGAACTAAAAAAGTTGGCTGCTAAATCTGATGAAATCTATCTCGCGACGGATTTGGATCGTGAAGGGGAAGCGATTGCCTGGCATTTGCGCGAAATCATCGGTGGAGAGCCAGAAAAGTTCAAACGGGTAGTTTTTAACGAGATCACTAAAAAAGCGATTAAAGAAGCTTTTGTTAAGCCCGCTTCATTGGATATGGATCGTGTCAATGCCCAGCAAGCTCGGCGCTTTCTTGATCGGGTTGTCGGCTTTATGGTTTCGCCACTGTTGTGGAAAAAGGTTGCTAGAGGGTTATCTGCAGGGCGAGTACAATCCGTTGCGGTTAAGCTGGTTGTCGAAAAAGAACGCGATATTTCAGCATTTCAACCGGAAGAATTTTGGGACATACATTCCCATTTGAAAGTGGCTGAGCAAGAGCCTCTGGTTTGTAAGTTACTTAGCCAAAACGGTAAGAATATAACCATCCCCAATAAAGAAGTGGCGGATAAGGCTCGGTCGGTTCTTCAATCTTCACCGCATATCGTAAAATCGGTAGAAACCAAACCCTCGCAATCTCGGCCTAGCGCTCCTTTTATTACCTCGACACTACAGCAGGCTGCCAGCACAAGGTTACGGTTCGGTGTTAAAAAAACCATGATGGTGGCTCAGCGCTTGTATGAAGCTGGTTATATTACCTATATGCGTACAGACTCGACTGCGCTAAGTGCAGATGCATTGACGATGTCGCGAGAGTGGATTGCAGAGAATTGTGGTGAAAAATATCTGCCAGAAAGCGCAAATATCTACAAAAGTAAGTCTGGGGCACAAGAAGCCCATGAGGCCATTCGCCCAACAGACGTCAACCTGGAGCCTGCAGCATTAGCAGGCGCAGAGGCTGACGCGCAAAAACTCTATGATTTGATTCGACGTCAATTTATAGCCTGCCAAATGATGCCTGCGTTATACGATGTCACACAGATTAATATAGATGCCGCAGACTACGGGCTGAGAGCGAAAGGGCGTGTCTTGAAGTTTGATGGGTGGACGCGTGTACTATCGCCATTGGTGAAAGGTGACGATGCCTTATTGCCAGAAGTCAAACAAGGCCAGACCCTGGTACTGGATAAAGTTGAAACGAAGCAGCACTTCACCAAACCACCAGCTCGCTATACAGAAGCTAGTCTTGTTAAGGAACTGGAGAAACGAGGTATTGGGCGCCCATCCACCTATGCTTCGATTATTTCAACAATACAGGATCGTGGTTACGTAAGGTTAGAGGCTCGTCGCTTTTACGCTGAGAAAATGGGAGAGATCGTTACCGATCGCCTTGACGGTAGCTTTGAAGACTTGATGGACTATAGCTTTACAGCGATGATGGAAGAGCGACTTGATAGCATCGCAGAGGGTAGAGAAAGTTGGAAAGATGCGCTCAACAAATTTTTTGACGGCTTCACCAAGCGGCTGGAGCTGGCAAATAAGCCTGATGACGAAGGTGGAATGGCAGAAAATCGCCCTACTGAGGTCGACATTAGTTGCCCGACTTGTGAACGCGCAATGGCTGTCAGAACAGCGTCAACTGGCGTATTTTTAGGCTGTACAGGTTACAATCTTCCGCCAAAAGAACGCTGCAAGACTACCATTAACCTGGTTCCTGGCGATGAGACTATTGCTGCTGATCAGGTTAATAATGATGAAGCCGAACTCAATGAGTTGCGAAAGAAAAAGCGCTGCCCGGTCTGTGGAACCGCAATGGATAGCTACTTGGTCAATGAAGAAACGCGTCTTCATATCTGTGGCAATAATCCCGATTGTTCTGGCCATGTAATAGAAAAAGGTAAGTTTAAAATCAAAGGATATGACGGGCCAGTTATCGAGTGCGACAAATGTCAGTCCGAGATGCAGTTAAAAAATGGGCGATTTGGTAAATACTTCGGTTGCACAAATGATGAATGTAAGAACACGCGTAAGCTGCTTAAGGATGGTACGCCTGCTCCGCCGAAGGCTGATCCAGTACCAATGCCTGAGTTAAAGTGTACAAAGTCTGATGCCTACTTTGTGCTAAGAGATGGTGCATCTGGGATATTCCTGGCTGCCCATGATTTTCCTAAATCACGCGAAACGCGCGCACCACTCGTATCTGAGCTGATACCACACAAAGATGAGCTCGATCCCAAACACCGCTACCTTACCAATGCGCCAGTTGCCGATAAGCTAGGAAATCCGGCGCTAATTCGTTACAGCAGGAAAGCTAAGGAGCAATATATAGCCTCTGAGAACGATGGCAAAGATTCTGGTTGGCGGGTCTACTACCGCGATGGTAAATGGGAAGAGGCCTCGCCGCCTAAAGGTGCAAAATAGCCTTCATTAGGGCCGCATCTATCGTCGCAGCGATATAAGCCTAAAGAAACGCCGAAACTTAAATGTTTCGGCGTTTTTTATAGGGGGGCTTGGTTACCTATAGTAACTCCGGCTTAAGTGAAAAAAGGTAAATAAAAAAGGGGAGTGGTGAAATCTACAATTATTGGTAACTGGATAGTGTACGATGCAACAGTCTGATGTTTTAAGCGTCTTCTTCGTTGTCAGAAATGTCTTCTGGAGACTTTTTAATTTTGCTCGCCATGATGATGCCTACTTCGTATAAAAGCCACATGGGTACGGCAAGTAGCGTTTGAGATATTGCATCTGGTGGTGTGAGTAGCATGCCGACGATAAAAGCACCAACGACGATGTAGGGACGCTTTTCGCGTAAGCTTTCAACAGTTGTCATTCCCGATAGAACAACCAAAAAGGTAGCTATTGGTACCTCAAACGCCAAACCAAAAGCAAAAAACAGCTTTAGTACCAGATTTAGATAGCTGGTGATATCTGGTGCCAAGGTTACGCCTTCTGGGGTGGATTCACTAAAAAACATAAAGGCAATGGGAAGAACAACGAAATAAGCGAATGCAATTCCAAGATAAAAAAGAGAAGAACTAAAGACCATTAATGGGAAAACCCATTTCTTTTCATGTTCATATAGCCCTGGAGCGATAAAGGCCCAAATTTGGTATAGAACAGCTGGGATAGCGATGAAGAATGATGCGACGATCGTTAATTTGATAGGAGTAAAAAACGTCGAGGCAACGTCAGTAGCCAGCATCTTACTCCCTTCCGGCATGGCCTCAATAATCGGGTTGGAAAAAAGCGTGTAGAGTTCGTTACGAAAAAATACCAAAGGTATGAATACGATAAGTACACTAAGCAGCGCTCTTAGCAGTCGGTCTCTCAGCTCTAGCAGGTGAGAGACTAGCGGCATATCTTCTGTGGTTGTTGCGTTGCTCATGCAATCTCGTTTTTATCGGTCAAACGTTTATACGTTGTCTTTTTGTTTTTCTTTTGCTTGCTCGTCGCTGCTTTGAGCGCTTTGACTTTCTTTACTTTCAAGCTTACTGAAATCGGCGTCTTTATCATCGTCATTCATGGCTTTCTTAAAACTCTTTAACGCAGATCCCAAATCGCCGCCGACATTACGCAGCTTTTTCGTACCAAATAACAGGATTACGATAACTGCGATGATTAGTAATTGCCAAATGCTGATTCCGCCCATAATAGTGATGTCTCTTTTGATGGTCTAAGTTCTTCTTATAATCGATGGCATGTGCCAGCTGATTCCCGACTCAGAATTGTAGCTTTGATAAAGCAGCTAAGCCACAGCAATTTAACCATTATTCTGACAATTAAGCAAAATCAGTGGGGATTTTCCGGGCAATGGTAGGTTCGAAGGACTTTGTCTTCAAGGTTTACTGACTCTAAATGGACCGGAAATCTCCACAGACGATAGACGTGGCGCAATACTTCATTGGCGCTACCATCGTCTAACATGCGTCCATCTTGAACTTTATGCCGCAGCTTCAAAGAGCGGTCGCCATTGATATCTACATTGACAACTTCAATGTTGGGTTCGTTAATACTCAAGTTGAAATTATCTGATAGTTGCTGACGAATAGCCTTATATCCGTGTTCATTATGGATAGCTGAAACCTCCAGGTTGGTGCGATCACTGTCATCCAAAATAGTAAAGAACTTGAAGTCACGAATGAGCTTTGGTGACAAATACTGTGCAATATAGCTCTCGTCTTTGAACTGAATCATTGCCGATTCAAGTGTTTTTCGCCAAGGCGAACCTGCAATATCGGGAAACCATTGTCTATCCTCATCGGTAGGTGATTCGCAAATTCTGCGGATGTCGGACATCATGGCAAAGCCAAGCGCATAAGGATTTACCCCATTATAGTAGGGCTTGTCGTATGTTGGCTGGTATACCACATTGGTGTGTGATTGAAGGAACTCCATCATGAAGCCATCAGTAACCAGCTCTTCTTTGTGCATTTGATTCAATATGGTGTAGTGCCAGAAAGTCGCCCATCCTTCGTTCATGACCTTTGTTTGGCGCTGGGGATAAAAATACTGAGCAATTTTACGGACGATACGGATAATTTCGCGCTGCCATGGTTTGAGAAGCGGCGCATTTTTTTCGAAAAAGTAGAGCAAATTTTCTTGTGGTTCGGTTGGAAAGCTCTGGCTAGAATGCGACCGCTTTTGCACCGCACTATCAGGAAGCGTTCGCCAAATATCGTTGATTTGGCTTTGAATGTAATCTTGTCTGGACTGTTGGCGTCGCTGCTCTTCTTCGATTGAAATCGGTGGTGGGTGCTTGTAGCGATCAACGCCATGATTCATGAGCGCATGGCAGCTATCCAACATATCTTCAACTTCATCAATACCGTAGCGCATCTCACATTTCTTGACGTAATCCTTGGCGAATACCAAGTAGTCAATAATCGAATCTGCATCAGTCCAGGTTTTAAACAAATAATTGTTTTTGAAGAAAGAATTATGACCAAAAGCAGCATGAGCTATGACCAAAGCCTGCATGGTCATCGTGTTTTCTTCCATTAGATAGGAGATACACGGATTGGAATTGATAACAATTTCATAAGCAAGTCCCATAGCTCCCCGCTTATAATTTTGCTCGGTTTGGATAAATTGTTTACCAAATGACCAATGGCTGTAGCCAACCGGCATACCGACACTGGCGTAGGCATCCATCATTTGTTCAGCCGTTATGACTTCTATTTGGTTGGGATAAGTATCCAGTTGAAACACATCATGAGCAATACGTTCTATCTCGACGTAATATTTATCAAGTAACTCAAATGTCCAGTCTGAACCAGTAGAGATAGGCTTTTTCTTCATTTAGGTTTCTTTTTAAATATTTTATGGAACGTGGAAAAAATGGCTGAATGATCTTCTATTCGCTCTAATACCAAGCGATTATTGGATTTTGCCAAGTCGGTGTAATGGTGCCACAGGCTCTGAGGTTCTCTCTTGGTGATTTCGATATAGGTGTAGAGCTGGGTCTGTGGTAGTAGGGCATTGGCTAGCAAGTCCTGACACTTTGGACTGTCGTCGTGCCAGTTATCGCCATCGGATGCCTGACAGACATAGATATTCCAGTCTGACGGATTAAAGCGTTCTTTAATGACATCAAGTGTTAGGTGCAGAGCGCTGGAAACGATGGTGCCGCCGGTTTCTCTGGAATAGAAAAACTCTTCTTCATCAACTTCTTTGGCAATGGTGTGGTGGCGAATAAATACGACTTCAATATTCTTGTAGGTTTTGGTTAGAAACAAGTAGAGCAAGGTATAAAAGCGCTTGGCAATATCTTTGGTATTCTGATCCATAGATCCTGAGACGTCCATCACGCAGAACATCACTGCCTGACTGGTTGGTACCGGATCTTTACGGTAATTGTTGTAGCGCAGGTCGTAGGTGTCTAAAAACGGCACCTTGGCGATCCGGCGTTTCACCTCTTCGATTTCTTCTACAATTTGTTGCTTGGCTTGTTCGTTTGTCTCGTTTTCCAGGTCTTTTTCTAATCCTTCGAGCTGAGACTTCAGGCCAGATTGCATGGCAATACGCCTAGCCAGTGACTTTTGCAGCGAGCGTACAATATTGATATTGCTAGGCACGCCATCACTGGTGAAGCCAGCGCGCACCTTTTTAAACTTTTGAAGCTTATTGAGCTTTGTTTTCTCCAGGTTTGGTAGCTCTAAGTCTTCAAACAGTAGGTCGAGGTATTCGTCTCGAGACAGGGTAAACGAGAAGTCATCTTCTCCTTCTCCCTGGTTGCTGGCTTGGCCCCCACTACCGCCACCGCCCTGAGGTGGCCGCGCAATCGTATCACCCGGCATGAACTCTTTGTTTCCTGGCAGTACGCGCGTGTTTTTGCCTTCGCGTCCATGATGAAAAAATGGCTCATGCAAATCTTTGGATGGAATAGATATTTTCTCGCCCGAGTCAACATCAGTAACTTTGCGGTGAGATATGGCATCAGACACCGCTTTTTTAATCTGTTTGCGGTAGCGTCGAATAAAGCGCTCGCGATTGACGGCGCTTTTATTTTTGTTAACAGGGCGGCGATCAATAAATTGCGTCACAGGCGATACCTTAGGAGGCTTTACGCACGCGCAAGTACCATTCACACAGTAATCGTACTTGTTTGCGTGTGTAGCCTTTTTGCATCATGCGTTCGACAAAATCCTCGTGTTTTTTCTGATCCTCAGCCGAGGATTTGGCATTAAATGAAATAACCGGCAATAGCTCCTCTGTACTGGAGAACATCTTTTTCTCGATAACCGTCCGCAACTTCTCATAGCTTGTCCACAACGGATTTTTACCCGCGTTTTGCGCTTTTGCTCGTAAAACAAAGTTAACAATTTCATTACGGAAATCTTTCGGATTGCTAATACCTGCCGGTTTTTCGATTTTTTCCATTTCGCCATTCAGGGCTGAGCGGTCGAATATCTGGCCGGTATCAGGATCGCGATATTCCTGGTCTTGAATCCAGAAGTCAGCATAGGTGACATAGCGGTCAAAAATATTCTGACCGTATTCCGAGTAGGACTCTAGATAGGCTGTCTGAATTTCTTTGCTGATAAAATCGACATATTCGGGAATCAAAAAACCCTTGATATGGCTGAGATAATTATCGTGCAAGTCTTGCGGGAACTGCTCGCGCGTAATTTGTTGCTCTAAAACATATAGGAGGTGGACAGGGTTGGCCGCCACTTCCGAATGGTCGAAGTTAAAGACACGCGATAGTATCTTGAAAGCGAATCGTGTGGATAGCCCATTCATGCCTTCATCAACACCAGCAAAGTCTCGATATTCCTGATAGGATTTCGCTTTGGGATCGGTATCTTTGAGATTTTCACCGTCGTAAACCCGCATCTTTGAATAGATGCTCGAGTTTTCTGGATCTTTCAGGCGACTTAGTACCGAGAAACGAGACAGCATTTCTAATGTTCCTGGTGCGCACTGTGCAGTGGAAAGCGAACTTTCCCGCAGCAGTTTCTCGTATATCTTAACTTCTTCAGAAACCCGTAAGCAGTAGGGCACTTTTACAATATAAACCCTGTCGAGAAAGGCTTCATTGTTTTTGTTGTTTTTAAAGGTTAACCATTCAGACTCATTTGAGTGGGCTAGGATGATGCCATCAAAGGGCAGAGCGGATAGCCCTTCGGTTCCATTGTAGTTGCCCTCTTGAGTGGCCGTTAACAGAGGGTGTAAAACTTTAATAGGGGCTTTAAACATCTCTACAAACTCAAGAAGCCCGCGGTTGGCTCGGCATAAACCGCCACTATAGCTGTAGGCATCTGCATCGTCCTGGCTGTAACGATCGAGTTTACGAATATCGACTTTACCCACCAGAGAAGATATATCTTGATTGTTTTCATCTCCTGGTTCTGTTTTAGCGATAGCAATTTGATCAAGTATCGAAGGCATCAGCCGGACAACGCGAAATTGGCTAATGTCGCCGTTGTACTCTTTGAGTCGTTTGACTGCCCAAGGAGAAATAATACGATTGAGACAACGTTGTGGGATGCCATAACGTTCTTCTAGCAATTCTCCATCTTCTTCTGCTGAGAACAAGGAGAGGGGCGATTCGAAGACAGGCGAATCTTTAATTGCGTATATGGGGCTTGCTTGCATCAACGATTTGAGTTTTTCTGCAAGAGATGATTTTCCTCCACCGACAGGACCGAGAAGGTATAGCACCTGTTTCTTTTCTTCTAATCCTTGTGCTGCGTGTTTGAGATAAGACACAATTTGTTCTATCGATTCTTCCATGCCATAAAACTCTGCAAACGCAGGGTATCGAGCAATGACTTTGTTGGAGAATATTCTGCTTAATCTTGGATCTTGTGCGGTGTCAACGTACTCTGGTTCACCGATAGCATTTAATAGCCTCTCTGCTGGCCCGTAATAGGCTGATGGGTCTTCCTTACATACCTCTAAATATTCTTCAAGAGACATCTCGACTTGTTGCTTGTCTTGATATCGTGATTGGTAGCGCTCAAAAAATTCCATCACTCACCCCTTCTGTCAATTGTCGTGCTTTACCCTCAATAGACAACACACAAGAATTGTTGTTCATATTAATAGCTTAGAAAGGCATGCCGGACAAAGCCAGAAATTGATGTAAATCAAAAGCTATAAGCGATTGTGTTTTTATGCATTTTTGGAATAATGTGGCCAAATCAGCCCTGAGTCTTTGCCAAGCTTTCATCCAGCGACTATTACATAGTATAGTGTCAGCTATAACAGTTAGCGGCCAGGCTCGGACTGTTTAGCGCTCTGGAACGATTGATAACTACTTATATATAGTGAAAAACAACGAGGAATAATAATGTCGAAATATAGCCGACAACTACTTTGTGTTGCCGTCTCAATGGCTTTGTATGCGTGTGGAGGAGATGACTCGTCAGACCCAACTACGCCGCCGGAGGAGACGATCGCTACTAACCGTGTGATGTTTTCTCCTAGTTCTGGAGAGCTGTCACTACCGAGTGACTTGTTATTCCAAGGTAGCGAAGATGGCACCCTGAATATTCCTCTTGATCAAACATTGCCTATTGCTGAAAGTGATGCTGGATGTTCAGAGAACGAATTAGCTGATCGTGATGAACTCTGCGATCAGACAACTGAGCCAGCCAGCTCGCTAAGTGCTCTGGATGGTTGGTCGACAACGGCATCTATTATTGTTCACTTTAGACCTAACTATGATGTTGATGGCACCCCTGAACCAATCAATACTAATGCGGTTATACCTGGTCAAAATTTCCATATTGTCGCGTTAAACCCTGTAGGGATGGTGCTGCCCAGTGACTATGAGGTGATGCGTGAAGATCTGACTAATAAAGACGTCGATGGCCCAGCCCTTAAAGTTAACTTCAAAAGAGCTCTCGATCCTCAAACCCAATATGCGTATGTGTTAACAACCGGTATTAAAGATATTACCGGCAACCCAATACAGCCTGATATCAGTTATGCCCAAGCAAAATTTCCAGAAGCGACGGGCAATGCTCCGCTTGATGGTCTAAGGCAGATTATTAACGAGTTGGAGTCTGGTGTTGTGGCGATTCTCTCTGGTGCTGGTATCGAGCTAGCTAAAGAAGATATTGCACTTGCTGCACCTTTCACCACGCTTTCTACTGATGCCGTTCTACGAAAGGTTCGTGAAAGCATTATTAGTGAACCAGCGATCCCTGCTTTTGTTCAACCGGCAGGGACAACGAATGACATCAACCCATTGTTGCCTGGTATTGCTAATGTTTATGCTGGTGGGTTAACCGTTAATTATTATCAGACTCCCGCGATATATAATCCGGAAACTGGGTTGGCGTTAAACCCTGCGCCATTACTGGAATTTTGGGAAGGGCAAGGCGGTAGCCACATTACTCAATATAATCCAGTGCCCGTGGTTCAGTCGAAGGAAACCATCCCACTGTTCGTCTCTGTTCCTAACGCTAATAGTGGAAATGTTGCTAAGCCTGAAAACGGATGGCCTGTCGTGATTTTTCAGCATGGGGTGACTCAAGAGCGCTCGAATATGTTTGCTGTTGCTGATTCAATGGCGGCTGCCGGTTTAGCTGTTGTGGCTATTGATCTTCCTTTGCATGGTATGAGCGCTACCTTTGCTGGCAATCCTAATCCATTCTTTGCAGGTTATGACACCGCTGACGGCAACGGGCCGTTACGCGAGCGAACTTTTGGATTGGATTTTGTTGAGAATGGCGTAAGCAGTTGTACGGCGCAACCTGATGGGCAGGCCGATCCAAGCGGGCAGCATTTTATGAACCTGTCGAGCCTGAGAACTGCGCGTGATAATGGTCGTCAGGCCAGTGCTGATTTGGTGTCGCTAACTCATGCCATAGATACCATCGATGTTGATGGTGATGGCATGGCGGATATGGATCCTAATCGTATTTACTTTGTAGGGCACTCCATGGGGGGGATTGTTGGTGTACCATTTGTTGCTGTCGAAGAGCGTGTACGAGCTGCAGCTTTTGTTTCGGCCGGTGGCCAACTTATGCGCCTGCTTGAGGGGTCACAATCTTTTGGCCCCATATTAACCGGTGGTTTGGCTTGCCAGGGTGTAACCAAAGGTATGCAAGCCTATGAAGACTTTATGTATGCCGCTCAGTCTGTCTTAGACGCTACCGATCCGGTTAACTTTGCGCACCTGATAGAGCAAAATAGTTTGATTTTGGAAATCGTTGCCAATGGTGACCATCCGGGTGATACGACTGTACCAGCAGAGGTTGCGGGAGCGCCGTTGGCAGGAACTGAAGGTCTAGTTAGTCAGATGGGGTTAACACCAATTGTTGCAGATGTCCAAAACGCTGAAGGGGTTTCAGGGGTCATCCGCTATACCGAAGGCGACCATGGCTCACTGCTTAGTCCTGCGGCATCCCCATTAACAACACTTTCGATGCAAACGGCCATCGCGAGCTTCTTTGCCAGCGATGCTAAGTTTGTCGACATTGCTGACGGTAGTCCTGTGACGGAATAAATAGGACTGTCTCGCTTTAACAAAAAAAGCGCAGGATTGCGCTTTTTTTGGTTTTGGGGCTGCGATAAATAAATTGGCTAAAGCCGTTCAATTTAACAACGCAATTTGCAGGTTGCGCTCTTGCTGATGCATTACATCAACAAGCTGTTCAACTTTGTCTTTGTATTTCGCATCAATGACGGCGTGTAAATTTAGAATTTTAGCTTTTATTTCGACAAAGGTTGCAGTGAAGTCGACGATGCGTTGTGCCACTTGGCGTAATAGTTCATATCCCGCTTCTTGCTCTGTACCAAATAGCTGACGAATATCATCGACCTTAATCACAACCGAATCTTCAACAGCTGAGATGCTGAATATTGACGGAGCAGGCATCAGTGCGCTTCCAACGTTTAATACAGTACCTTGCTCGGTGATGGGGAAGTTAATCATGCCTGCAAACATGCTCATTCTAAGCTCTCCCTGTTTCAGTGCATAGAAAGGTTCGGTCACCTTACCATCTCGAAATAAGGTCTCACCCGAAGTAATAGTCACTTCCTCACCTAAATCGAAAATCGACTCAAGTATGAAAGGGTATTTACTAGCCGAGCTGGCCTGCACTTCTTCGCAATAGCGAATGTAGTTACTCATTCCTGGAATTTCGCTCAAATCGAGCTTGATCGCTTCTGCGGCTTCGAAATACTGTTCTTGAATCTGCAGAATCATTGATACCATCGTGTTTAATCGAGCGAACTCGACTTGAGATACGCCGATGGCTACTTCTACGTTTTCTTTAAATACGGTATGCATGTCTTCAATGAGGTAGCAGCGTGTTGGTGTAACTGCCGTAACATTGGCTGTTCTCGTAATATTCAGCAGACCGGAAAGCTCGCCGATCACGGTTCCCGGTTGCTTTAGATTCACAGCCTTTGTTCCACCTCTTGAAACTTCGACTTCTCCATCGATTAACACATAGAGTGCTTTGCCTGGTTCTCCTGCACGTAGCAGCGTTTCTCCAGCATTGAACGACTGAATATCAAATCCATCCAGCTCTTCTAATAAATCAGCCATAACAAGTCAGTGACATCGCATAATGCGTGTCTTTTCTCCAATCAATTATCGACAATAAAATCAAACCATATGAAGATAATATAGACCATCTCTTTCGGACTGCGCCAACTACTGAAGTTGTTTTGCTAGAGACAACAAGGGAAAGATAAACGGGCTCAATATTTTAGCAGGGTTGCTGGGCCATATAGTGTTGGAGATTACAGGTATCGCTGGTGATAAAGTGGTCACTCGT